>Ga0209491_10000097_pt1 | contig 147842 bp, 126 predicted proteins | sample BON02_FD_187213 | JGI IMG/M metagenome (GOLD analysis project Ga0209491, IMG submission 187213) | Freshwater microbial communities from Lake Bonney liftoff mats and glacier meltwater in Antarctica - BON-02 (SPAdes) (version 2) | ecosystem: Environmental > Aquatic > Freshwater > Ice > Glacier... | reverse complement strand
CTCCGGCTGGAACGCGCCTGCCATTGCGCCGTGGCTGCATGCCTCGTTGGAAAAAGGTTCGCAAGCCAGTTATGGCCGGGGTGTGATGTACATGGGCGAGGGCGGCACCATTCCATTCATGGCGATGTTGGGTGAGTTTTTCCCGCAGGCGCAGTTCATGATCGCGGGTGTTCTGGGGCCGCACTCCAATGCGCACGGGCCAAATGAGTTCATCCATATTCCGTATGCCCGCAAGCTCACCACCTGTGTTTCGCAGGTGCTTTCGGATCATTATTTGCGGGATCGCGGCTAGATTCCAGAAGGGGCTCGCCTGTCGAGCCCTGCTTTTTCACCTTGATTTTTTGGAATCCATTCCGAATTTTCAAGGTGAAATGATAAAAAGACAACTTACAGAAACCCCTCCACTAAGAGTCCATCAAGCCTATAGGACTTACACAACTCGCTGAAGCTGTGGGCGTGCGTCAGGCGACCATCTCTGCCATCGAAAACGGCACGAACCCTACGCTGGAGACAGCCGCAGCGATAGCCCGTGCCTTGTTCGCGGATATCGAAGATATTTTTGAGGGCTGATTGTTCTTAGCCGACACTCTGATAACGAGAAAGGCGTTTCTATGGCCTGCCCGGCATTTTGCTTCGAGTTTAACCGGCAGTCAGTATCCGCCGATGGGTCAGAGATTCCGGCTGCGGGCAGATTTCGATATGTCGGATTTTTCCCCGGACATTCAGGTAATACTCGTTGCGCTCAAGACATACGGCATGATGCTGGCCGACAATGGTTCGCCCTGGTTTCTAAGCGGCGCTCCCAACCCACAGTGGGACGACGACATGTTGCGGGAGTTGCGCCAGGTGGTCGGTTCAGATTTTGAGGCCGTCGATGTGTCGTCTCTCATGCTTGATCCAGATTCCGGGCAAGTCAATTTGGTCGTGTTTTCTGATGGTTTCGAGAATTGAGGACTGATAAGGAGTCTTAACCTACCGGGGCCCAGATCTGGTCGGTAAACCACCGGCGGGAATCATAGAATGCCTGTTGAACTTCAAAGCCCGACTCTGCCGCCAGACTTTCAATCTGCGGCTGGTTGTATTTCTGGGAAATTTCCATGAATATTTTTTCTCCAGCAGCAAACTCAAAGCTTTTCTGAAGCGCGCTAATATGGACTGTCTGCTTGCAAGTACTGACCAGAAAGCTACACGCTGCTCCAGTTTCGGGATCGTATTCAGGCGCATGTTTGAAATCACTGACGGTAAAATTGCCACCTAGTTCGCGATTGATCCGGTGCAGCAAATTCAGGTTGAAGTCGCGGGTGTGCCCGCCAGCATCATTGTAGGCTGCGCGAATGACCGCTGGTTCTTTTTGCAGGTCTAGTCCGATGAGCATTGCATCTTCAGATCTCATCGTGCCTCTTATTAAGCGAAGGAACTCCACCGCTTTGTCATGTTTAAAGTTACCCAGATTGGAACCCAGAAACATAACCACTTGTCGCGGACGCTGGGTGTCAGATGCGGACAATTGATTCGCACGCAGATGCTGCATATAGTCCGCGTGGATCGGATCCATTTTCAACCAGGGCCGGTTTTTGCAGACGCGATCGGTTAGCAGACCAATGCTATTGGCTGATATATCCAGCGGTCGGTAGGTAAATTCGGCGTCGAGGCTATGCAGCGCGTCTAGTAGCAGCTGTGTTTTCAAACCATCGCCCGAGCCCAGCTCTTCGAGCTCAAAGGCACCGCCGGCCGCCAGCGCTTCAGCAATCTGCACGCCCTGCTGCTCAAATATCTGCTGCTCGCAATCGGTTGGATAGTATTCCGGGCTGCCCATGATCGCCTGAAACAGGCGGTCACCTTCGGCGTCATAGAAGTAGCGGGAAGACAGATATTTGTTTGTGGCGACCAACCCCTCAAGGACGTGAGCGCAAAACTGCGGATCGGGAACGCTGGTATTCAAAACTTCTCCGTTTTCGGGTTTCGCATGAGGTTTAAAAGATAATTATTCGGCGCAAGTTTGTGCCTGCAGGCATTCTAGTTCGTCGTCACCACGCTCAATCTGAAAGGTCGCGTGTGAGATTTCGAATCTGTAACGCATTTGTTCAGATAATGCGTGCAAAAAATCATCGTCTACCGGCGGCACTGGCATGATCAGGTGAGCTGTCATCGCTGTATCGGTGGTGCTCATTGGCCAAATATGCAGATCGTGCATCCCCTCCACACCAGGCTGATCCAGTAACCATTCGCGTACGGCTGTCGGGTCGAGGTGACGCGGTACACCATCAATAGACAGATTCATTGAATCCCGAAGTAAGCCCCAGGTTGACCAGAAAATAACCGCGGCGATCAACAAGCTACTCAAAGGATCAAACCAATTCAGGCCGAATTTCCAGATGACAAAACCGGACACAACAACACCCAATGACACCAGGGCATCAGCCGCCATGTGCAGATATGCACCTCGAATGTTGAGATCAGTGTCTTTGCCGGAAAAGAAAAACCAGGCGGTCACGGCATTGATGACGACACCTATACCTGCAACCACCATGATGGTTGTACCTACGGGTGTGGTTGGCTCAAAAAACCGATGCACTGCTTCCCAGCAGATCACGACAATTGCGCCGATCAATAGTAAACCACTGAACATTGACGCCAGAATGGTAGCACGGGAATAGCCATAGGTTCGTCGCAAAGAGGGTTGTTTGCGTGCCAGATAACTGGCCCCCCAGGCCAGTAACAAACCCAGCACATCGCTCAAGTTGTGGCCGGCATCTGTTATCAACGCCAATGAATCGGCAATCAAACCATAGGTAATTTCAACAACGACAAAAACAATGTTAAGTGCAACACCGACCGCAAAAGCCCGATTGTAGTCGGGCATCGGGTGGTGGTGGTCGTGGTGTACTTCGCGATTCATATTTAAACGAGTCTTTTGATCCGAATTTAACTTGCCGATTTTAGCTGGAAGAGGCCCAGCCGTGATAAAACGTAAACAGGCCGATGACAATAAAGCCCGCACCAGCAACCATTGACATCATTCTGGCATTGATTACCTGAGACAACAATGCGCCTGCTGCGACCCCGATTGCGCTGGCAAGTACCAAAGCCGAAGCTGAGCCGAAAAAGATGGTCCATTTACTGACATCTTTATCGGCAGCAAAAAGCATTGTAACAAGCTGGGTTTTATCCGCCATCTCTGCAATAAAAATAGCCCCAAATACGGTTGCAAACAATTTCCAGTCCATAAGAATTCCTTAATTAAGGCCAATGTTACTTGAAGAACATTCTGCAAGGTTAGATACTGCATCTTTATTGTTATAACACCAAACAGGTTACGAGTTTAATGAGTACTAAATACAAAATATGGTTTAACGGCGAATTGCGTAAAAATGAAGATTGTACGGTCCACGTCGCCAGTCATGCACTTCACTATGGTTCATCAGTTTTTGAAGGCATCAGAGCTTACAAAACACCCAAAGGCACCGCTGTTTTCCGCCTTGATGAGCACATGAAGCGTTTATATTACTCGGCAGCTGTTTACAGAATGCCGATCCGCTACAGTTTCGAGGAGCTTCGTGAAGCTGTTTTCGAAACCGTTCGCGACAGCGGACTGGAAAGTGCTTACATCCGGCCTTTGGTGGCGCGCGGTAATTGCGGTCTGGGTGTAATTCCCAAAGATTTTAAAGCAGTAGATGTTTCCATCATGGTTGATTCCTGGGGTGCGTATCTGGGTGACGAGGGTATCAAGAACGGAATCCGCGCCTGCATCAGCTCATGGCAGCGCCTTGCTCCCAACACAATTCCGACTGGCGTGAAAGCGGGTGGCAACTATTTGTCCAGTCAGTTGATTGGTTTCGAAGCCAATGATCGCGGCTTTGAAGAAGGTATTGCTCTGGGCCATGACGGTTTGTTGAGCGAAGGCGCCGGTGAGAATCTGTTTGTCATTAAAAATGGCCGAATTCTTACACCACCAGCCTCGTCTTCTATCCTGGGCGGCATTACCCGTGACAGCGTCTTCACGCTGGCCGCAGACTTGGGCATGGAAGTGATTGAACAAACCATGTCCCGTGAACAACTTTACGGCGCCGATGAAGCATTCTTTACCGGCACCGCGGTAGAGGTCACACCGGTTCGTCAGGTTGATCACATGACACTGGGCGATGGTGGCTGTGGTCCGATCACCAAACGCATTCAGGGCGCGTTTTTTGGACTGTTCAACGGCAAGACCGAAGACAAGCACAACTGGCTTGCCTATTTGTAGACATTCCCCGACCCAAAACTGACGTTCTGCGTCAGTTGTTTGACACATCACGGCAACCAGCCGGGCATCTTGCCGGCTGGTTTTGCTCACCAAAACACCTCATCTTGTTGTATTTATTCCTAATTACATAGCTCTCACACATTTGGCTCAATTATTGCATTTACTAAGACAACACAAACTCTCCAAAGTGTGTGTTTTGTCAGTCTTTGTTTTAAGACGGGCGAAGATTGTCGCCACTGTAAGGCTTGTTGTCACTCAAGACTACTACCAATAGAACAGACCAACGACGGTTCTATCGGGTGCCGGATTCAGCAATGAATCTACGCAGTAAATATTTAAATGGGGACAGGCCAGAAGGGGATGGTTATGACGGCAACGGGGGTTGGCGACGTGATCATGCTTAGAAAGGGGTGGTAAGTGGTTCTTAAACCAAAGCACTTACCTGAAAAAAGACTCGCAACTGCGGGTCTTTTTTTTGTTTGTGATTGACAAAATTTGTCAGGCGTTCGACACTTTGCGGCAAGACCAATAGGCTCAATGCCTTCGACGCCCCAATAGAAATAATATATGCCACTGATATTTAAGTATTATTTACCAAGCCAAAAGAGTGGCATAAATATTGCATCGACATAGTTATATTTAAACCGGCTAACAAGCTTAGGGAACAAGTAAGGGACGGTCAGGAGGCCAACGGGGGTTGGTAGAATGACCATTAGAAAGGGGAGCGTGGGCGATTGATGAAAATCAGGCGTTCCCATTAAAAAAAGACCTGCATATTGCAGGTCTTTTTTTTGAAATGATGCTTTATGGAATAAGAATAAAACCTTCAGACTGTAAGCGGACACTCGCTGACATAGCTGAAATGGCCATCGTCACCACGGGATTCATCTGTTGCATAGAAAGCCCACGAAACCCTACAGACTGTCCACAAACGTATATTTTCACACCGGCAGAATTGAGCGCAGCCAATAGTGCCGTATTCGGATTGGGCTGATTGAATTGAGCTTGATAAGTCTGATCGGTAAACAAATCTTTTACTGCCTTGCCGTGTACAACCAGCGCAATCTCCATATCAGCAGCTTTAACGCCACTATTCGCGTTCATATTCAAAAAGCGCACGGCAGACTCAAAATTCTCATTTAGTGCATCATCGGCGTCTGAACTGTCCGAAACATCCATAAATGCCTTGTAGTGCATGTCTTTGTTGAGTTTGTACGACCCTTCCGGAACAATTACGTATGGGCCAAAATCCGTGATCACGGGTCCCATATGGGTCTCGACCACAGGCTTCTCTGCGGCCAACACACTGCTCGCCATCCAACTGAATACTGCTAACACCATTAAAACTCTGTTAAACATTACTAAACTCCCGATTTTATAATTGTCGTTTTACTTATGAATCCACTACATCACTAACAATGTAGCCGCCGGATTTCTGATCGTGCTCAAGTTTAACCATATTGCGCTTTTCCATCTGCTCCAGCAGTTCACTGAATGAACGGAAACCGTGGTAACGCTCACTGAAGCCTGGTTTGCGCCTTTTCAGCGCCTGCTTGACCATTGAGCCCCATACTTTTTCTTCCGGGTCCCGCTCGCTGAACAAATCATCCATGGTCTCCAGCACCCATTCAAACGCCTTGTCTTCACGTTGCCGACGCTTGCCGTTTGTGCCGGAACCCTCACCACTTTCCTTGCTGTCACCGTTTTCTTTTTTGTCACTGACTTTCTTTTTCGGTGGCTTGCGGCGCTCCATCTGGCGAATAATATCGTCGTAATAAATAAACTCATCGCAATTGGCGATCAGCAGGTTGGAAGTCGATTCTTTAACCCCTACGCCAATCACAATTTTATTGTTCTCGCGAAGCTTCGATACCAACGGGGAAAAGTCCGAGTCGCCTGAGATAATCACAAAGGTATCAACATGTGCCTTGGTATAGCAAAGGTCCAGAGCATCCACCACCATGCGGATATCGGCCGAATTCTTACCCGATTGGCGGACATGCGGGATTTCAATTAGCTCGAAGGATGCTTCGTGCATATCCACTTTGAAGTCTTTGTAACGATCCCAGTCGCAGTAGGCTTTTTTGACCACAATATTGCCTTTGACCAAAAGGCGTTCCAGGATTTCTTCTACATCGAAACGCGCGTATTTGGCATCTCTGACGCCTAGTGCGATGTTTTCGAAATCGCAGAATAGGGCCAGGTTTTGGGATCTGTTGGTCATGGTATGTGGTTATGCCTGAGAGTGTTTTAGGTAATTCTACTGCTAATAGATGCTAATGACAGCATGAAGGGTGCTTCTTTTGGGGGTGGGTCGTATCGGTTGCATAGCACACACAGGGACGCTCAAGCCACCAGCAGTGGCAAATGAATTCTATTTTGTGCAGCTGACAACCGTTAAGATGCTTTCTCACTCTCTAACTGCGACCACACAAGTCAATGTCAACACTCGACGAAACCCTCACCCCGTATTACCGCCTGGATCCGGAGGTATTGATGCAGCTGGTGGAATCTACGGGGTTGTTGAGTGACGGGCGGTTGATGGCGCTCAACAGTTATGAGAATCGCGTTTATCAGGTGGGGATTGAAGATGCTCAGCCGGTGATTGCGAAGGTTTATCGGCCGGGGCGGTGGACTGATGAGCAAATTCTGGAGGAGCACAAATTCGCGCTTGAACTGGCGGATGCTGAGATACCTTTTATTCCGCCGATGATTGTCAATGGTAAAACCCTGCTTGAGTATGATGGGTTTCGGTTTGCCTTGTTTGAGCGACGTGGCGGGCATGCTCCCGAGCTGGATCGGAAAGAAACACGCATTTGGCTGGGCAGGTTTCTGGGGCGCATTCATGCTGTCGGTTCGGCCAAGCGCTTTAAAACCAGACCTGCACTTGATGTCGAAGCCTTTGGTCATCAGCCTGTTCGGGAACTAACGGAGGGTCGATGGTTGCCGGCACATCTGGAGACCGCTTTTGAAAGCCTTTCAGCCGATTTGCTGACATCAATCGAAGCGGCGTATGAGCGGGTTGGTAAAGTTACCAACATTCGATTACATGGCGATTGTCACCCCGGCAATATTTTGTGGCGCGATGGGCCATTTTTCGTTGATCTTGATGATTGCCGAAGCGGCCCGGCGATACAGGATTTGTGGATGCTGCTGTCCGGCGAAACGCATGAGATGGCAGAGCAGATGGAAGATGTGCTTGAAGGCTACAAGCAGTTTCACCATTTCAACTACCGTGAACTGGGGTTGATAGAGGCACTGCGGACATTACGCATGCTGCATCACGCGGCATGGTTGGCGAAACGCTGGCAGGACCCGGCTTTTCCGATCGCGTTTCCGTGGTTTGGCGAGCCAAGGTATTGGGAAGATATGATATTAAGCCTGCGCGAACAGCTTGGGCGAATGCATGAGCCGCCACTGGAAATTCAATTCAGGTAGCGGCAGTCGCGTCGCTCAATAATGTGGCGGTGTCTCGTCCTGCGGGCCAGTGCCAGGCATCGCATCTGAATATTCTTTGACCCGTTCGTTGAGCATTGAGAACTGTTTCTTCAGCTCACGTATTTCACCGTCTTGTCGAGCCACAATCCCATTCAGGGTATCGTGCAATTCGTCCTGGAAAGCAACCTGGTGCTCCAGCTCTTCGATGCGCTTGGATAGGGAGTCTATGGACATCAGGAATCGGCTTCCGGCATTTCCGTAGGCGGCTCCCACAATTCCAGACGGTTACCATCCGGATCGATCACCCAACCGAAGCGGCCGTAATCGTGTTCTTCTCTTTCCGGTAGCACCTGAGCGCCGGAAGCTTTGACATTGGCCAGCGCCAAATCCAGATCATCCACAATCAGGTTGATCATGAAGGGCTGGCTTTTCTTGCCAAAATATTCGGTATCGCTGGAAAATGCGCTCCACACTGTGAATGAGTGTTGTGGCATGGTATCGGGAGAAAAAGCCGTACCAAATGTTGTGCCCCAGTCCTCGATGTTCATATCCAGCGTTTCGCGATACCAGGTGGCCAACCGGAATGGATCTTTGGAGCGAAAAAACACCCCGCCGACTCCCAGCGCTTTGCCTGTTTTTTGAACCTTATCTGAATCCGTCATTTGCATGCACTCCTTTTATTCAAACTCGTGTTCCAGCGTTAGTAACAAATGGTTCCATGAAGCTTCATCCGCCAGTTTGTTATACGCCAGTGGCAAGCCGTACTTCTCACCATTGGTACTGGCGAGCGGATTGCTGAAGCCGTGCAGCGCGCCGGGCAACTGAATAAAATTGTACCGCACGCCCGCCTTTTTCATCTGTTCAGCACAACCGGCTATCTGGTCGGCATCGATCAAAACATCCGCTTCACCGTTGTAAACCATCACACGACATTCAATATTCTCGGGACCATCCACGGCCGCCAAGCCGATAGAGCCATGAAATGATCCGGTCACTTTAAGCGCTGCGCCCATACGCGCCATATGCGTTACCACACCGCCACCGAAACAATAACCGATGGCTGCAACCTGGTCTTCATCGGCCACGTGGTGTGCTTGCAGCGTTTCCAAGGCCGCGGTGAAGCGTGCACGAGTGCCTTCCATATCTTCAATACGTGCGTTCATTAAAACGCCAGCTTCGTCAGGGTTGTTGGCGATTTCGCCGGCGCCGTACAAATCGACCGCAAAACCCGTGTAACCCTGCTCCGCCAGCATGCGAGCGCGGCCTTGTACGTACTCATTGCAGCCCCACCACTCATGCACCACCATCACCGCCGGACGTGCACCGACCATATCGGGATCCCAGGCGATGTAGCCTTTCATCTCTACGCCATCAGCTGAATAATTTATTTCTTCCGTGTGCATATTGCTCATCTAAATTTCTCGTGTTTAATAAATCTTAGTTTAATAAATCTCAATTTGGTGAATCTCAGTCTGATAATTATCGGGAGTTGCAAATATGCCTCCATTATAGTGCCCCGACGGGCAAAGTCAGCATCAACGGTTGGGTTTTGCGGCATCTGACCCCACTTCGCTATACATTCAACAAAGGAAAAAACTTATGAGCCAGATGCAAGACCAGGAAATTAACATGGACGCCTCCGCACTCACGCGTGAGGAAGTATTCACCGATAGCAAGATCGGTTCGATCCGTAAAATGACACCTGTCACCTTGAATGGTGATGTAGACAGCGGCCGGGAAGTGCAATATGTCGGCTCAACCCAGATCATGACACCGGGTGGCGCGATGCCATTGACCTTCCTCATCGAAGCCGACACGCTTGAAGGCGCAGTTAATGGTTTTGGAGCCGCAGCCTCGATTGCGGCGGAAAACGCCATGGAAGAATTGAAACAAATGCAGCGCGACCAGGCGTCAAAAATTGTAGTCCCCGGCGGCGACAACAGCAAAATCCAGATTTCCTGAGGGATTCGACTACAGCGATTAATTCAGCGCCTAATTTATTGGCGCTTTTCCAGTACACTGTCACCGGTCTATTAATTACCGGTGACAGTGATGCTGCAAACTCAAAAAACCCGCCAGTTTACCTGGCCAATATTTCTGACAAGCCTGTTTGTTCTGCTCATCTGCTCCTCTGCCAGCGCGCAGCAGGAACTCGTTTGGAATCCACTGCCAGCCGATCGCGCCGTCTACCTTGAACTGGAAGAAGGTACCGTGGTGATAGAACTGAACCCCGAATTTGCGCCTGAAATGGTGAAGCACCTCAAGACGCTGATGGAAGATCAGTACTACCGGGGTCGCAGCTTCTACCGCGTTATTGACGGGTTTATGGCGCAAGCTGGTGCGGATATTGACATGCCAGAAGGCACCGAACACCCCGCACTTGAGGCTGAGTTTGAAATCGACTGGCCGCAAAACGGGGAAGAAGACAAAGTCAAAGAGGAAGCCGGGGAAGAAGTTACGGACGAAGGCAGAAATGAAGGTGTGGATGAAGGTGTGGATGAAGGCGAAGACTGGACGGAAATGTCGTGGACGCCAGTGCAGGAAAATGACCTGTACGCGCCTTACACCGGCTTTGTTGATGGCTTCGCAGCTGGCCGTGACCAGAAAAAAGATGGCCAGGCCTGGTTGCTGCATTGCCCGGGCAGTGTGGCATTAGCCCGTGGCAACGAGCCGGATTCAGGCTACGCAGATTTCTATATTGTGATGGGTCAGGCGCCACGCTATCTGGATCGCAATATGACTGTTTTTGGCCGGGTGGTTTGGGGCATGGACGTGGTGCAGCGCATCAAACGCGGCCCGACACTCAAAAACGGAATTATCGAAGGTGATTTGGACCGTACCTGGATCAAACGCATGCGGTTGGCCTCGACACTGGACCAAAGCCAACAACTGAACATCTGGATCACCGATACCAACGATAATTCTTTTGTGAAAATGCTCGGGCAGCGACGCGACCGCAAAGAAAAGTTTTTTCACCACCAACCGCCGAAAGTGCTGGATATTTGTCAGGTGCCGGTTCCTTCCAGGCTGGAAAAGCCGGACGTTGAGCTTAGGCTTAGGTAGTTACCACCCGGTACAGCGCGTTTAACAACTTGATCGCCTCGCTGCTGGGCATATTGGTCATTTTGCTGAAGTCGACCATAGTATCGCCATAACCGGTTAAAGATGCCTCACTGTCGAAGGTGTTGCGCACCAAAGAGATGGCCTCGCTTTTTACCGAATGCTTACTGCTCCAGTAATCTTTCAGACCTAACATCACTAACTCTGGCGACATCGCCAAACGGATCACCAGCGGTTCGGACCTGAGACTGACCAGGGTGCCGATTTGTCGACGATTGTGGTCCAGCGTGATGTAGCGACTGCCAGCTTTGCGGTACTTGATTTCAGTGCCCAGATACCAGATGGACTGCATGAACACTTTATCCAGAAAGGTCTCAATTAACGGGTCATCGTCCGCCTTATTCTGACGCACCAGCGATATAAACCAGTCACGTGGCCTTTCACGGCTCTCGATGTTAGTGATTTTTGCCAACTCCATCACGTTCAGCACCGGTTGCAATTCACGCGAGTCTATCTGGCCATCATCGTTTTCATCCAGCAAGCTGAACAGGGTATCGAAATAGGCTGAAATGGAGTTTTTAACCAGCTCTTTGTCCGGTGAACGTTCGAACAGACTGACCGCTTCCGGCATGCCATCCAGATATGCCCAGCTTTGCAAGCTGGTCACTGTGTCAACAGATGGATCCAGAATAAAATACTGAAACAACTCTGGCCAGGCTACTTGCATACTGACAAGTGCAAATAGAATTTTGAACTCATGGTCATCTGTTGCGCGCCCTGCGTTGTGGCAATGGATGCGCTCTAGCAATTTGGTGTAGTTAACGACTCTCTTGATGCTACGGGGATTCCTGCCAACCGTGCAGCGGGCAATCTCCATAAAGAACTTCTGACTGCCCTCATCACCAACCATTTTGCTGATGCAGGACACTTTGGATTTAATCAGCAGATCAAAAATGTACTCATCCAGCTTGTAAGAGGTGGTTGGCACTGTGAATGGCAGTTGCACCAATTTGTCATAAAACGCCTTGCCACTGGTTTTTTGCAAATCCAGCCCCAGCTTTTCAGCCATACCACGTTGCACCAGGTTGTAATCCAGCGTCATGACAAATACGCAGCCGGGTACATCGATAAAATTTTTGATTGCTTCCAGCAGCTCCAGCGCTTTGCTCGGCCTGATTCGATCCAGATCATCGACAAAAATGACCAGCCGTCGATCTTTCACAGAACTGCTCCAAAGATCTGCCAGCTTCGCGAACTCGTCCTTAAACAACAACATCTGACTTGAAATATCCACCAGCGGACTACCGTCCTGGGGATCAGCATTGCTGCTGTGGCTGAGATTTCGTAGCTGATTCAGGGCAATCGACAATCTGTGGTTAGCTGCGCTTAAGCCGGTCGTTACTGCAGCCTGATCCAGGTCGCCGGCCTGCTGAAGTGCTTCACCCAGTTTATTGGTGATCGCTGACAAACAACCAATGGCCAGATTGTCATCTTCATCAAACTGCGAATACGGCCAGCTATCAAAGCTGATGGCCAGACAAAGTGATGCATCCAGCAAGCCGTTTTGAACCCCATGTTCCTGGCCGCGTAACATGTTCATCAGGCTGGTGCGTCCAATGCCCCAATCGCCTTGAATGCCGATGGTCAGTGGCGTTTCACAGTCGTGGATAAAATCCCGCAACGCCTCAGCATAGGGAATCAGGTTCAGGGTATCCGCGCTGCGGGCACGATCGTTTTCATCCAGACAAGATGAGAACCTAAGCGGTGTTTCGCGCAATGTTACTTCGCTCATGGATTGTCTCTGTGCCCCCTGCACCAACAAAATGTATCAACAAGATATAGCGACAAGCATAGTTTAAACCCAGTACCAGTGTATAGAGACTGTGTACAAAGGCCGTGTGCCCGCTTGAGGTAGATCGGCCTATTCGTTACCAAACTGCAGTTTGGCGAGCTTGGCATACAACTTACTCGTCTTAATTAATTCTTCGTGATTACCAACTGCAACAATCCGGCCCGCATCCATCACTACAATGCGATCAACCTTCTTCACCGTAGCCAGCCTATGGGCAATCACCATGGTTGTGCGATCTTTCATCAAACGCTCAAGCGCCAATTGCACCAGACGTTCGCTTTCGGCATCCAGTGAGCTGGTAGCCTCGTCCAGCAGTAATATCGGCGGGTCTTTCAGAATTGCCCGTGCAATCGCTACGCGCTGACGCTGCCCACCACTCAAGCGGGTACCACGCTCGCCCAGAAACGTGTCATAGCCTTCGGGTAAAGCGCTGATAAAATCATCGGCAGCGGCTTTGAAGGCGGCTTGCTCCACCTCATAATTGCTGGCATCCGGGTTGCCATAGCGAATATTTTCGCGGGCACTGTCACCAAACAGCACGGTTTCTTGCGGTACCAGACCGATTTGCTGGCGTAATTTGGCCGGCGAAAGCCTGGCGATGTCGATTCCATCTATTTGAATGCTGCCGCTTTTCGGATCATAGAATCTCTCCAGCATCTGAAAACTGGTGCTCTTGCCAGCGCCCGAGGGACCAACTATCGCGATAGTTTCCCCCGGCTCAATCTCCAATGAAAAGTCTTCCAACGCCAGTTCATTGGGGCGCGAAGGGTAGGAAAAACCAACCTGCTTGAATGATATTCTGCCGGTGGCGCGGCCACCCGGTAACTCGGCCGGGTTCTCAGGCTCACGGATTGTCGGTGTTGCGACCAGCAGTTCGGAGAGTCGCTCCATCGCACCTGCACCGCGCTGAACCTCGCCCCAGACTTCACTTAAACCGGCTGCCGATGACCCGACAAACATCGAGTACATTAAAAACTGTGCCAGTTCTCCACCGCTCATGCTGCCCTCAAGAACCGCCTGAGAGCCGCTCCACAAAATAATCGTAATAGCACCAAACACCATGGTGATCGCAACCGCCGTCATCAACGCTCTGGTTTTGACCCGCCGGATGGCAGCGACAAAACTCTCTGTCACTGCGCTGCCATAGCGCTCACTCTGAACGGGTTCCAGTGTAAATGCCTGCACGGTCTGTATGGCGTTCAAGGTTTCATCAGCAAAGCTGGTGGTGTCAGCTACCCTGTCCTGGGTGGTACGCGACTGATTTCTCACCCGCCGGCCGATGATGATGATTGGCACAATAATGAAGGGGATGCCGATCAGGATGTAGGTGGTCAACTGCACGCTGGTCAAGGTCAGCATGATCACCCCGCCAATGAAATTAAGTGTGGTACGCAAAGCAATAGAAAGACTAACGCCTGCTACGCTTTGAACCAGGGTGATATCAGCCGTCAGGCGCGACAACACTTCGCCGGTTTTGGTGGTCTCGAAAAAGGTTTGGTCCATGCGGATGACCCGGTCGTACACATCCTTTCGTATGTCCGCCACCACCCGCTCACCCAGCCAGGAGACCAGGTAATAGCGCACCGCCGCAAAACTGCCGAACAAGGCGGCAGCGGCAAAAAACCAGCCGAAATAACGATTAATAGTGCCCACGTCATTGGCGGCAAAGCCGTTGTCGATCAGATAGCGTAGGGCCACCGGCAGCGCCAACATCGCTGCAGATGCGACCAGCAAGGCAAGCAACGCAAATAGTAGCGTGCTGCGATATGACATGATGTAGGGCATCAGTGATGCAAGCGGTTTCAGCGAGGTGCTTTTGGGCCGCTCGGAATTATTGTTCTCAGACATAAGCATCACATGGGGCTGAACGCCCGGGATTAAAGGTCGGGCTATTGCTTTAGTCTGGCCAGCAAGTCGGAGCAAGCCCCCCATTCTTGCAATACGTTATGAACATCCGGTTCGGGTGATCCTGCCGGCCGGGAGATTTCCGAAACAGTGCGGGAAAATCTGGGCGCCGGCGCCGGCTGCGGTATGCCGCCCACCTCAACAAACGTCTGACGAGCCTGATTATGCGGATGGCTGGCCACTTCAGACATGTCAAGTACCGGTGTCACACAGGTTTCTGTATTGTCAAAGACATCGCACCACTCGCTGCGGGTGCGGGTTAAAAACACCTGCTTCAAGCGTTCCGTCACATCTCCCCACCGAGATTGGTCCATTTGCGTCGCGGGATCAATATCCTCCAGTCCCAGAATTTTCAGCAGCCTGGTGTAGAAGCGGTTTTCTATGGGTGCCACCACCAGATGGCGGTCGTCTTTGGTGCGATAGGCGCGTGAAAATGGCGCTCCGCCATCCAGAATATTACTGCCACGTTGATCCTTCCACAAGCCGGCTGCGCGCAGGCCCCAGATCATGCCCATCTGGGAGGCCGCACCATCTACCATGGCAGCATCAATCACCTGGCCCTGGCCTGATTTGCTGGCCTCCAACATCGCTGCCAATAAACCCATCACCAGATAAGCGCCACCACCGCCCATGTCGCCGGCCAGGTTCATCGGATAAACCGGGTCGCCATCTTTTTCGCCCACGCAGGCGTATACACCAGCCAACCCGATAAAGTTGGCATCGTGGCCAATGCTTTGTGCCAACGGGCCATGTTGACCCCAGCCAGTCATGCGGCCGTAAACCAGTTTCGGATTGCGGGCCATGCATTCCTCAGGCCCCAGGCCAATGCGTTCCATCACACCAGGTCGAAAGCCTTCAAAAATGGCATCGGCATCAGCACACAGGTCCAACACCAGCTGCACGCCATCAGGTGTTTTCAAATCAACTTCAATCAAGGGACGGCTGCGGTTGAGAATGTCAAAACGGGCGTCCACCGAGACCGCTTGATCAAAACGTAGCGGCCGGTCGATGCGCACCACGCTTGCGCCCATATCCGCCAGCAGCATGCCGGCCAGCTGGCCCGGGCCTATGCCGGCAATCTCAATAATTTTAAAACCTTTCAGTGGTCCCATTTCAATACCCCATTCCGATACCCCATTCCGATACCATGGCATTTTTGCCTATATGAATCGACAATATATTAGCCGGAATTAAGCCACCTTGCCCGAATGAATGTTACGATTCAGGGTCCAGATTATTCACCAGGTAATAGTTACAAAGAAGCAGCCATGAAACCATTAAAATCAGATACCACTACCAAGGGCGACCGCGCGGCAGCCGCACGCGCGCTATGGCGTGCCACTGGCACCAAGAACGGCGACTTTGGCAAACCCATTGTTGCGATCGCCAACTCATTTACCCAGTTTGTGCCCGGACACGTGCATTTGCGAAACGTCGGCAGCCTGGTGGCAACAGAAATTGCCGCAGCTGGCGGCGTCTCGAAAGAATTCAACACCATCGCTGTTGATGACGGCATCGCCATGGGCCATGACGGCATGTTGTACTCCTTGCCCAGTCGCGACCTGATCGCTGACAGTGTCGAGTACATGGTCAACGCGCATTGTGCGGATGCTTTGGTGTGTATTTCCAACTGCGACAAAATTACCCCCGGCATGCTGATGGCGGCGTTGCGGCTGAATATCCCTGCTGTGTTTGTGTCCGGCGGGCCGATGGAAGCCGGGCGCATGGTCAGCAAGGGCGACACCATCCAACGATTGGATCTGACCGATGCGTTTTCCAGTGCAGTGAACATGGATGCCTATCCGGACAACACACTGGAAGATGTCGAAAGCAACGCCTGCCCGACCTGTGGCAGCTGTTCCGGCATGTTCACCGCCAATTCCATGAACTGCCTGACCGAAGCACTTGGCTTGTCATTGCCGGGTAATGGTTCATTGCTCGCCACCCATCGCGACCGTGGTGCGCTGTTTCTGGAAGCGGGCAGAGTGGTGGTTGAGCTGGCCAAACGTTACTACCAGGAAGATGACGAAAGCGTATTACCAAGATCCATCGCCACGCATGCAGCATTCAGCAATGCCATGGCTGTCGATATCGCGATGGGCGGCTCTACCAATACTATTTTGCATTTACTGGCAGCGGCACAGGAAGCCGAAGTTGATTTCACCATGAGCGACATCGACGCCATGTCGCGTCGCATCCCGCATTTGTGCAAAGTCTCGCCTTCCAGCCATGACTACTTTATGGAAGACGTGCATCGCGCTGGCGGCATGATGGCGGTACTGGGAGAGCTTGAAAAGGGCGGCTTACTGAACACCGACGTGTCGATGGTACACAGCAAAAACCTGCTTGATGCTTTGGCCAAATGGGACATCGGCCGCAGCCAGGAGGCAGACGCACATCGTTTGTTTACAGCAGCGCCGGGCGGCATAAGAACCACCCAACCCTTCAGTCAGGACAACCACTGGGAACTGGATCTGGATCGTGCCAACGGCTGCATCCGCTCGATGGAACACGCCTTTAGCACCGAAGGTGGACTAGCTGTGCTTTATGGCAATCTGGCCGAAAAGGGTTGCATCGTCAAAACAGCTGCTGTGGCCGAATCCATGTATGAGTTCAGCGGTAAAGCGCGGGTTTTTGATGAAATGGAAGTGGCTGACGACGCCATCCGCAACGATAAGATCAAGCCGGGTGACATTGTCGTCATCCGCTATGAAGGACCACGCGGTGGTCCGGGCATGCAGGAAATGCTGACGCCTACCATGGCAATCAAATCCAAAGGCCTGGGCGAATCTTGTGCACTGATTACAGACGGCCGTTTTTCCGGCGCCACCGGTGGCTTGTCCATCGGGCACGTATCGCCTGAAGCCGCTGCAGGTGGATTGATCGCGCTGGTAGAAGAAGGCGACACCATTGAAATCAATATCCCCGAGCGCCGGATAGACCTAAAGGTTGATCAGGCGACCCTGGCTGCGCGTCGGGCCGCACTGGAAGTCAGTGAACACGGCTACCGACCACCGGCACCCCGGCGCAGACGTGTCAGCACCGCTCTGCGCGCCTATGCGGTTTTCGCCAGCAGCGCTGATACCGGCGGTGTGCGCGATCTTTCCAAGGTGGAAGGCGCCTGAAGCCGGCATGTCGCGCCTCGATAAAGCCCTGAATAACGCACTGAATATTGGGGACCTGCGCAAGCTGGCGCGAAAGAAACTACCGCTGTCTTTATTTAATTATATTGACGGCGGCGCCGATGATGAATTGCTGGTCCACGGCAATTCCAGCGCCTTTGACGGCGTAAAGCTGCTGCCCGAGTATCTGGTAGATGTGTCTGCCATCGACCTCAGCACGCAAGTGCTGGGTCAGAAAATCTCAATGCCACTATTTCTTGCGCCCACCGGCATGTCGCGATTGTTCCACCACGATGGTGAAACCGCTGCCGCCAAAGCTGCGGCGGCCGCCGGCACTTACTACTCGCTGTCTACTGTAGGCGCCACCAGCATTGAAGATGTGGCAGCCGCATCGACCGGTCCCAAGTGTTTCCAGATTTACGTGATGAAAGATCGCGGGTTGACGCGCGAATTTATCCAGCGCTGCAAAGATTCAGGCTTCGATTCTTTAGCGTTGACCGTCGATATTCCGGTCGCCGGCAATCGGGAACGGGAACAACGCAACGGTTTTTCCATGCCTCCCAAACCAACCTTGGCTTCTCTGGCAGGCTTTGCACTGCGTCCCGGCTGGGTGTATCAGGCGCTGACGCATGAGCGCCCCACACTTGCCAATGTAGCTCACAAGATCGCCGCGGGCAGTTCCAGTTCTCAGAGCACGTCATTAATGGCCTATATTGCCAACCAGTTCGATCCATCCGTTAGCTGGAAAGATATGGAGTTCATGATCAGCGAATGGGGCAAACCATTTGCGATCAAAGGTATTCTGTCACCAGCCGATGCCAGAAAAGCAGTGGATGTCGGTGTTTCTGCGATCTTCGTTTCCAACCACGGTGGTCGGCAACTGGATGGCACTGTATCTGCATTCGAGGCACTTGGCCCGATCCTGGATGAAGTGGGTGGGGAGTGTGAAGTGATATGCGATGGCGGCATAAGACGCGGCACGCACGTTTTAAAAGCCCTGGCGCGCGGTGCGACAGCCTGCTCGATAGGACGACCTTATTTATACGGACTGGCGGCGGGCGGACAGGCGGGCGTGGCCAGAGCGCTGGAAATTTTACGCAGCGAAATAGAAAGAGATATGGGTTTGCTGGGTGTGCGCAACATTCAGGAAATCAGCAGCAAGCACCTTGTATGAACCAATTGTTTGAACTAGTTGTTTGAACTAGTTGTTTGAACTAGTTGTTTGGACTGGTCGTTAAAACTAGCCGTTAGAATTGGTCGCCGCGAGCAGCGATTATTCAACCTCAGATTTATCAGCCAAAAGACCCGCTTTGATTTCAGCCAGCTTTTGTTTGACCACCACTGCATTCGCGCTTCCCATTCTCACCAGTATTTTCTGCCCCGCCGGCATCGCTTCCAGTGCCGGGTCTTCAAACACGTAGACCGCTTCGGGCTTGGTTACATAAACCGGCTGTGGCACATCCGGTGTCGCCAGTAGTTCATCAATCACTTCAACCATGCGCTGAGTGAACGAACCTTGCCCACCGTTATCGATCCATGCCTTCTGAAACAGGGGTTGATAGCGCTGGTACGTATTCAGTAAATCCGCACTATCGGTTTTTTGCAGCTCCTGCACATATCCGTCGTAGCGGGCGTAGTTGTCCGCGCTCAGGATGAGTTCATCACCATCGCTCTCGACGAGCATCTTATCGTCCGCGGATTTAACCGGGTTGATCAGTGGCGGGACTTGCCGGGCCGTAAGACTGTCAAGCGTGGAAACCAATCGGGAGATAACGTCACCTTTGACCAGAAACTGCTCTACAACATCAGACCCCAACACCTCGGTCAACGACTGGTCGAACTGTGGATCGCTCTCATTCAGTGGCAGCAGTGGCTCAGCAACAGCTTCCGGCTCGACCTCGGCTTTAAGCTGAAAAACAGGGTCAGGATCTGTTGGCGCGCGTTCGGGTAGTTGCGCAACCCTGGGCGGCGTTGCAGGTGGAGCGGACTCAATCGCGGCTTCATGAACGGGATCCGAATTCCTGGTCAGTGCATACCAGCCTACACCCGCGAACAGGATTGCAAGCAGTAAATAGGGCGCAACTTTTTTCATTCTGTGGTCTCTTACCTGCTGTTTAATGTATTGATTGTGACCGCTTTTATGGTGGTTCAGTTCCCACTCAATGGCAAGAATCACTTGTACCTTTGCGTTAGTCTGGTATATTGCCTGCCCCGAAATGTACTAATAGTTATCAGGATTATTCAAGCATGTTCAAACCAAACACCTTACACATTAACATGAGATTATCTTTTTTGTTGATGGCATTTTTGATGTTACCCGTGGCTGCATATGCCAGTAATGTCGTTATCGAAACACCGCTGGGCAATATCGAGCTTGAAATGCTTGAAGATGATGCACCCATAACAGTGGCGAACTTTTTGCAGTACGTCACTGAAGGCAACTATGAAAATGCCTTCATGCACCGCTTGGAGAAGGATTTTGTTATACAGGGGGGAGGCTGGGTTTTTAACGAAGGCGCCACCCAAGTTAAAACCAACCAACCCATCCAGAATGAATTCAAAGTATCCAATACGCGCGGTACCGTGGCCATGGCAAAGCTCGAAAACCAACCTAATAGTGCCACCAGCCAATGGTTTATCAATCTCGAGGACAACTCAGCCAACCTGGACAACCAGAATGGCGGTTTTACCGTTTTTGCCAGAGTCGTCAGCGGCATGGAAATTGTAAATGCCATCAATGAGCTTCAAATCATATCCGGCGGCCCAGCCTTTCCGAAATTACCAGTGATCAACTTCACTACGGGAGACACTATCGCCACTGAAAACCTGGTAATGACCACGCTAACTGAACTAAATGCCCCGGCAAAACCATTTGTCTTGAATCCCGGTTTAAACGATGCCTGGTTCGAGCCTGCAACCAATGGTCAGGGGTTTTTCATCATGGTATTTCCAACTCTTGGCACCGTTACTGCCTCCTGGTTCACCTTTGACACCGAGTTGCCACCAGAAGATGCCCCAGCCAACTTGATTGGATCGGGACAACGCTGGATGCTGGCTCAAGGCCCGTTCGATGGCAATACCGCTGAATTGAAAATCTACAACACGACAGGTGGCTTGTTTGATGAACCCGGCACAGTTACCACCACGCAGGGCGGTACGATTACACTGACTTTTGATGGTTGCAATAGCGGCACGGCGCAATACAATATTCCATCCATCAACCGTCAGGGCACCATTCCTATCCAGCGTGTGGCAACAGACAATGTTGGGGTATGCGAGGCTATGCAGGAAGCTCAATGAAGCCTTCTGAGCAGGAAGCAAGGCGCGACCTGCGCCTGAGTAAGTCATAAAAAAGGCCGGGAAGGCAGTTACCTTCCCGGCCTTCTTTTGCAACCAAGCTTCTAAATCTGGCTGACTTCTATATCAGGGTTTTACAAACTTCAGGGTAAACCGGTCAGTGTTACCCGTCACTGTTTTACGACCCACCTCGTAGCGCAATTCATCATCGGCACGATAGTGCAGATCCGAAAAATCCACCAGTTCAAAACCAGCCGCCTGAATTTCCATGATCGCCAATACAGGATCGACGCGACGGCCATTTTCCGCTGAATCACCTTCCATATGACGTCGGGTGTGATCAACTACCGCGTAGATACCGCCAGATTTCAGCGCATCAAACGCGGCTTCATTCATCGCTGCCCGGCCTTCAGGGCCGAAGTTATGATAATTGCGGAAAGTCAGAACCATATCGACGTCTGTTACGCCCAGATCAGCATTTTCAAGCACGTAGGCATCAGCACCTTCGGGACGGCTGACATTGGAGTCAGTGGCCAATACCGCTACTTCTTCAAAACCCGGCTGTGTGTACAATCCCTCAGCAATTCGAGAAGTACCATAGGCTGCGTAATACTTGCCGTTATCTCTTACCACCGGCACCAATAATTTGCTGTACCAGCCGCCACCCGGAAGCAGCTCGACGATGGTCATATCATCACGCAACCCGAAAAACTCGAGCGTTTCCACCGGCAGGCGATTATTGTCCCGGTCTTTCTCATCATCGGTGCGATTGTCAGAAGCCAAAGCCGTATTGAGCTTGGCTTTCGTCGCATCAAAGTCATCAGCGAAAGCCAGATTGGCAGACAACATCATTATAGCGATCAATAAATATTTCATATAAAAGTCCTGCTGCTTAGGTCATAAATAGGCTGGTTAGCATACTGGATTGTGACTGGTGTTGTCAGCGACTTTCAAGAATGGCAATTCTGTCCATCAGTTCCAGCGCGAGTGCAGCGCCAGCGAGATTAACGCCCAGATCGCGCTGCAGATGAATGGCTGTTTTGACCCTGCGCAAGCTGGTCACCGTAAAGCGCCAGTGCTCAACTTTGCTGCCAACCGGGTCCAGAATACCCTCTTCCACCAGTAACGAAATGGTTTCAACTTCGACCGTACAACTGCGACATAAATCATCAACAGTGACCAGATCGTGTGCTTCCAGCACCTCGCCACTCAATGCACGTCCAGAGCCTGCTGCGTCGATTGCGGGTTGTTTGCGATCAGTCATCAGGCCACCTCCAGGTTTGCGCGCGGGTTGAATGTGATCTCATCCCGCATCCGTTCATATAGCTCGCGGGTTTTGTCATCATCTGAGGGTGGCTGTGCAATTTGCACAATCACATACAAGTCTCCCGGTGTTTTCGATGGAAGGCCGCGGCCTTTCAAGCGCAGCTTCTTGCCAGCTTGCGAATCGGCGGGGATTTTTAAATCGATGGCGCCTGCCGGAGTCGGCACTTTGATTTTGGCCCCCAAGGCTGCTTCCCATGGCGCCAATGGCAAATCAAGAAATATGTCCGCACCCTCTACCCGGTAATGACGATGTGGTTTGAATTCGACTTCCAGATATAAATCACCCTTCTTACCGCCGCCACGGCCGGCAGCACCCTGACCGCTAAGACGGATCTGCTGGCCCTGTTTGATACCCTTGGGAATGCTGACTTTTAATGTACGCGTGCGGTTCGTGACTCGCCCATCTGCACCCGCTTCCGGCATTTGCAGCGAAATCGAGCGAGTCGCACCGTTAAAACTGTCGTCCAGATCAATCAGTATTTTGGCGTGATTGTCTTCACCTTGCATTTGAAACCCCCGCCGCCTGTTGCCGGTACTGCGGCCCTGGCCGAATAATGACTCAAAAAAGTCGCTGAAATCTTCGCTATCGCCACCGCCAAAGCCGCCGCCCTGGCCGCCACTCTGACCTCCGCGGTGGTCAAACCCGCCCGGATTCCAACCAGGAGGTGGATTGAAATCCTGATGGGCATTCCAGTTCGAGCCTAATTGATCATAAGCAGCACGCTTTTCCTTATCTTTAAGTACTTCGTAGGCCTCACCGACTTCTTTGAACTTGCTCTCGGCGTCAGTCTCTTTGCTCACATCGGGATGATACTTGCGTGCCAGCTTTCGATAAGCGCGTTTGATCTCGGCGTCAGTTGCTGTTTTGCCGACGCCCATAATCTTGTAATAATCTTTGTATTCCACAGATTGGTTTCCTGCTGTTTTATCAGTCGAGCGAAACGGCATTCTTTTTAGTGGTATATGCCTCAGCCTCTGCTGTGGTGAGCTGCTCAACTTTGAGGGTCCATTCTATAAGATTGGAATCCACCCGTATGCGGTAACGCCCGCTTTCGTTGAACATCTTCACCCCATTGTCCACCCATTTGGTGGCCGCCACTTTACCCACATACTCGCCAAGCGGTGATTTTACCAAAGTGACCTCAAACCCCATCTTGCCCGGGTAGTCGCCGCGTGTGCGCCAATCAATAATCCATGGCGCTTCAACTTCAAATTCGGCGGTGGTTGTGCTGTCACGACCAGTGAACTCTTTCACCAATTCCGACGCACTGGCAACGGAAACCATGCCAGGTAAGCCAACGAAAGCCGTTATTAAGCATGTTCGCAGCAGGGTGTTTCCAACCACGCTTCGAGAAGTGTTTTTAATCATAATATGTCTCCAAACAGTTGCCTGAATACTAGTGCGGTGTCCGCGGGTACGCAAATCGGTGCCAATACTGCGCACCGTAACATTGTGACAGCTGATTCGCAGATGCGTTTATTGCAAAATCAACATGAAGCGTGCCAACGCACCCGAAGTGTTACTCCTGGTCACTATTCGTAACGTAGAGCATCTATCGGGTTAAGCTGAGCTGCCTTGGCCGCGGGTACAATACCGAAGATAATACCAACAGCCGCGCAAAACCCAAAACTCAGCCCCACCGCCCATAGCGGCACGTGGGCAGCTGGAAAGCCCGGCAACAGAGATGCGACCAGCGCACCTACGCCATAGCCAATGGCGACACCTACCAGTCCGCCTATCATCGTCAACGCAAGCGCTTCGATCAGGAACTGCAACAAAATGTCCTGCCGGGTGGCGCCCAATGCCTTGAGAATACCGATTTCCCTGGTTCTTTCCGTTACCGACACCAGCATGATGTTCATGATACCAATACCGCCCACCAGCAACGAGATTCCGACGATACCCATCGAAACTGCCGTGACCATCTTTATTACGTTATTGAATGACTCCATCAGTTGCTCGGCAGTCTGCACTTTAAAATCATCGGGCTCACCCGCTTTCAAATCGTGTGCCTTGCGCAATATCCGTCGAATCCGGTCCTTGACCTCGTCCTGGCGGTTCATGTCATCGACCAGCAATTGAACCTGAATATCCAGATCCCTTGAGGTGCCCATGATGCGCTTGGCTGTGCCATAAGGCAGCAAAATGTAGTCGTCCTGAGAAAAGCCGAGCAATTCACCTCGCTTCTCCAAAATACCGATGATCTTGCACCACTCATTCCCCAACCGGAAAAACTTGCCAATTGGCTTGTCCGGCATTTCCAGGTTTTCGATCACATCAACCCCTATCACACACACCAAACGCCGCCTTGCGTCGTCATCAGCTGTGAAAAAGCGACCATATTCCGGATAAACGCTATTAACATCCAAATAACCCGGGCCCACACCAATCACCTGCGAAAATGAGGTCGTTGAGCGATAACTGATGGCGCCACGACGACCACTTTGTGTGTACAAAATCGGCGTAATTTCGGAAATTCCGTCGATATTGCGGACAATTAACTGCATATCCTCATCTCGGAGCTTGGCAAACCGGCCCTGAAGTTGCTGCTTGAACGGTGTATATGAACGAATCGTCAGGGCGTTGCCGCCCAGCCCGGCGAACTGCGCATTAATCGTGTACGACAAGCCCTGCACAATGGAGACCACTGCAATCACCGATGCCACACCTATAATGATGCCCAGGGAAGTTAACAACGAACGAAAGCCATGAGCCCGAATGGACTCTAACGCCGAGCGCAGGCTTTCCAGCAAGGCGAACACTATTCCCGATACTCCGAAACACTGGTGTCGGAATGCACATTGCCATCTTCCAGACGAATAACCCGCTCGCAATGGCGCGCGATATCCGGTTCGTGCGTCACCATAATCACGTTCTGGCCCTGCGCATGCAGATTATTAATCAGCGCCATGATTTCGCGACTGGTTTTACTGTCCAGATTGCCGGTTGGCTCATCCGCCAGCAGGATCGCAGGCTCTCCCACCAGGGCGCGCGCGATTGCCACGCGTTGTCGTTGCCCGCCAGAAAGCTCGTTGGGTTGGTGGTTCATACGATCAGCAAGACCAACGCGCTCCAGTGCGGCGGAGGCGATCTCTTTGCGCTTGGCATATGAGATGCCCCGGTAAACCAGAGGTTGCATCACATTTTTGAGACTGGTGGCACGCGATAGCAGGTTAAAACTTTGAAACACAAAACCGATTTGACGGTTGCGTGCACGCGCCAACTCGACTTCATTCATGTCACCGACATTGGTACCATTTAAAAAATAATCACCCGCCGTAACGCGATCCAGGCAGCCGATGATGTTCATCATGGTGGATTTGCCGGAACCGGAAGCGCCAATAATGGCAATGTATTCGTTTTTTTGAATGCTCAGACTGATACCGTCCAGTGCATTGAGCACCTGCTCACCCATTACATAGGTGCGATAAACGTCTTGTAACCGGATGACCGGCTCGTCACTGGTTTTGGCGCTAGTTGAGGACTTCATCGTCCTTCCAGTCTTCATCACTCCCGCCAGCTTTCCTGAGTTCAACTTCTTCGCCATCCATCAGGTGCCGCAGAACACGGTACGGTCCAATGATGACGGTTTCGCCCTCTTTCAGACCGCTCTTGATTTCCTGATCGCTGTCACTGGAAATGCCTACTTCAACGTCTTTTCGTACCGCCTTGCCGTCTTGCATGACAAACACAAACGTCTGGTCCCCGTCTTTGCCTGAGTTATCCTTGTCGGCCCCTACAGCAACACTTTCATCAACGCTTTCATCATAACGCACCGCCTGTACCGGCACCGCCAGCGTTTTGTCGCTACTTTCCGTATAAACATCCGCGCGCACGCTCATGCCAGGCCGAATTTTCAGATCATCCTGTTCATCCAGAAGAACTTTTACCAGAAATGACAAACTCTGCTGACCTGCCTGGGCTCGCGCTACCGTGGCGATTGACTGAACCGTCCCTGACAACGGTGTGTCGGGGTAGGCGGCTGTAAATACATCGGCTTTCTGATTTAGTCTGACCTGCGCAATATCCGCCTCATCTACCTGAACTTCGGTCAGCGTTTCAGAAGGATCAGCGATCACCATCATGGTTGAGCCGGGAATATTGGTGGTGCCGGCAATCACAGTTTCGCCAACTTTGGTATCAACCTGGATCACCACACCATCAATCGGTGAGGTGATTTTGGTCTTGTCCAAAAGCTCTTCAGACTGCTCCAGTGCCGCTTGCGCCTGCAACAGAGACTCTGCCAGTGAGCGCTGATCAACACGCGCCAACTCCAGTTCACTCTCTATCTGCTGAAAGCTGTCCTGATCCACCAGCTTTTTGGCGTACATGGTTTTTTGGCGCTCAAAACGTTCCGCCAGGGTGCTTATCAGCAAACGCTGGCGCTCAATCGCAATGCCGGCAATACGCACTCGAGCGTCAGCCTGATCCACTTGCGCCTGATAGGTTTTCGGGTCCAGCGTGATCAACGGATCACCCACCTTAACCTTATCGCCTTCCACTACATGGACTTGAATCGCCTTGCCGATCACTTCAGAACGCAGCTGTACCTGCTCTTTGAAAGCCAGCGTGCCGGAAGCCAGAATGGAGCTTTTGATCAGCGTGTAATTCACCGTCTCAACTTCCACCTGCTTGGCGTCACTGCCGGAGGTCATTTTCGAAATCAAAGGCAGGCCCACCAGCAAGACTGCCAGGCCGACAAAAATGAGAATTTTTTTCATGCGGTTATTACCGTAGGTTTAACGCGGCCCAGATGCCGAAAACCAGCACCCAGGGGGTCAGTGCAATCAGCCAGGATTTTCCTGTTGAGACACCTGTCCAGCGCCTGAAGCCAAGTGCGGTCAGGAAAACAGTCCAGATAGAAATCAAACTGATGCTGGTTGCCCAGGTGGCCCATGTTTCTCCGGGCTGGGCATGAACCAGAAGGGCATTCAACGACAAAGGCTGTAATTCGGTGGAGGACAACTGATTGTTGGCTGCCATTAAAATCACAACGAGTGAGGCAATGGATGCAAAAATGCCTACAAAATTGACCCAGGCGGAAAACGCGAACCACTGGCCAAACTTGATGTTAGCGCCAGCGGTTACTTTATTAACCAGGTTCAAATAAACGGCCTGAATCAAATACATCACAAAGGTGACCAGCACAATGAACAACAACGAAATTATCATGGAGGTACCGGGTTGCATGAATTCCCGGATCATCTCTGCAGCTTCAGCACGGTTTTCAGCCGGTACGTTACGTATGGTTTCTTCTACCAGCCACGGAAAATCAACCCAACTATAGAAATAGGCATATACCGCCAGCGCCATAAGCACATTCACTAGCAGCGCCCACCATAACCACGAGGTATGCTGCTTAATCTCATCAAAGACTTTGGAGGGCGACGCGATAATATCTGTCATCGCGTTGAATACAGTGTAATTACTTCCACTCATAATGGCTTCTCCCTTGCTTGTTACTAATGATCGTCTTGCGCTTGGGCGCTTTCAGTCTGACCGGCTAATCGATTTCCAGCAGAGATTATCCTTCAAGAAACTATCAGGCAACAGGGTCATAAGTCGTGGTTGGAGGCCGGCACTATACCGGCACCATGAATGGGCATAGTAAAAGCCCTTACTGGACACCGGGCTAAATGGCCTGGTTTGAATATTGGGATGCTGGCGAATAAGGCCTTCGAAACCACAAACGGCTACTGACAGTTTTCGGCACCTGAACAGGCCGATTCAGCCAATGATTCCATTACCAGTTCATTTAATGGCCTGCCGTAAAAAGCAGCCTGATTTTCAGGTGCCGCATCGCGCGCCAGCATTAAGCTGTTTTCTGCCGCCAACGCGTTGCCGGACAGGAATTGGGCTTTGGCCATCGCAAAATAGAGCAGGGCATCATCGTCCTTTTTCGCAATCGCACTCCGAAGCAAATCGATGGAGTGGTCAAAGTCACCCTCTTGCAGCGCTTGTTCACTGCGCTTCATCAGGTAATAGGGATTTTTGCGCCGATACCCGTCGACTTTGTCTGCCAACTCTGCGGCGGCTGGCAGATTTTCTTCTGCCAGGTACAACTCATACAGGTTGTTCATCGCAGAATAATCACGAGAGTTGATTTGTAGGGCCGCGAGGTAAGCCACTTCTGCAGCTTCCGGCTGTCCGTTTCGCTTGTAAACCACGCCCAGGTTGATCCAGGGGTCAGTTGCTCTGGATCCTAATCGGGCCGCCGCAGCCAGATAGTTCCAGGCTCTGGGGAGATCCTCCCGCAGCAAGGCCTCAGCACCAAGATTGTTGTAGAACAGCGCTTTGGCGTATGCATCAGACACCAAACGCCTGGGCTCGCCCTTATCAAAACGCAGGCCACTGACATCGATCACATAGCTGAAACCCGGGCCAAAAACGACCACATTGATATGCTTTACCAACAATAGAGTGTCCGCACGACTCGACCATTCCGACATGCGGCTGACCTCCTGATATCGAGCGTCGAGCCCGGCTTTTCGTGCCATCGCGACGATCAAGTTTGCAAAGCCGATGCAGTTACCGGAGCGCGTTGCGAAAGCCTCGGGTGCTGTCAGGGTGCGGACTTCATTGTAGTCAAAGCCGAGCACGCCGCTACTGGTGATGGCGATGGTCAGCATGTTCAGGCGTGTCTGGAGATTATGGTAGGGCAAGACGTACCTTTCCAGGAAAGCCTCCATCTCTGGCGTTACCTCCAGCAGATCCTGGGCAGGTATCGCAGCGAGGGGTGTCCGGTTTGTCAGGAGTGGTGGCGCGGCGGGGATGAAGCTTTGCGTGGCGCAGGCGCTTAGCAAAAAAGCACCCATCAGCAGCGCCACCCTGCCGGGCGTTGAAATGTGATTGGCAATGTATTTGGTCAGCTCCACAACCTGAAACGCTAGAAATCAAGTTGCTAACACATTACTCCTGAATTGAAGTTTTATCAAAATCATTCTCAGCAAATAAGAAAGCAAGCGGTATCATAGTGGAATGACATTATCGAAGACTCTTGATTACCAGGACCTGTTTATGCGGCTACAAAGCGGCCATTTGCTGATAACGGGCAACAGTCGTCTGACCAGAGTTCTGACCGGACAATACAATCAGTGGCGTATCGCCAACGGCGACCATCAATGGCAAAGCCCACGCCTTAAATCCTGGCATCAGTGGCTTGATGAATGCTGGGAAACGGCCAGCTTACAAGGCATCGATGGCAGTGACAGGGCAGTACCCAACCAGCGCCAACTCACCAGCTTGTGGGAAAACTCACTTAAAAACGGCACAGTTAAGCACAACCTTCTGCATCCGGAATCATTGGCATCCCAGCTGCGCGATACCCGCAAACTGATCCGGGAATGGCAGCTCAATCTCAACGACCCTGCCTGGTTCGGCGATGACAATGAAAATCACGCCGCATTTCGGCACTGGAATAAAACATTTGAAGCAGATTGTGAGAAAGGCAACTGGCTTGCGCCGGAAGATCGTGCGGCGCTGCTGACTTCAGCCATTGCAGCCGGAGAACTTCACCTGAAGGGCTCCATAGACTTACTCGGATTTGATGAATTAAACCCACAACAACTTCAATTGCTTGCAGCTATACAAGCTCAAGGCGTGCAGCTTTGTCAGCTTACAATCTCTGCACGCCAGAGCAATGCCAGCCTTTGGAAAAGCACTGACGGAAAGGCCGAACTCCAGACAATGGCGCGCTGGGTAAGGCAGCAATTTGAATCAAATCCTGAAGACAGCATTGCTATCGTCGTGCCGGATTTACAATCCCGCCGGCAGGAAGTCGATCGGCACCTTCAGGAAATACTCTCACCTGGCGATGAAAGTGATAGCTCCACACGGCCCTGGAATATCTCAATGGGGACACCGTTGGCGCGTGTCCCTATGGTTGAGACTGCATTTTATTTGCTGAAATTACTCGATGATCGCTTCGAAATAACAGACGTTGGCCGCATTTTAAGCTCGCCCTGGCTGCGTGGAGCAAAACAGGAGCGCAACAGCCGTGCCCTGCTCGAGAAATGTTTAAGAGACAAACATCCGCGGCAGCTGAAGCTATCCGATGTCAGATATCGTTGCAGCGAAATCAAAGACAAAGACCGCTACGGCAACCCGCTGCCGGAAGACCAACACGCACCGCAAAGTTGGAATAGTCCGGTGTTATCGACCATTCTTTCGCAACTGCAAAAGTTTGCGCACAGTCATCATGGCAGCATGCCAGCTTCCAGCTGGGCTGAAGCATTTGATCAGCTGCTATCCGTGGTTGGGTGGCCCTTTGCCAAAGATGAGTTTGCCAAACAAGAGTTGGAAGACTTTAATGCAGCGAGTAGCGAAAATGCGGACGACGCGAATTGGCGCAGCCGGGATTGGCAAGCCCTGCAGTCCTGGCGGGATGCTTTAGGTGAACTGGCATCACTGGATGCCACTGACACCAGGCCAGGGCGCAGTGCCGCCATCGGCCAGCTAAGGCAGATTTGTCGGGAGATGATATTTCAACCGCAATCACCTGCCGCCACTATTCAGGTGCTTGGCTTATACGAGGTCAACGGCCTGCGTTTTGATCACCTCTGGGTCATGGGCCTATACAACGACAGTTGGCCAACCAGCGCCAGACCAAATCCTTTTATTCCGGGCAGGTTGCAGCGTGATGCCGGCATGCCCAACTCCAGCCCTCAGCGTGAACTCGACGTTGCACGGGTGATCACCCGCCGGTTGCTGAGAACCGCTGACAATATCATTTTTAGTTACCCGGGCAAGGTGGACGGTGAAGAGGTCTCTGCCAGCCCGTTACTGCAAGAAACAACACCGGTTGCCGAAGATGAGCTGGTGGTTTGGAGTGACAACAGATGGCTCGATGCTGTGGCCGCTGCTGATTCACCTGTGATCGAACCGCTGTTGATGCCGGGCCCGATGGCCCACGGTACCGCAAGGGGCGGTAGTTCTGTTTTAAAGAACCAGGCGCTGTGCCCTTTTAGAGCCTTCGCCAGCAATCGTCTGGGTGCTGAAGGCCTGGAAATTCCGGCCGATGGCATCAGCCCCAGTCTGCATGGCGGCTTGTTGCATAAAGTACTGGAGTTTTTCTGGACTGAAACTGTTTCTCAGTCTGCTTTATTGGCGCTGAACGAAGATGAGCTCAGCACGCGCATTCGCAAACATGTCGATGCTGTGGTTGCAGATGAATACGGCCTAAAGCAACGACCCGCGTTTTGCCAGGTGGAAGCAGACCGGATTTTCCGTCTGGTGATGGAGTACCTGAAGCTTGAAGTTGAACGGGACCCTTTTGAAGTAATCGGCTTTGAGCAAGAGATCCTGCCCGTTATTGAAGGCCAGACCATTCGTCTGATTGTCGACCGGATAGACAAAGTGGCATCGGGCGAGAAAATCATCATCGACTATAAGACCGGCAGAGTTGATCCCAAAAAGTGGTTCAGCGACCGGCCGGAAGACCCGCAAATGCCGCTTTATGCCATCACCGCAAGCGCTACGCCTGCAGCGTTGGCCTTCGCGGTTATTCGTGACGAAAAGTGTGAATACAAAGGCGTCGCATCGGAAGCAGGGCTGCTGCCCGGCTTACCACCCAATCATACAAAAGCAAACCACTATCTGGTGGAGGCCGGCGAAGATATGCAGCTGACCATCGACAACTGGCGGGCAATCGTACACCGGTTGATGTCCGAATTCCTGGCAGGAGATGCCAGAATTGACCCCAAGTCAGGTTTAAAAACCTGTGAGCAAACCTATTGCCAGTTGCAATCCCTGTGTCGTGTAGGAGAGTTGGTGCAACGACAACAGAGCAGTTCGCCTGCTGATCAGGAGCAAACGGCGACATGAGTACGGTATCTGACAACAACCAAACCGCTTCTGGAAGCATGCAAACAGCCGCCCAGCAACCCGCCGACTGGCAACAAAGGCAACAAGGCCGGGATCTTGCGCATTCTTACATCGTGCAGGCACCGGCTGGTTCAGGCAAAACCGAGCTGCTCACACAACGCATGTTAGCCCTGTTATCCAAAGTCGAAAACCCGGAAGAAGTGGTCGCCATCACGTTTACGCGCAAGGCGGCCGCTGAAATGAGTCATCGCCTGATCGGGCGCCTGCAAGCCGCCGCGCTTAGCAGGCATAGTGGTGGAACCGAGCCGCCGTTGCAGCCACACGAGCAAGTCTCCCGGGATCTGGCGCTGGCCGTTCTCGACAATGATGCCAGCCATGACTGGAACCTGCTTGAACAGCCTAGTCGCTTGCGGGTCCGTACTATCGATGGACTGAGCAGTGAATTGGCGCGTCAGCTGCCGGTGCTCTCCGGACTTGGCAGTGGCCATCAAATCGCCATCGATGCCGACGCGCTGTATCGCCTGGCGGCAACCAGAACGATGTCGGTCATTGAGGAGCTTTCAGACCCTTTGCATGCGGATGTGACCCGCGTACTGGATCGTTACGACAATGGCTACGACAAGCTAGTGACCTTGTTAACCGGCATGTTGGCCAACCGCGAGCAATGGTTAACCCACTTGTTGAGCGTGCGCCAGGGTGAAAGTTTTGACCGCAAAGGCCTGGAGCAAGCATTGAAACTGCTGGTGGTGAATCAATTGCAAGATGCACGTGAGGCCACGCCGGATGAACTGCTGCGCTCAATGCCGCCATTTTATCGCTATGCAATTGCCAATCAGGCGGTTAACAAAGAGGGCCTGTTGGCCCTGTTGGAAGTTTGTGGTGGCGAGGATTCTACCAGCGAAGATTGTGAATTTCTGGATTTGCCGGTAGATGCTGAAACGCTTCCGATATGGTGCACGTTTATTGACAGCTTGTTCACCAAAGCCGGTGACATGCGTAAAGCTGCGCCCAATAAGAATGACGGCTACCCGGCACCGGGCGGCGGCAAAGATGAATCAGAAAAACAGCAGCGCAAGCAGGTAAAAGAAGATCTGGCGGCCGTGTTTGAGACCCACCGCGGCAATGATGAATTACGCAAATTTGCCACCATCATTCGCGCCTTACCTGCACCGCACTATGAAGATGAAGCCTGGGACGCCCTGCAATCGCTGATGCGTATCTTATTGCGGGCCGCGCTCGAACTGGAGCTGGTGATGGCAACATCAGGCGAAGTTGATTTTGGCGAAATCTCCAACCGTGCCATTGATGCGCTGGGCTCGGAAGATGCGCCCAGCGACCTGGCTTTGCGGATGGACTACCGCATACAACATTTGCTGGTCGATGAATTTCAGGACACTTCCTCCAGCCAGATTCGCCTGTTGCGTCAGTTGACCAGTGGCTGGACTGACGGCGATGGCCGTAGCCTGTTCCTGGTTGGCGACCCGATGCAGTCTATCTATCGTTTTCGCAAAGCGGAAGTGAGTTTGTTTATCAAGGCGTGGGAAGGTCAACTGTTCGACCATATACACCTGATCCCTTTGCAATTAACGGTCAACTTCCGCTCAACCCAACCGGTAGTGGAATGGGTCAACAATAGTTTCCCGATGGTTATGCCAAAACAAAGCGACCCGGTGATGGGCGCAGTTTCTTATTCTCAGGCCAGCACCAAACCCGGGGCAGGCCTTAACGGCACGGTCGCTGTACATTTACAGGCTCTGCGCGACGATCAAGCTGAAGCCATTGAGATGATGTCGATCATCGGCCAATGTGGTGATGATGAGACCATCGCCGTACTGGTGCGCTCGCGTAGCCACGCGCAGGCGCTATTGGCAGAACTGGACCGCAAAAAACTTCAGGACAGCCGCTACCGTTATCAGGCCATTGATTTTACTCCGCTGGCGGACACCACTGTCATTAAGGACCTGGTGTCATTGACGCTTGCGCTGGCTCAGCCGGCGGACCGGCTGGCCTGGCTGGCAACGTTGAGAGCGCCTTATATCGGACTGGATTTGAATGATATGGACTCGTTGGTGGCGGGCGACGGCGAAGCGATTTTATTGGACAGTATCTATGCCGCGAGTCTGGATGAGAGCAACGCCGCCTTGCTAAGCGACAATGCTGTAAACCGACTGAAACGCGCCGTACCCATTCTGAACCAAGCTCTTAAGCTCAGAGGGCGGGTATCGACCCGGATCCTGGCTGAGTCAACCTGGATAAAGCTGGGAGGGCCGGCCTGTGTCGACAACGCCAGCGAATTAGGCGATGCAGCGACCTATTTTAATTTGCTTGATGAACTGGAAAACCAGAATCTGCCGATTACCAATGACACTCTGGAGCGAAGGATGGGGAAACTATTTGCCGAGCCGGATACTCTTGCCAACGGAAACCTGCAGGTTTTAACCATCTACGCGGCCAAAGGCCTGCAGTTTGACAGCGTGCTGTTGCCAGGCCTGAATCGCCGCCCTGCCGGTGATGACGCCAAATTACTACACTGGTTCGAGTTGGCCGGACAGGACGCCATCGTCATGTCGCCCATGCGCAACCAGTCTGAAAAAGATAGGCAGAAAAGCTCGGGCGACCTGATTACTTTTGTCAATGAGGTCGAAAAGCAAAGAAAACGACTGGAAAATGGTCGCTTATTGTACGTGGCCGCCACGCGTGCTGTGCACAGCTTGCACCTTTTTGTCAGTATCAAGCCCAATAAAGACGATGATATCAAGCCGGAGAACGGCAGCTTAATGGCCAATCTGTGGCCAGCGATAGAGCATCAATATCGTGATCAATTGTTGGAAATTTCGGCGTCTTCGCAAGACACCGATGATGAAACCACTCAAAACGATGATCAGACCGAAGCGCTGAACCTTAAAATGGAATACCGCCGACTTTCTTCCAACTGGCAGTTGCCTGCAACACCGGCGCCGGTACAACAGCACGCACCGGATGATTTAAGGGCACAAGACTACATCGAATTCAATTGGGCGGGTGAAGGCGCGCGCCTGACCGGCAATCTGGTGCATCGTTTGTTACAGCTTATCGGAGAATCCGGGTTGGCCAATTGGCATAGCAGCGGCGGCCTTGCAAAACGCCACAACTGGTGTCGCTCACAATTGGCCTCTGAAGGGATCAAGGGCGACAAAGCGGACGTGATCATCAAGCGCGCTTGCCTGGCGATTGAAAACTGCCTGAATTCAAAACAGGGTCAGTGGATTCTGGATAATCACCCAGATGCACAATGCGAACTGGCCATCACCGCAGTTCTGAATGATCGACCGGTCAATCTGGTTTTGGACCGGACCTTTGTTGCGGACGGCACACGCTGGATCATCGATTACAAATCCTCCAGCCATAGCGGCGGCGACCTGCAGGGCTTTTTAGACAATGAAGCAAGCCGCTATAGCGAGCAAATGCAGCGCTATCGACAGGCGCTGGCCTTGACAGAAACCTTGCCGATTAAAACTGCGCTGTACTTTCCATTGCTCGACCGTTTGCAGGAAGTCGATTAGCGCCAACTAACCCAACAAAACAACTACAAGCAACACAACTGGCACAATCACTACAGCGGCCATTAGCAATTTACCTTTACCAGCCAGCCAGCCGCCAGCACTGGCCTCGAAAGGCCCCACATCGACCGCACACACCCGGCCACGTTTATCTTCGGATAATGTATAACTTACCTGCTCTTCCAGCTTGGGTCGTTGCTGCCTGTCACTGAACGAACGAATGTGCACAAATACCTGTTTGCCACCCTCAGATGGTTCAATAAATCCATAGCCTTTACGATAATTCCAAAATGTGATCTTGCCCTCTTTGCGCATAACGGTATTCGTTCCTTTTAATACATGAATGCTATGATTCTATCCGGCATCGACTACGCTTTTCAAATTGAACATAAAGGAAAGGCCCATGCGACTCGCCGGAAACCCGGTGGTTTTTGCACAAAAAATAATTCCAGACGCCACCAAAACCATCATGATCTATATCCATTATGACGGCCAGCCGGTCAACGCCGACAACTGGGCCTCTGATCCGTGGGTGCCGGTAATACGAACCGACATGGTAGAGAACAATGGCAAAACCGTTCCCACAAAAGCCCCGTTTGACCCCGAATGGCGTATTTACGGCCGCTCCGCCGGGGACGACAAAGCACCTATCGTCGCGCTGGTTTCCGCAATGAAAGCGATGACAGCGGCCGGCGTTGAACCCAGCGTGAATTTGAAAGTGTTTCTTGAGGGCGAAGAAGAAGCCGGTTCACCCAACTTGCGGCGTATGCTGGAAACCTACAAGGACAAACTAACGGCTGACCTGTGGTTGTTTTGTGATGCGATCAGGTTTTGCCGCTCACGCCGGCTGAACTCGATGCTATCGCGGCATCTCCGCGGATGGATGAAGCTCTGACAAAAGAACTGGGTATTGGTAAGCCCGAAACTACCGATCGCATTGAGCTGGCCATTTCCCGCCCGGCCATGAACCTGCGCGGTATCAACGGTGGCGATGTCGGCGACAAAGCGCGCAACGCCATCAGCCCGAGCGCTGAAGCATCAATCGGGCTGAGATTAGTACCAGCACAAACACCCGAATATTTGCAAGAAGTGATCGAAAAACACATTGAAGGCCAAGGTTATCACGTCATTCATACTGAACCCACTGCGCAAGATCGCGCGAATTACGATCGACTGGCTCGCATCGATTGGTCAGAGTTTGGTGGCTACCCTGCCTACCGCGCACCTTTTGACAACCCGTTGGCCATTCAGATTTCCAGTCTGCTGGGTGATTTGTCAGACGGGACTTTGATTCAAACACCGACCATGGGCGGCAGCATGCCCTTGTTCGAAGTTAAGGAGGCGCTGGATGTGCCTATTTTAATTCTGCCGATTGCCAATCACGACAATAATCAGCATGGCGCCAACGAAAACCTGCGCTTGCAGAACCTTTGGGATGCGATTGAGATTTATGCGGCCGTGCTAACCGGTCTTTAAAAAACCCGCGGCTTAGACCAATGGGTTCGGCAGGCAGCACTTGCTGCCTGTCGCATTAAAGCCTCGGGCTGATAGCCATTTCCGGGCAAGTTGCCGGCTCTATTTATAGCCCGCCGCCTGCAGCAAAAACAAACCGGCGTAGTGGCCATCCAGGGTCATCAGCTCTGCATGCGTGCCGCGCTCAATGATGCTGCCATTCTCGATCACAATAATTTGACTGGCCATGCGCACAGTTGAAAACCGGTGTGAAATCAATATGGCAATCCGGTTTTTAGTGAGTTTGCGAAAGTGCTCAAAAATCCGGGCCTCTGCACCGGCGTCCATGGCTGAAGTGGGCTCGTCCAGCACCAGAATGTCAGCTTCGGTGCGCATAAAGGCACGTGACAGGGCGATTTTCTGCCATTGGCCTCCAGACAGCTCCTGACCATCTTTAAACCATTTCCCCAATTGCGTGGCGTAGCCGGATGGAAGCTCGTCGATGAAGACATTGGCCATGCCCTTGTCTGCAGCATCCGCCCAGCGCTCCTCATCATCAAAATAGCGCACATCACCCGCGCCGATGTTTTCACCTACGGCAAACTGGTAGCGCGAAAAATCCTGGAAAATCACGCCGATTCTCTGCCTCAGTGTATTTTCATCCCACTCTTTCAGGTCAAGACCATCCAATAGCACCCGACCTTCAGTGGGGCTATACAGGCGGGTTAAAAGTTTGATTAAGGTGGTTTTACCGGAGCCGTTTTCACCCACCAGCGCAAGTGACTCGCCTGGGTGAATGTGCAGGTCAACATCTTTAAGCGCTGATTGTGTCGCTCCCGGGTAGGTAAATCCTACGCCTTCGAAACGTATACCATCATTGGGTTTGGGTCCTGAGGTCTTGCCCTCCGGTACGTGCGTCACTGGTGTTTCAAGATATTCGTACAAGGTGGATAAATACAGATTGTCCTCATACATACCGCCGATAGCAGCCAGAATTGCCGCCACTGCAGACTGCCCCTGCCGGAACAACATCAGGTACATGGTCATCTGCCCCAATGTAATGCGGCTGGCCACCGCTGCGACCGCCGTCCAGGCATACGCGCCATAAAGGGCTGATGTGCCGATCAAGCCCAGCACAAAGCCCCAGCCATCCCGGCGTATTGCCAGCGAACGATCGGCGCTGTACAAGCGCTGGAAAATATCCCGATAGCGCTGCAACAACAAAGGCCCCAGTCCAAATAGCTTTACTTCCTTGACGTTGTCCTCACGAGCAATCACCGATTCCAGGTATATCTGCATACGGGTTTCGGGTGAACGCCAGCGAAACAAGGTAAACGCATCACCGGAGAAGCGGGTTTCCGCAACAAACGATGGCAGCCCTGCCAACACCAGAATGACCACTGCCCAAGGCGAAAATTGCACCAGCAAAACGCCATAGGAAACCAGCGAAACCATGTTCTGCGCGAGACCGAAAGTGCGGGTAACCAGCGACAGAGGCCGGCTGGAAGCTTCGCGTCTTGCACGTGTCAGCTTGTCGTAAAATTCAGAGTCTTCAAACTGGGCCAGTTCCAGCGTGATGGCCTTTTCCAGGATCATCACATTCACTCGCTGCCCCAATTGTGCGCGCAACAAAGCCTGGCAGAGTGAAATTCCACGCTGAGCGCCGGCAATGGTGGCCACAATCAGCGCTTCAGCGGCTACCAGCGTAAAGACCCTGGTCATTTGCATTTTACCGCCGTCTTTCACGACCTGCGTTGCGGCCAACACCGAATCAATAATCAAGGCGCCCACATAGGCCATAGCCGCCGGCAGTATGCCAGCGATCAGCGTTAAAACACCCAGAGCAATGGTCAGCCGGGCATTAGTAGACCAGACCAGCTGCAGTGCCCGCCGGGAGTATTGGAATACGCCAAAAAAGCCGCGTGTGGTCGCGTCCGGTGGAGGGCTTGGTGGGGAATGTCTAACCATGTCCGCATCTTAACCCATGACTGTTGAATGCTCATTTGGAATTTATGGGTCAAAGGGTTACGCTTGCAGGTTCAGACAATCGTATATGTCACTTTTAAGGATCTCCCAATGAACGCGAAAACATCTATAACAACCCGCATTGTTTATGCGCTATGCATTTTGAGTGTCGTTTTACTGGCTGCTTGTGATAACAAAAAGGCCGAACAAACAGCGGCGGCAGATGCCGCTCCGGAAGAATCTGTAGTTGCTGCCACTTCAGCGGCTGCGACCAATGAGTCCACTGCTGATGCTGTCGGCGAAGATGCGATGAATGAGGCCGATTATCGCCGCCATATTGAAATACTGGCATCGGATGAGTTTGGCGGCCGCGCACCGGCCTCTCCGGGAGAACAGTTAACGGTCGATTACATCACCAACGAATTCACGAATATGGGCCTGGAGCCGGTGACCGGCGATAGTTACACGCAAAACGTTCCGCTCGCCTGGGTAAATGTCACCAACAAGCCGGTGTTAACCATTGCCGGCGGGGATGGCGAAGTCATGTCGCTGAACTACACCGTAGAGCAGGTGATCTGGTCGCGCCAACAGGTTTCTGAAATTGATCTGGAAAACTCCGATCTGGTGTTTGTTGGCTACGGTATCAATGCACCGGAACGCAACTGGAACGATTACGCCGGCATCGATGTTAAAGGCAAAACCGTGGTTATGCTGGTCAACGATCCCGGTTATGCAACCCAGGATCCAGAGGTGTTCAACGGCAACACCATGACCTATTACGGGCGCTGGGATTACAAGTTTGACGAAGCAGCGCGCCAGGGTGCGGCGGCGGCCATCATCATTCACGACACCCTGCCGGCAGCCTATGGTTGGCCAACTGTGACCAACAGCTGGACGGGCCCGCAGTTTGATATGGTGCTCGCCGACAAGGGTGAATCCCTTGCGTCCGTGGAAGGCTGGGTAACCAAAGATACGGCTGACGCGCTGTTTAAAAAGGCCGGCTTGAGTCTGAAAGACCTGTACGCCAAAGCCAAACAACCTGGTTTCACGGCCGTTCCGATGAACCTGAAAGCTTCGACCCAAATACTTGCCGACACCGAGAATGTGGATTCACGCAACGTTGCCGGCATGGTCAGGGGCAGTGAAGCGCCGGATGAGTTTTTCATCTACATGGCCCATTGGGATCATTTGGGTACCGACTCTGCTTTGGAAGGGGATCAGATATTTAACGGCGCGTTGGACAATGCCACCGGCACCGCAGCCCTTTTGGAAATTGCCCGTGCCTATGCGACATTGCCCGAAGCGCCACGTCGCAGTGTGATGTTTTTAGCAGTCACTGCTGAAGAACAGGGTTTGTTGGGATCCCTGTACTACGCCGCCCACCCATTGGTACCGCTGAATCAAACCGTTGCTGGCTTAAACATGGATGGCATGAACAACTTCGGCCCCACACGCGACCTCACAGTTACAGGACTTGGCATGAGCGAGCTGGATGATTATCTGGCCAAGGCCGTCGCCGGCCAGGAGCGCGTAGTAGAAGGTGATCGCGAATCAGAAAAAGGCTATTACTACAGGTCCGACCATTTCGAACTGGCCAAAAAAGGCGTACCGATGCTGTATCCCGCCAGTGGCTATGATCACCGCGAGAAGGGTGTTGAATACGGTATGGAAATGGCGGAGGAATACACCTCCAAAAATTACCATCAGGTATCTGATGAATATGACCTCAGCTGGGATGTCACAGGCGCAATGGAAGACATGCGTTTGTATTTTGAAACCGGCTTAAGCATCGCCAATAGTGACGCATGGCCGAACTGGCGTGAAGGCACCGAGTTCAAAGCCACGCGTGACGAACAGATGGCTGGCAAATGATTGAAGCAAGCTGACCCCATCTCAGCTGACCCTGGCCCGGCTGACCTCATTATTATCGGCGCAGGTGCCGCCGGACTGATGTGTGCCATAACGGCGGCCAATCGTGGCCGCCGTGTTCTTGTGTTGGACCGTTCCAACAAGATTGGCAAAAAAATTCTGATGTCCGGCGGCGGACGTTGTAATTTCACCAATTTGTACGTCACCCCTGATCGTTACCTGTCGAGCAATCCTCCCTTCTGTATATCCGCTTTAAGCCGCTACACACAATGGGATTTCATTGCGTTGGTAGAGAAGCACGGCATTGAGTATTTTGAAAAGGAAACGGTGAACGGCCTGAGCGGACAGTTATTCTGCCAGCAATCCTCCAAATTGATCGTTGCGATGTTGTTGGACGAATGCCAAAAAGCAGGCGTGGATATCCGCTTGAATTGTGAAACCAAAAGTGTCGGCCATGCCAAAGCAACGTGGGTTAACCACCATTTAAAAGCGGCTGGAAAAGTTGATACAAACAGTGCCAAAAAACCCGGCTCTGGCGACAACAAAGGGTTCGATAGGGCGCTCGACCCCGGCAACGCTCCCAGCGCCGGCTTTGAGCTCAGCACCAATCTGGGCACTTTCAATACAGAAAAGCTGGTGGTCGCGACCGGCGGCCTATCAATCCCCAGCCTCGGCGGATCCGGCATGGCCTACGAACTTGCTGAAAGCTTCGGCCTGCGCTTGCTGCCCAAAACTGCGGGGCTGGTACCGTTTACCTTTACCGACGGCATGCACGATGTTTGTGGGCGTTTGTCGGGTGCATCGACCGAAGCCGTTTTATTTAACGACAGGGCTTCATTCCGCGAAGACATTCTGTTTACCCACCGGGGGCTGAGTGGCCCCGCTTCGCTACAGCTTTCGAGTTACTGGAGGCCAGGTGAAACACTGTATTGCAATCTTCTGCCAGATCACGAGCCCATTGAGTTGTTGCTGGATTGGAAGCAGCAACACCCGAAATCCCTGCTGCGAACCTTACTTGACATGCACCTGCCACGCACGCTGGTGATGGAACTGGAAAACTTGTTCTGGCCCGGGTTCGCCGAAACCCCAGCGGCCGAATGGCCAAACGCCCGACTTGAAAACCTGGCCAAACAACTTAGCGCCTGGCCGCTTAAACCGGCCGGCACCGAAGGCTACCGCACTGCCGAAGTGACGCTGGGCGGCATCGACACCCGTGATTTGTCATCCAAAACCATGGAATCCAGCATTCCCGGGCTGTACTACATTGGCGAGGCTGTGGATGTCACCGGCCACCTCGGCGGGTTCAATTTTCAATGGGCCTGGGCGTCCGGTTTTGTTGCTGGAGAGGCCGTATAAATGCGCCGACTTAGCTTCATTTTAGTACTGATTTTGGCCGGCGAATTAATTTTTGGCCTGCCTTTTAATATCCCCAGGTTCTTCCGCCCCACTTACCTCAATGCCTTCGGCTTCAGCAATACCGAGCTGGGTGATATTTTCGCTGTATACGGCGTGGCTGCAATGTTGTCCTATTTTCCTGGCGGCGTATTGACCGATCGATTTCCGGCCCGCAATTTGATGGTGGCATCACTTTTTGCAACAGCCGCCGGCGGTGTCTATATGGCTACTTTTCCCGGTTTGCTGCAAATGGCAATACTCTACGGGTTCTGGGGTGTAACGACGGTGTTTCTATTCTGGGCCGCACTGATCAGTGCAACCCGCGCATGGGGCGGCAATAGCTCGCAGGGCAAAGCGTTTGGGATCCTCGAAGGTGGGCGTGGAATGGTGGCAGCATCGTTTGCTGTACTCGCGGTTCTGGTTTTCGGTTGGTTCCTGCCAGAGAATATTGAACAACTCGGAAATGCGGATCGGCGCCAGGCATTTCGAGCGGTAATTTTGCTGTATTCGGCCGCCACCGCCGTTTGCGGAATTTTGATCTGGCTTCTACTACCTAAGCTGGAGCCGGCCCCGGGCATACGCAAATACAATCCTTTAGCTGGAATGCTGGAAGTATTGCGCCAACCCATTGCCTGGGCACAAGCGGCCATCATCGTTTGTGCGTATTGCGGATATAAAGGCCTGGACAACTACTCTTTGTACGCAGTGCAGGTTCTGGGCATGAACGAGGTAGATGCCGCCAAATTCACCGCCTTTTCAACGTTTTTAAGGCCAATCGGCGCGGTCACTGCGGGCATTATCGCCGACCGTTTCAGTGCCAGTAAGATCATTGGCTTCACTTTTATTATTCTGGTGTTGGCATACGGGGCCTTATCAGCATCCATACCGGGAACAAGCGGCGTCAACTTTATATATGCCAATTTAATGCTCAGCTATTTTGCAGTGTTTGCGCTTCGCGGCGTATATTTCGCCTTACTGGAAGAAACCAACACGCCACCGCACCTTACCGGCACGACCATCGGTATGGTTTCATTTGTGGGGTATACGCCGGATATCTTTTTTGCACCCATTACGGGTCGCATTCTGGATGCCTCCCCGGGCTTGCCCGGGCATCAGCACTATTTCATGTTTTTATCGGCTACGGCAACACTGGGCGTGCTCGCCGTAACCTGGCTGGTGTGGTTGAATCGTCGCTCAGCCAGGCTGGCCGCGCAAGGCGCTGCCATTACTTAGCGAAGCTGATGTCTACCATCAAATCGTTGGCCAGATCTTCCAGTTCGGTCTCCAGCATGTAAATATCCACCCCGTCCGGCACCACCAATTGCGCGGTAGCTTTGAACAATTCCCCACCACTCATTGAGGCGCTCTCGACACGGGTTTCCAGCTCTTTGATGCTGACGCCATGACGGGCCAGCAGTGAGGTAATGTCATGGACGATGCCCGCACGGTCATTACCAACCAGCTTAAGTTTGTAACACTGTGCCGGGTCTTCAGTCGCAGACAGTTCGCTGACATTCGCACTCACGTGCAAGCCTTGTGCCTGCAGTGCTTGCAAACTGGCCAGGCAAGCCTGCGTGTTTTCGGTGGGCATGCTGACCAGTAAAATACCGGCAAATTGTCCGGCGAGCCTGCTCATGCTGCTTTGCGTCCAGTTGCCGCCATTCTCGGTCAAAACCTTCGAAACGGCCCGGATGATGCCCGGTTTATCATCCGCGATAACTGTTAAAACTAAGGAGCTGTTCATGATACTTGTCCTGTCATAAAAATGTTCAAGGTGCCTTTACAGCCTCGACCAAAGCGCTAAACATCGCTCGCTGTAAGAGCATCCAATTGGCGTCTGCACCCATTCCATACGGCTTCCATATTTTCTCTGACAAGTAGGTCGACAGGTTGTTGCCAATTGCCGAGCGCAATAGATCACCGGCGATATTGGTTTCAGCGGTGTTGTAATTGAATTTTTCACCTGGCGCTGCAGCACGCGGTTTTTCGCGCAAATATTCGTACAGGCCCAAGGTATCAAATGGTGCTGTGTTGATGTCGGATTCCTTGTCCGCATACTCCTCAACCCACTCAACCCCGGATGCCATCTGCAGCAAATTACGGATGGTGGCCTGATCGTAGGACGAGTCTTTTAACAACGGCAGGTAATCGGTAATTTTGTCGTCCACACTTGTGATATAGCCATCTTTAATGGCGGCACCAATCAACATGGAAGTCACAGACTTGGCGATCGACCAGGATATCCAGCGACTATTTTCATCATTGCCGAGTCCGTAACGCTCATAGACGATGTCACCATCTTTGATTACCAGCAAGCCGGCAACGTTCTGCATTTCAAAATAGCGATCAACATTCCAGCTGACATCACCTTCACGAAACTCGACCTGACCCAATTTTTCGGGTTTTACTGGCAGCTCCAGTACATATGAGTCTTTGACTATTACCCGGGTCGGGAATATTTTGTCAATGTTGCGGTAACTGGCAATCTGCTGCTTGGGTTTCCAGAACAATAGCTTGTCAGGGGCGCCAAGGTGGTTAAGGTCGTCGGCCGGGTTAACAAATGGGGCTTTGGCTTGCAACGTAAGCGGTAACGCCAATATCGCCAGACAAAGTCCTTTGGCGATGGCAGGTTTTAAGTCAAACATCTTTCTAGAGCTCTCTTAGTGCGTTGGCAATTGGCTGACGAGCGGCGCGAATGGCAGGAAACAAGCCGCCGATCAGACCGATCAATAAAGCAAATACAACGCCCTGAATCAGCAGCTTCAAGTTAACGTCAAAAGCAAATGTGATCGCACTGAAACTGGCAAAATTAAGCGTCGCGGCCTGGTAACCATCAAACGCAATGTAAGCGAGCACAGCGCCGAGCATGCCGCCCAACAACGCCAGCACCAATGATTCGGTCACCACTGAAATGATCACCGGACCAGAGCTGAAGCCAAGCGCGCGTAAAGTGGCAATCTCCCGGGTGCGGCTGGACACCGCGGTATACATGGTGTTAAGCGCGCCGAAAACAGCGCCCAACCCCATGATTATCGCGATTGTCGTTCCCAGCCCGGTGATCAGGTTATATAACGTGGTGGATTGCGCAGCATAGTAATCTGCGGTCCGCATCGGCTTCACATTCAATCTCGGATCACTGGTCAAGGCATCTTTAAACTGATCAAAACCATCGGTGCCATCGAGTTTGACGTATACCGCCTGATAGGAATTGCCACGCCGATAGGCTTGTTGCAGTACGGAGGCATCGACCCAGACTTCTGACTCAGCCATACCGCCGGCAGCCTCAAAAATACCGACCACTGGCCACTCGTCCTTGCCAACTTCAATGCTGGAGCCCAAGGTCAAACCGGAGAACTGGCTGGCTGCACCTCTGCCGACTACCACTTCGTTAAGGCCGCGCTCGAACATTCGGCCTTCTACAATTTTAAAGCCATCGCGCACTTGCGGCGCTGTCGCCTGAACGCCACGCAACGGTACGTTTGCATCTGTTCCGGTAGATCGCATGGGTAAATTAACAATCACAAACAGTTCCGGCGATGCGATCGCACCTTCGGCGTCACGCGCAATACCAGGTGCCTCAGAGATCAAGCGTGTGTCATCTCCACTCAGGCCACTCATCATTTCAGTATCTGCCCCGCTGCGCAGCACGATCGCATTATTGTCGCCAGCCGAATCGGTCATGGTTTGCTGCACGCCTTGTGCGATTGACAGCACACCAACCATCACTGCCACAACGCCGGCAATACCCAGCATTGCCGTGGCGGAAGACCCCAGTCGCTGTGGCAGCGAACGCAGGCTGAACTGTGTCACAGAAACGATTTGTTTCGTCCCATTAAACACGGCTCATCTCCTTAAAGCGTCAGCAATACGCAGCTTCTGCGCTTGCAGTGCGGGCATCAACCCGGCTACCAGCGCCATCGCAACGATTAGCAGCAAACTGAACAAAATGTCACGAGCAGGCAGATAGAACACCGGGAAAGAGCCATTGGTCGGGTCGCCCTGAGCAATTAGCATCCAGGCAACTCCTAACCCCAATAAGCCGCCAACCAGCGTCAACGCCAGGGATTCCCCCAATACCAACGCCAGCACGCCACGGTCAGTAAAACCGATGGCCTTTAAAACTGCCAGTTCAGAGGTGCGTTCACGCACGGCATAGGCCATTGTGTTGCCAGCCACCAATAAAATGGTGAAGAACACAGCCGCCATGATCGACATTATAATAAAACCAATATTGCCGATTTGATTGGCAAACCCCTGCACAAACGCACCCTCGCCTTCAGACTTGGTTTCAGCAGGAGAATTGGCAAACTCGGCATCGATATCCGCTGCTATTTCTGCAGCCTGATCCGGATTGGTGATGCGCACGGTGTACCAGCCTACCGAGCCCTGCCCAGACGCTCTGGTTTCATCAAAATAGTCGTAGCGGAAAAAAAACTGGCTAGCGTCTGTACCTTTTTCGGCCCCATCATACAAACCGACCAGATCAAACTCCCAGGTCTGACCACCACCTTTCGGTTGATAAATGGTTGCATTGATGGGAATTCGGTCTCCCACTTTCCAGCCAAAACGGTCGGCTAACTTGCGACCGGCAATGGCCCCGATGCGGGTTTCTTTCCAGGCCGCTTTGGCGTCATCGCTGATGATGTACTCCGGGTACATGTCATACAGCTCGTCAGGCACCACCGGCATCTGCGCGAAAAAGTTCTTCGGGTCCTTGTATATCCCGCCGAACCAACTCATGTGCATGGCCGCATCTACACCGTCCATATTTTCCATCCGGGCTTCGTAACTCGCCGGCAATGGCTGAATCAATGACACTTTATGTCGAACGATCAATCGATCAAGGCCCGCAACTTCAACCCCGGCATCAAATGCCTGACGAATAGCGGTGAGGTAGCCAAATAGAATAAACGCGATCATGATCGATAACACGGTCAGGCTGGTACGCAGTTTTTTGCGCTTCAAGCTGCTGAATATCAGATATAGATATTTCATCGCGGCATCAGTCCGACAGCTCGGTGTTCAGTTGGCCTTTGTCCATATACAGTGTTCTGCCAGCGCGTGCCGCTGCGTGGTTGTCATGGGTCACCATAATGATGGTTTTACCCTGTTGGGTATTGAGCGCTTGTAACAGGTCCAGAATTTCATCGCCGGATTTGCGATCAAGATCACCGGTAGGTTCATCGCAGAGCAACAAGGTGGAGTCGGTAACAATGGCGCGGGCGATACCAGTACGCTGCTGCTCGCCACCCGACAATTGTCGCGGGTAGTGGCCGGCACGATGCGACAAACCAACAATTTCCAACGCCAGCGCGGCGCGCTTCTTGCGCTCCGAGCTGGACAACTTGGTCAACAACAAAGGCAGCTCTACATTTTTCTGGGCATTGAGTACCGGCATCAGGTTATAGAACTGAAACACCAGACCGATATGGCGCGCCCGCCAGGCTGCCAGTTTTCGGTTTGAGAGCTTGTCGATAGACTGATTCGCTACCTCTATGCTGCCTTCGGTCGGCCGGTCGAGCCCACCGATCAGGTTCAGCAATGTTGATTTGCCGGAACCGGAAGGCCCCATCAAAGCCAGAAACTCACCCTTGGGTATATCCAGACTAAGGCCACCCAAAACATGAATCGTTTCCGAGCCGCGTTTGAAGACTTTATCGACCCCCCTGACTTTAACCAGAACCTCGGTTCCTTCAGCTTCTGACTCGTCTCCGGCAGTAGTTATCTCCGTCATACCCCTGTTTCCTTCACTTTGGCACCATTAACCAGGTTGGATGGCGCATTGATCACTACTTTATCACCACCGGACAGCCCCGAGGTCACCAATATATCTTTGCCTCTTTCGCCAGCAGTGGCAACTGCACGACGTTCAATCACATTGTTGACGACCAGAAAAACATAGGCCTTATCACCCTCGGCATTGCTTACCGCAGATTGCGGAATGACCACACCGGCCCGGCTGGCAGTACTTTGCTCGCCATCCTGAAACGCAACTTTTACGCCCATGTCCGGCAAAATTCTCGGATCCAATTCTTTGATTCCCACTCGCACCTCCACGGTTGCACGCTGGCGGTCAGCGGTAGGAATAATCGCAATCACATGGCAGGGAATCGACCAGTCCGGGTAAGCATCCAGCGTGGCCACCACCTCCTGGCCCGCCTCTACGCGATTGATATAGGTTTCATTCACATCAATTTCGATTTCGAGCGAACTCATGTCAACCAGTGTGCCGATGCCGGTACGGGTAAAGCCGCCACCCGCGGAAACCGGTGAAATCATTTCCCCGGGCTGAGCGTTTTTGGCCACAATCACACCCGCGAACGGCGCACGGATGATGGTGTCATCCAGTTGCTGCCGATACACGTCTACCTGACGCTCAGCGACTTTTACGTCATCTTTTTTGCGCTTCAGTTGTGCTGCCAGATTGGCTTTTTGAGCCAGCGCTTTGTCCATTTCAGCCTGACTGGCCAATTGACGATCGACCAGGTTCCGGGTGCGATTAAAAATCGCCTCCGCCTCTATTAAAAATGCCTCGGTTTCATTCAATGAGCTTTTGGTGGATTGGAGTTGTGCTTCAGCCAGGTCATAACTGGTGCGGACATTGGAATCATCGAGCCTGGCCAAAACCTGGCCTTCCTCCACAGCCATGCCTTCCTCGATCAATACCTCTACTACTTTGCCGGTGAACTTGGAGGAAACCGTAGCCTGCCTTCTGGCGGCCACATAGCCGGACGCGTTGAGAACGGTGCTGGCAGCCTTGTTGCTGATTTCTCTGGCAACCGCCGTGCGTACTTCAATTGCGGCTTCCGGTTTGAAAAACCACCAGGCAGCCGCTGCGGCTATGGCAATCAATACGACTGCAACGACAGGTCCGCGAAACGAACGATCCGGCTTTTCCGGCTCACGTTCAATTTTCAGCTGATCAAGCTTGCTGGCTTCCATAGGGCCCCGTTTGTTATTGGCAATTAAATGTGATGTCGGTTGGGGGCATGATTATATCGCTGCCCCGGCCCTTACGTACAAGGTCATGTGCTCAAATAGCTGACGATTCCGTCGGCCGCTTTGCGGGCATCAGCCACTGCAGTCACAACCAGGTCGGCGCCCCGAACCATATCACCTGCGGCAAATATTTTCGGGTTGCTGGTCTGGAAAGCAAACTGATCGCTTTCATTGGCTTCAACCAGACCCCACTGATTGGTACTGATATCAAAGTCTTCAAACCAGCTGGCAGGTGATGCGCGGAAACCATATGCCACAATCACTGCATCGGCTTTCACATCACGTTCGCTTCCTTCGATCGGCTCTGGTCTTTGCCGGCCGCTCTCATCGGCTTCACCCAGCCGGGTTTCAATGACACGAACCGCCACCGCTTTGCCGTTTTCTTCGATTATTTCCAGAGGCTGAACATTAAAGCCAAACTGCACACCCTCCTCTACCGCATTGCTGACTTCATGTTGCGAGCCGGGCATGTTACCCCGATCACGACGATACAGGCAGTGCACTTCGCGCGCTCCCTGCCGTATCGCGGTGCGCACACAGTCCATGGCCGTATCGCCACCACCCAACACTACCACCCGCTGGTCTTTAAGGTCGATGAAGCTATGTTCACCGCCAGGCATGTTCAACAATGACTTGGTGTTGCCAATCAGGTAGTCGAGCGCCGGGTAAACGCCTGTTACCTCCTCGCCAGGCATTCCACCTTGCAACGGGGTGTATGTGCCAAGGCCGAGGAACACGGCATCGTGATTATCCAACACTTCATTAAAAGATATTTCTTCGCCGATATTGGCACCGAGCACAAATTTGATGCCCATGCCTTCCAGGATGTTGCGCCGGGTTTTTATGATTTTGTGTTCCAGTTTGAATTCCGGAATACCGAATGACAACAAACCACCAATCTCAGGGTGCTTGTCATAAACCACCGCTTTCACGCCATTTCGCGCCAGCACATCGGCACAAGACAGGCCCGCCGGACCTGCCCCGATAATAGCCACTTTGAAACCGGTATCCTTTACGCCAGACAGGTCCGGGCGCCAGCCCTGTGCAAATGCGGTATCGGTGATGTGTCGCTCAACCGCACCGATGGTTACGGCCCCGAAATCGTTATTGAGCGTACATGCGCCTTCGCACAGACGATCCTGAGGGCAGATGCGTCCGCATATTTCCGGCAAACTGTTGGTTTGGTGGGCCATCTCCGCCGCTTCAATGATGCGGCCCTCAGCCGCCAGCTTCAGCCAGTCCGGAATATAGTTATGTACCGGGCACTTCCATTGGCAGTAGGGGTTTCCACAAGCAATACAACGTTCCGACTGGGCTTCACCCTGTTCTTTTTCGTAAGGGTCATAAATTTCAATGAACTCGTGGCGACGCGCCTCTTTGGCGTGTTTGTGTGGTTCTGCCCGATTGAGGTCGATAAATTCAAATTTGGTTCTGATGTTTAATTTGGCCATAGTTTTAACAAACCACCTTTAACCCACTACTTTTAACGGTACGGACACTGCTTTCTTTTCAACATTGTCCTGCCTTGGCGAAACCACGCGGAAATAGAACATGAAGTGCTCAAAATTCTCCAGAATGCGGGCGCCCCACTCGCTGCCTGTAAACTGCACATGACGCTCGATCAAACGCATCAAATGCGCTCTGTCCGCACCGTCAGCGGCGCTATCGATATTGCTCACCGTGACCTGCGCCTTATTGCAACGCCGTTCGAATTCTTGATGCATATCTAACACAAACGCTCGACCGCCAGTCATACCGGCACCAAAATTAGAACCCGTACGGCCTAAAATCACAACCGTACCGCTGGTCATGTATTCGCATCCGTGAAAACCCACGCCCTCAACCACTGCAGTGGCACCGGAGTTGCGAACAGCGAAACGTTCGCCAGCTTGACCGGCAGCATACAACTCGCCGCCGGTTGCACCGTACAAACAAGTATTGCCAATGATCGCGCTACGCTTGGCCACGATTTCTGAATCCGCTGTCGGGGAAACCACTATCCGTCCGCCACTCATGCCTTTGCCGACATAGTCGTTGGCATCGCCCCACAAGCGTAAATTCATGCCTTTGGTGGTCCAGACACCAAAGCTTTGCCCGGCTGAACCGATAAATGACAAGGCGTACTCGCGGCCTTCAAGTCCGTCGCGACCAAACCGGCGGGCAATTTCGCCTGCCAGACTGGCGCCTACTGACCGGTCTGAATTACCTATCTTGCGCTCAAGTTCTGCACTTTCTTGCTGCTGCAGAGCGGGCAACAAGCTAGCCAAAATATCTGCATTCAACACGCCTTTATCATGTGGGTGATTACGGATGCCCTGATACCCCGCACCCTGCATTCCACCAACACCGGCACTGGCCAGAATCGGATCAAGATCAATGCTGGCCTGCTTTTCAGTCAATGGCTCGATTTTTTCCAGCAAGTCACTGCGGCCGATAATGTCTTCAAGTTTCTCAAACCCCAGAAAGGCCAAATGTTCACGAACCTCATCTGCAATAAAACGGAAATAGTTCATCACCAGCTCAGGCAGGCCGTGAAAATGCTCCCGTCGCAACTGCTCATCCTGAGTTGCGATTCCGGTTGCGCAGTTGTTCAAATGACAGATTCGCAAGTATTTACAGCCCAGCGCCACCATAGGTCCGGTGCCAAAGCCGAAACTGTCAGCACCCAACATGGCGCCTTTTATGACGTCCAGCCCGGTTTTCAATCCGCCATCAACCTGCAAACGCACACGCTCGCGCAGGCCGTTTTCAATCAGCGCATGGTGTACTTCCGGTAACCCGGTTTCCCACGGCGAGCCGGCATATTTGACCGAGGTTAATGGGCTCGCACCTGTGCCGCCGTCGTGTCCGGCCACAGTGATGCAATCTGCATAAGCCTTGGCAACACCCGCCGCCACCGTGCCAACACCGCGCTCTGCCACCAGTTTCACCGAAATCTGTGCGGCCGGATTGACTTGTTTCAGGTCGAAAATTAATTGCGATAAATCTTCGATCGAATAAATGTCATGGTGCGGCGGTGGTGAAATCAGTGTTACACCCGGTACAGAATGTCTCAGTGCTGCAATGTGGGCAGACACTTTATGACCCGGCAGTTGACCCCCTTCACCCGGCTTCGCGCCCTGGGCGATTTTGATTTGCAGGATATCCGCGTTCACCAGGTAATGTGCGGTAACCCCGAAACGGCCGGAAGCCACCTGCTTAATGCGTGAGTTTTTAATGGTATTAAAACGTGCGGGGTCTTCGCCGCCTTCACCGGAGTTGGAATGTCCACCGAGGGTATTCATGGCAATCGCCAGCGACTCATGCGCCTCCGGCGACAAAGCGCCAATCGACATGCCGGCGGAATCAAAACGGGGAAACAAGGTTTCCGGCTTTTCTACCTCGTCGATGTCGATGGATAGAGCCGGTGCTCGTAATTTCAGCAGGTCTCGCAACGCAACCGGAAAGCGCTCGTTCACCAGCCGTGCAAATTTGTCGTAATCCTTGCGGTCACCGCTTTGCACAGCTGCTTGCAGGGAGTTGACCACTTCCGGGTTATAGGCATGAAACTCGCCGCCCCAGATAAATTTCAGCAGGCCACCTTGAGACAGCGGTTTGCCACCATTCCATGCATTTTGCGCCAATATGCGCTGATCGGTTTCGATCTCCTTGAAACCTGCGCCGCCTATGTTGCCCGCTGCGCCAGGGCAACACAGGTCAGTAATCTCTTTGCCAAGGCCTACGGCCTCAAACAGCTGCGCGCCACGATAGCTGGAAACACAGGAAATCCCCATCTTGGATAGAATCTTTAACAGGCCTTTGCGTACCCCTCGACGGAAATACTTGCGGTGCAGCAGCATGTCGTTCTTAAGCGCGCCGCGGGCATGTAAATCGTTGATCACCTGAAACGCCAGGTAGGGGTAGACCGCCGTAGCACCCAAACCAAGCAGCACCGCAAAATGATGTGCGTCGCGCGTGGTACCGGTTTCCACAATGATATTGCAATCACAACGCAAGCCGTCTTTGATCAGGCGCTGATGCACTGCACCGGTGGCCAATGCCGCATGCATCGGAATCTTGTCCTCCGCCACGTCACGGTCAGTTAACACGATAATGACCGCACCATCTGCAACAGCGTCGGAGACTTGATCGCAAAGCCTCAATATCGATGATTTGAGATCATCGTCAACAGCGTAATTAAGGCTGAACGTCTCGTTTTTATAATAGCGCTGATCCAGCTCAAGCAGTTTTCGATAATTAACGATGTTCAACACCGGCCAGGGCAGCAATACCCGGTGAGCATGCGTACTGGTTTCCTGAAAGACGTTGTGCTCACGCCCGATCAGGGTTTCCAGCGACATCGACGAGCCTTCGCGCAGTGAGTCGATTGCAGGGTTGGTTACCTGGGCAAACTGCTGGCGGAAATAATCATAAACCGGCCGTTGCTGGCGCGACATGATTGCGACCGGGGTGTCATCCCCCATCGATCCAGTGGCTTCTACCTGATCCTCAGCCATAACCCTGATGACATGCTCGCGCTCTTCATTGCTGACGCCGAACAGTTTTTGATATATCGGGAAGTGGTGCGGGCTTTCACGCATGAAACGGGCGGCCGCTTCCGCTTCCTGCTCGTCATTATTGGCAATGCGGATAATGTTTTCCGCCAACCAATCACCATAGGGGTGCCGGGATTTAAGCGACTCATCAATTTCGCGGGATTGCCAGATTTTGCCATTGGTGGTGTCCACCGCAAACATCTGTCCGGGGCCCACGCGGCCTTTTTTGAGGACGTCCTTTTCCTGGTAATCCCATACACCGACTTCTGAGGCCAGCGTAACCCAACCATTTTTGGTGATTACATAGCGTGCTGGGCGCAAGCCGTTACGGTCAAGGTTGCAGGCAGCCACACTGCCGTTGGTCATCACAATACCGGCGGGGCCATCCCAGGGCTCCACATGCATGGAATTAAATTCGTAGAAGGCCCGAAGCTCCGGCAACATGTCCGGCTCGGCCTGCCAGGCGGGTGGGATAAGAATTCGCATGGCGCGGAACACGTCCATGCCGCCCGCCAGAAAGATTTCCAGCATATTATCCAGTGATGATGAGTCCGAGCCGGTCTGGTTGACCAACGGACGGATCTTCTGCAAATCCGGCAATAATGGTGTTTGAAATTTTGGGGTGCGCGCCTCTGACCAACTCCGGTTGCCTTGAATGGTATTGATCTCACCATTGTGAGCCAGGTACCGGAAGGGCTGTGCATACCGCCAATTGGGCAGTGTGTTGGTTGAAAACCGTTGGTGAAACAGGCAGATGGCTGTTTTAAATCGCGGGTCTTTCAGGTCCAGATAAAATTCCGGCAGGTTCGCCGGCATCACCAGTCCTTTGTAGACGGTCGTTAGATCGGACAGCGTGGCCACATAATAAATCGGGTCTGGTATGACCTGCTTCATGCTTTCCGCTGCCGCCATACGTCGGGCAACAAACAAGCGTCGTTCTGCGTCAGTGGCGCTCCAGCCATCTGGTATGTTTACAAAAACCTGCTCAATAACCGGCAAAGAGCGCTTCGCAATTTCTCCACAGACAGTCGGATCTGTGGGCACAGTGCGCCAACCGGCAACACTTAATGTTTCATTGTTGATGTGCCGCGCAAGCATTTGTCGCGATTGTTCTGCGATCGAAGGATCAGGGTTGAGAAACACCAGGCCAACGGCAAAACGACCAGCCAATCGAATACCCTCATCCCTGGCAACATCACGGAAGAAGCTTTCCGGAAACTGAAGCAACACACCACAGCCATCGCCGGTTTTGCCATCAACAGCCACTGCGCCACGATGCGTCATACGCGCCAACGCGGTACAGGCCGTGGTTAAGAGATCATGACTGGCTTCGCCGTGTTGGTGCGCGATCAGGCCAAAGCCGCAGCTTTCTTTTGCGTCTTGTGGCCGGTATAAACCTTTGGTGTGTGTGCGTTCTTGCATAATTCCAATCAGCTTCTGTAGTTAGGTCACTTTTTTCCAGCGGAACCTACTATCCTACACGTGAATCGCTGTCTGTTAAGCTGAAAAGCATCAAAAAATACGTTTTTCTAAGAAAATTTTAGATTGTCGTGGGGCTTTATGCGGAAAGAACTGCTGCAACAGTGCATTTAGTGGAACATGTGGTTTGACGGGCTATATATCAAACAACAGTTGCTATAATCGAAATCCGGGCCGGCGGGTTGGCAAGTAGCCGTAGCGGCCAGTCATTGATTAGGCCAGAAGTTGATTAGACTAGGCATTGATTAATCTAGACGTTGATTAAAACGGCCGCTCGCACCGGTGCCGGATGGCCCTCCACCGTCAAGCTCAGATCTTTTTCATCAAGACTTTCCCGCAGCGATTCAAAGCGCATCCACCCGGTTGTTCTTTGCTCATCCAGCGTTGTGCTGCTGACATCTATCACCTGGTGGTCGCAAAGGCCGGCCAGCTCCAACCAATCAAGCAAGGTCGATAATGATGGGATAGCGTGGACGTTGCGCATACGTGCATAGCGACCATTTGGCAGTAAGGTAAACGGCCCTTCGGTTTCCACAATCAATGTCTCCAGCAAAATCTGGCCACCCGGCAACGTCAGCTCTTTCAAGCGCAGCAAATGCTCCAGATGATCACGCCGGTGATAAAGAACACCCATCGACAACACGACATCAAAGCCGGCCAAATCTGACGGCAACTCTTCAATTCCTAACGGCAAAACAAAGTTGTTCAAGTCGGGTGCCAGCTTCTGCATTGCCAGCCACTGCATCACAAAGCCCATGGTCGGGTCGATGCCCACCACCAGTCTGGCGCCTTCAGCGAGCATCCGCAGGCCAAAATAGCCATTGCCGCAACCAACATCCAGCACCTGCTTGTCGTGCAGATTCAGGTGTGGGCCAACACGCTCCCACTTCCAGTCCGAGCGCCATTCGGTGTCTATTTCAATCCCGCCAAGGATCAAAGGACCTTTGCGCCACGGGTGCAACTCTTGCAGGCAATCATAAAGCGCTTGTGTATCTGGCACGTCCTTGCCGACAATCGGGGCACCGCGATCCAACTCAGTGGTCGGATCAGCGACTGGCATCCTGTCCAACACTTCCAGCCAACGCTGCAGGTCGCCATGCTTATTGGTGCACAGCCTTGTCCAGGCTTGTTCAGCAAGCGCGGCGCGGCCTTGCTTATGTAAAGCCAGATAGGGGTCAGTCAGTAATTGCATCAGCGAAAAGCAATATAGCTTGCGAAGCTAAAACACTGGAACCAGCGGCGTGGACGGGTTAGGCCGGCCTGTAGTAATCGTTCTATCTGCCGCTGCTCGGTATCGGGCTGCAGTACGTTTTCAAGTGCTTCGCGTTTCTGAAAAATTTCCATATCCGAATAGCCTTGTGTACGCTTGAAGTCGTAGTACCAGTCGGTTTGGTCCGACTGCATGCTCTCGTCCTCAAAACAGATCTTTTCCGAAATAATTAACGCGCCGCCCGGGCGCATACCTTTTGTAATGCGCTCAATCAGGCTTTGCCGGTAACCACGATCCACAAACTGTAGGGTGAAGTTCAACACGACCACCGAGGCGTTTTCGATCGGCGCTTCCTGCAGATCTTCCAGCCGGACTTCAACGGGTACTGGCAAGTCGTTTTCTTCCATTACCTGCCGACATCTCTCAACCATGGCCACAGAGTTATCCAGCGCTATGATTTTTAAGTCTTTTTCTTTGGCTGCCATGGCCATGGCAAGACTCGCCGCACCCAGTGAACAGCCCAGATCGTAAATGTTTGAGCCCGCCTGCGCATAGCGCCGCGCCAGCATGCCAATCATAGGCACCACCAACTCATAACCGGGAACCGACCGGCTGATCATGTCGGGAAATACCCGCACTACATTCTCATCAAAGCGGAAGCCGGTTGTGGTGGCGCGCCTTTTGGCGAACAAATTATCCTGGTCCTGCCTATCCTCGTCCTGTTGGTCCTGGTCCTGGGTCATAGATGGTTCCTGGTAGTTGGCCATGAAACGGGTGACTTCTGGGGCATCCTGTTTCCGTCCGGTTCTGCTATTGTGTAAGCAGGAGCGAATGTTCCTGAGTCAACATTGTAATATCAAAGGGAGGGTCAAACATGATAGGTAGCGCTTTAATTTGGGCTGTGATCGTTGTCGTTTTGGCGGTCGTGGTGGTACGCAAGTCCGTTATTATCGTTCGTCAGGGTTATGAATATACGGTGGAGCGCTTCGGGAAGTACTCAACCACGTTCAGTCCCGGCTTTCATATCATGATTCCCTTCGTCAACCGCATTGGCCAGCGCGTCAATATGATGGAGCGGGTGCTGGATGTGCCCTCACAGGAGGTCATTTCCAAAGACAATGCTGTACTAACTGTTGATGGCGTGGTGTTTTTTCAGGTGTTGGACGCCGCCAAGGCTGCCTATGAAGTTTATCGCCTGGAACACGCTGTGCTCAACCTGACCGTGACCAACATTCGTACCGTGCTTGGCTCTATGGACCTGGATGACGCGCTGTCCAAGCGTGACAATATTAACGCGCAACTTCTGAACGTGGTGGATGAAGCCACAACACCCTGGGGTTTGAAAGTCACCCGCATTGAAATCAAGGACATTACGCCACCGACTGACCTGGTAAATGCGATGGCCAGACAGATGAAAGCCGAGCGTGAAAAGCGCGCCAACATTCTGGAAGCAGAGGGTTTTCGTCAAGCTGAAATTCTGAAGGCTGAGGGTCAAAAACAGGCTATCGTACTGGATGCAGAAGGCCGCAAGGAAGCAGCTTACAGGGATGCTGAAGCGCGTGAGCGCCTGGCTGAGGCCGAAGCTGTTGCAACCGCAACGGTATCCGCGGCTATTGCCAAAGGCGACATGCAGGCAATTAACTATTTCGTCGCACAAAAATATGTGGAAGCGCTGAAGGCCTTTGCCACCAGCCCCAACCAGAAAACCCTGTTGTTGCCCTTGGAGGCGACCTCGGTGCTGGGAAGTCTCGCGGGTATTGCAGAAGTGGCCAAAGCAGCGTTTGACGACAAGCCCAAGGGCGCTGGCTGATCATGGATGACTGGCTGCAACATATCGTATTCTGGCACTGGTGGATTTTAGCCGGCTTATTGTTAATTCTGGAGCTGACCGCCCCCGCGTTCTTCTTTTTGTGGCTGGGTATCGCAGCCGCCGCGGTGGGTATGATTCTGCTGGTTTTTCCCGGTCTTTCTTTGGAAACCCAATTGGTGCTTTTCGGTGTGGCGTCGGTTGTTGCTATCTTTATGTGGCGGAAATACCGCGAGTCACGCTCCATCGTTACCGATCAACCGCACCTCAATCGTCGCGGCCACCAGTATATCGGACGTGAATTTACGCTGACCGAGCCGATTAAAAATGGCGAAGGCAAGGTTACGGTAGATGATTCCACATGGCGGGTTAAAGGCGTAAACATGGCGGCCGGAACGACGGTTAAAGTGACCGGCATCGAAGGCGTTATTTTTGTCGTAGAACCGGTTACTGAATCTACTGCTACCTAAGTGACCAGAATTTAGACCTGCCAAAACCGAAGCAAACGCCGACCCGAAACAACGCCGGCAAACACTTGAATTCAGGTGGCGCCAACCATCGTCGCGAATTTCCTCAATACCGACCAGGCAGTTTCCGAATCAGTTACTTTTGATCTCAGATCATCAGGGTCCTGTCCCTCACTCCTGATGGCATCGGCACGACGGGTTAAGTACTCTCGCATCACTGGAGCTGAAAATTCCGGATGGTATTGAACGCCCCAGGCTTTGTCAGCAAAGCGAATGACGAAATTGTCATCCCGCTCGCTGGTAGCCAGGCTTTTTGCGTTGGGTGGAAGGCTCAAAACCGATTCCGAATGTGAGGTTTGCACCGGATAATCCGTTGGCAAGTCACCCAGCAATGGATCGTCGGCAGCCTCTTCAAGCATGTGTGCGTTGACAGTGCCGATCTGGCGACCTTTGGGGTTCAGCCCCACTTCACCGCCAAGTGCTTGTGCCAACAACTGATGTCCATAACAAATTCCAAGCACAGGCACGCCGGCATCGACCGCCTGCTTTAGCCACTGGCCGGTCTTTTCGCTCCAGTCGGCCTTGTCGGAAACCATTGAAGCAGAACCTGTGATCACGATACCGCTCACTTCGCTGAGATCAGGCAAAGGCTGCTGCTCGTAGACTTCCACCGTTTTAATCGATGGAACACCCAGGCCGGCGCTGAACCAGTCTTCAAAATCACCAAATTCCTGCTTCATATCCGGTATGGTGCCGCCGGTCTTAATTAACGTGATCTGTTTCAATGCTTTTTGTCCATTCATCTTATGTCAAAGGGTACCATTCGCTTATACTATCTGCTGGTGTGATTTAACCCGATATTCAGGTTAATTGCTACGTTCGGATCGATCGACTTTTTTAAACGCGTTTCCCTGTTAACAGGGCACAGGATTTTCATGACATTTCAGGATTTTATCAATCGCCTGCAAAGCTATTGGGCAGAACAGGGCTGTGTTTTGATTCAGCCATTGGATATGGAAGTAGGTGCGGGCACTTTTCACCCGGCTACTTTTTTACGCTCGATCGGGCCTGAACCCTGGAGTGCTGCCTATGTGCAGCCCTGCCGCCGCCCCACTGACGGCCGCTATGGTGAAAACCCGAACAGATTACAACATTACTATCAATATCAAGTGGTTATGAAACCATCTCCTGATAATATCCAGGAACTTTACCTGGGTTCATTGAAAGCTATTGGCATCGATCCGGAAGTTCATGATATACGCTTTGTTGAAGACAACTGGGAATCACCCACGTTGGGCGCCTGGGGGCTCGGCTGGGAAGTATGGCTCAACGGTATGGAAGTCACTCAGTTTACCTACTTTCAGCAGGCCGGCGGCCTGGAATGTCGTCCCGTATTGGGCGAAATCACCTATGGCCTGGAACGTCTGGCCATGTATGTACAGAACGTAGATAGCATCTTTGACATTGTTTGGACGGATGTTGGCGGCAAAAAGATAACCTATGGTGATGTCTTTCATCAAAACGAAGTAGAGCAGAGCACCTATAACTTCGATCACGCCGACGTTGACTCCCTGTTCGCCGGGTTTGACACCTGCGAGAAGCAAGCACTGGCGCTGGTTGAGGCTGGCTTGGCCTTGCCCGCCTACGAGCAGGTACTAAAAGCTTCTCACACTTTTAATCTTCTGGATGCACGCCGCGCAATTTCGGTGACTGAAAGGCAGCGCTTTATTTTACGCGTGAGAGAGCTGGCCAGAGCGGTGGCTGAAACCTACTACAAGGGCAGAGAAGCGCTTGGCTTCCCCGGCCTGAAGGAGAGCGGCTGTGAATAGTTCGACAGCTACGCAAGATATCCATAAAGCAGATCTGTTGATAGAGTTGGGTTGCGAGGAACTGCCACCCAAATCATTGCGCAAACTGGGTAATGCCTTGTTACGCGGGTTTTCAGCGCAGCTTGAAAAAGCTGGTCTGGCATTCGATGCCAAAGCCAGTCGTGTGTTCTATACACCGCGACGTTTGGCGCTGCTCATGTCAAAGGTCGCAGATTGTCAGCCACATCAGGTTTTAGAGCGCAAAGGGCCGGCGCTGACTGCCGCATTTGATGCCGAGGGTAAAGCTACACCCGCAGCTCTGGGGTTTGCACGCTCCGTCGGCAAAACTGTGGAAGAACTCGACCAACTAAAGACCGAGCAGGGTGAATGGCTGTTTTGCAAAGTGGAGAAGGTCGGTGAAACGCTGGATGTGCTGCTGTTCGACATGCTTAAAACTGCTTTAGCGGACTTACCGATTGCCAAACCAATGCGTTGGGCGAACAATGATTTCAGCTTTATCCGCCCAGTGCACTGGTTGGTTACGCTTTATGGAGACCGGGTGATTGAAGGTGAGCTGTTTGGGTTGACAAGTGCCAACACAACCCGCGGTCATAGAATTCATAGCCCGGGGCCACACCGGATTAAAACAGCTTCAGACTACGCCACGGTGCTTGAGTCTGCCTTTGTGGTGGTGGATCAGGATATTCGTAAACAGACCATTGATCGTCAGGCCACCGCGATAGGAGCGACTAAGCGTGCCAATACGCCAACCGGCAAAGCCTTGATTGATGAAAATCTGCTGGATGAAGTGACCAATCTGATTGAATGGCCTCGTCCGGTATTGGGTAGCTTTGATGAGGCGTTTCTTGAAGTGCCTTCCGAAGCATTGATCGCCAGCATGCAGGATCATCAAAAGTTTTTCCCTGTCCTTGACAAGGATAGTGGTGAGCTACTCGCGCGGTTTATCACTATTGCCAATATAGACAGCAAGGACCCTGAAGCGGTACGGGAGGGTTTTGAGCGCGTCATCAGGCCGCGACTGGCCGATGCCAGGTTCTTTTGGGACCAGGACAATAAATCGTCAATTCAGAGCTGGTTACCACGCCTGGATGATGTAGTATTTCAGAACAAACTCGGATCAATTGGCAATAAATCGAGACGTATTGGCGACATTTCAAAGAAGTTAGCAGAAGTTACCGGTGTTGATCAAGACATCGCTCAGCGCGCTGGCCGTTTGGCCAAAGCAGACCTGATTAGCCACATGGTAGGAGAGTTTCCAGAGTTACAGGGTACCATGGGGGGATATTACGCTCTTAACAGCGGTGAAGACCCCTTGGTTGCGCTTGCTATCTCAGAACATTATCTTCCGGCATTTTCTGGCGACCAATTGCCATCTGATCCAGTAGGTAAGGTGGTTGCGGTGGCTGACCGGTTGGATACCCTAATCGGAATTTTTTCTACCGGCTTAAAGCCATCGGGCAACAAGGATCCATTCGCCTTGAGACGTGCTGCGTTAGGCTTGATCCACATATTGCTCGAGGGCCGGGTTCGAATACCGCTGGATAAGCTCCTGGCAATTGGTGCGACAACGGTAAGCAAGCAACTCCCGGTTTCACCAGAGGTTCTACTGGAAGTCAGAAACTTTATTTTGGAGCGGCTTAAAAACTGGCTGTGCGATCAAGGTTATGCCACCAAGTTGGTAAATGCAGTACTCGATGCACCTTTAAACACTTTGCCAGACCTCGTATCCAGACTGGACGCCGTGCAAGACTTCATGACGTTGGAGGTATCCTCCAAACTAGCGGATGCAAACAAGCGAATTGGTAATATTTTGCGCAAAACCGAGAGTGACCTAGGCGGTAATGTAGACGCGACTTTGCTGACAATAGAAGAAGAAAAGCACTTGTTTAAAGAAGTTAACGACATATCATCTAAACTTAGTGGTCTTTATAAAAACGGTGACCATAAAGCTGGCTTAGCTCTGCTGGCCACGCTATCTGCACCCATTGAAGCGTTTTTTGACAAAGTGATGGTGATGGATGAGAACCCTGAAGTTCGTGTAAACCGGCTTAATTTGCTGGCCAAACTGAAAGGCATGTTTGATCGGGTTGCTAATTTGGCGGAAGCTGCCTAACCACAAAGATTTAGTAAAGCCAAAAATACATTCCGACCAAACGTAGCGAAGTTTGTGGCTAGAAGGTTAGAAAGTCAGGTGGATGGTTTCACACCCACCTGACATCAAATCAAGTCAGACGTCCAGATTGGTCACTTCGAGCGCATTTTTCTCGATAAATTCACGTCTGGGTTCAACCTCATCTCCCATCAGCGTGGTAAAGATCTCATCTGCTGCCACAACGTCCTCAATGGTAACTTTCAAAAGTCGGCGCGTTTCAGGGTTAACCGTGGTATCCCAAAGTTGTTCCGGGTTCATTTCACCCAGGCCTTTAAAGCGCTGGAACGTACGTCCCTTGCGGCTTTCATTCATTAACCAGTCATGTACCTCAGCGAAACTCTTGACACTCTCTTCTGATTTGCCCTTGTGAATCATTGCTCCTTCCTGAACAAGCCCATAGAGCGTGTCTGCCAGTTTGCCTGTGAGGCGATATTCTGGTGACCGGAAGAATGCTTTTTTGAAATAAGTCGTATCCACTACACCGTATGTAATTTTATTCAGTGCCAACTCAACACCATCATCCGACTCTTGAGGAACCAGCGTGTAGCTAATGCTTGGTGGTGTATTCTGGTTTAGTTTCGCCTCAATTGGGGCACACCACTCGGCCGCCTCATCAATACTCCAATCTATATTAAATTGTTTGTTATCAACGAGTTGATTCATAAAGTTTGAATCATGACGTCTGGCCAAACGGGTGTTTGCTGCTTGTACGACCATATAGTCACGCATCAAAGCTTCCAGCGCTTCTCCCGACATGGGCGGTGCGTCCGGATCAAACACGAAAGAAGCGTTGTCCATCGCCCGGGCCAACATATACTCATTCATTTCTGCATCATCTTTTAGATAATGCTCTTGCTTACCCTGCTTAACTTTGTACAGCGGCGGCTGACCAATATAGATATGACCGCGTTCAATCAGCTGCGGCATTTGCCGGTAGAAAAACGTGAGTAGTAACGTGCGGATATGTGAGCCATCCACGTCAGCATCGGTCATGATAATGATGGTGTGATAGCGGAGCTTATCAATATTAAACTCATCTCGTCCAATACCACAGCCCAGTGCGGTTATCAGCGTACCAACCTCAGCCGATTGCAGCATTTTGTCGAATCGCGCCTTCTCTACATTGAGGATTTTACCTTTAAGTGGCAGAATCGCTTGCGTTTTTCTGTTTCTACCCTGTTTAGCAGAGCCCCCCGCTGAATCACCCTCCACCAGGAAGAGTTCAGACAACGCCGGGTCTTTTTCCTGACAATCCGCCAGTTTTCCAGGTAAGCCGGCGATATCAAGAACACCTTTTCGGCGAGTCATATCACGCGCCTTACGCGCAGCTTCACGAGCTCTTGCTGCATCGACAGCCTTCATCGTGATTGTCTTTGCTTCACCCGGGTTTTCTAACAGAAAATCTCTTAGATGCGCGGACACCTGACTTTCAACGGCAGCTTTAACCTCTGAGGAAACCAACTTTTCTTTGGTTTGAGAGGAAAACTTCGGGTCAGGTACCTTTACGGACAGTACAGCAATCAAGCCTTCACGAGCGTCATCTCCCGTCATACTGACCTTGCTCTTTTTAGCAATACCAGACTCTTCGATATATCCGTTCATGGTCCGTGTCAAAGCAGCTCTGAAGCCTGCCAGATGCGTACCGCCATCACGTTGCGGAATGTTGTTGGTAAAACAAAATACGTTTTCCTGATATGAATCAGTCCACTGCATAGCAACTTCTACTGAAATATCGTTGATTGTGCTCTCAAAGTACATGACTGTAGGATGTAATTGATTTTTTTTCCGGCCGATGTGTTCAACAAAAGAGCGAATGCCGCCTTCATATTCAAATACATCCTCTTTTCCGGATATTTCATCAATTAATTCAATCCGTACGCCGGAATTTAAAAAGCTTAATTCACGCAATCGTTTTTTAAGGATGTCGTAATGAAACTCAACATCTGAAAAGATCTCCCGACTGGGCAGAAAGCGAAGCTCTGTTCCTGTTTTGTCGGTTTCACCTGTCTGTTTCAACGGTTCCTGCGGGACGCCCATCTTATAGACCTGCTCCCATACATGGCCGTTTCGGTAAACGGTCAGGTCTAAACGCTCGGACAGGGCGTTAACTACTGAAACACCAACACCATGCAGGCCGCCGGATACTTTATAAGAGTTATCATCAAACTTACCGCCCGCATGCAGTACCGTCATAATGACCTCTGCGGCGGATCGCCCTTCTTCTTTGTGAATGTCTACAGGTATACCTCGACCATTGTCCGTGACCTTTACCGTGCCACCGTCCTCGATAATGACCCTTATGGCGTCACAGTGGCCTGCAAGCGCTTCATCCACAGAGTTATCGACCACCTCGAACACCATGTGATGTAAACCAGTGCCGTCATCTGTATCACCGATATACATGCCCGGGCGTTTACGCACAGCGTCAAGTCCCTTTAGAACCTTGATGTTTGTTGAATCATATTCTTGATTTGTCATACAGCTTTTGAGTCCTGATTCACTACGACGGCAACCAACACATGGCGTGGTGGCCTGCTACGACAATCGCAGGTTAAAAATGCTTGAAATCCATCCGGTATTGTATCACTTTCGGCCATTAAATACCTGTTTTTCGGACTGTTTGCGACATACTTCAGAGTTAAATGATGGCACAACATGATTCAGAGGTGTTCCACGTGAAACACTTCGTTTTAGGGCCAGCTCAGCCTCTATAAAGTGTTGCCACATTAGGTTACTGATGTAAAAACCCCCTCAACAGACAATGAGACCTGCATTAGGCAATGTCTGGCTTTCGGGAAGCGCCTGGTTTGTGCATTACAATGGCAACAAGCCAAGAGTAACGCGAGCGTTCCATGGTCTCGTTAAATAACATTAGCGACTAAATATCTAATGGTTGTGTCGTAATAATTAAATCAAGTAACTCTGCCAAATATAACTGCAAAACCTAAAGACAATACAAATGCGTGCCAGAAGCTGCCACTAAACAATGAGCCTTTGATTCCAATAGAAGTTACAACGAGCCTAGTGTCATATCAAGCCTATAGTGTAGGGTTCAGAGTTACCCAGATGCTCCAAGACAAGACGCAGTCCGCAGGAAATGGCATGTCCTTTTCAAGGGCTGTAACGCCGTATTGGAGCATCTGGGTAACTCCCTTCGGGCGAGTCGTGAAGCGGTCGTTCGCGGTGTTACACCTCAGGGCAAGGACCAGCCATTGCCGGCGAGACGTGCCTCAAGCGCCTACTCTTGGTGCGCCCAACCACTTCACGACTCGCTGAACCCCACGCTATAGGCTTGACATGACACTAAATCTAAGTCGTGCGCAGACACCTAGCACTGGACATCTTTCCTAACAACGCCGTGTTCCACGTGAAACCTTGTATTAGGAACACCCGCGGAACTAATAAATTCAGGTACCCGTGTTCCTGTCAGCCACATTTGAACACCCAAACCTGTTGCAGCCTGGATAATATTGTTTGAATGCTCATCATCAAGCTCCGATGCCAAATCATCAAGCAACAAAATGGGTTTCTCGCCCGATGAACAAATCATCATTGCTTGGGCCATCAACATTGCGGCAGTTAACGACTTCTGTTCACCACGAGAAAGTCGATCTTTCGCAGCGGTGCCATTCAGCATCAAGCTCAGGTCGGCACGGTGAGGTCCCGGCCCTGTAGCCCCACGGTCTGAGTCCCTCTGTAGCGAAGCAGCAACACTGGCTTCCAAAGATTCACCACTCCACCCCTTATTATATTGAAAGGAGATATCTCTTAAAGTCCTGTTAAAAATCGGCATAGTGTCATTCAGCATTCCAACCAGCAATTCAGAGTGTGCGAATCGTGCCTGATGAACTTGTTCTCCAAGAGATATAAACTGGGGGTCCAAACTGGCAACAACGTCCGGGGTACGTTGTCGTAAGGCCGCATTTCTTTGCTTCAAAACCCGACTATACCGCCGCCAAAGCGGCAAATATCCATGTTCCACGTGAAACACACCCCAATCCAGATATTTTCTTCGCCCGTCAGGCGGTCCGTTGACCAGCGTATAGCTACTAGGCTCGAGTAGAACGAACGGGAGCAGCTCTGTAAGCTCGCTCAGTTGAGACACATCTGCTTGGTTGTGGCGTACCGCCCAGTGTGCAGGACCGCGCTCCATACCAAGTTGATGCGCTTTTCCGGAGGAACTCTCAATGCTACTGACTATTTGGATGTGGGGTTTTATGGGGCCAATTAAGGTCGAAACCTGACCACTACGGAAGGAACGGCCTTTTGATAACACAACTAATGCTTCGAGTATGCTGGTTTTTCCGGCGCCGTTCTCTCCAATAAAGCACGACAGCACCGGATCCGGCTCTATTTGAGCCGTCTCAATATTTCGAAAATTATTAATCGATAGGGTCTTAACCCGCATGTTGCTTAGAGCTTAAGCGGCATAACCACGTGACGGTTCAGATCAGAGTCAGGCGCTGACACCAGACAACTACTGTTTGCATCAATTAACTCTAGTGACACCTGCTCAGTATCAATTGCCATCAAGGCATCCAACAAATAGGTAACATTGAACCCGACAGCAAGTCTGTCGAAATTTAGCTCAGCTTCAACTTCTTCAACCGCCTCTTCGTGCTGTGGGTTATGTGCAATTATTTTAATGGTTCCGTCTGACGCTTCCAGACGAACACCCCGATACTTTTCATTGGATAAAATGGCAGCGCGTTGTAAAGCATGTATGAATGCACTTTTGTCCACCAACATTTGTTTATCTGCACCAACCGGGATTACGGCTTTGTAATCAGGAAAACGGCCATCAATCAGTTTTGATGTAAACACAGTCTCGCCTTTTACCAGCCGAACATGATTGCGACCGACACCCAAGGTAACTTCATCGTTGCTATCTGACAACATCCTCGAGAGCTCCAGTACACCCTTACGAGGCACAATCAGCTGACGATCCGCAGAGATGGTTATCGGTTCAGCCAGATCACATACAGCTAAACGATGGCCGTCTGTAGCAATAGACCGGAGTTGATTGCCACTAAAGTCAAACAGCAATCCATTCAAGTAATAACGTACATCCTGGTTCGCCATTGCGAATGAAGTTTTATCCATCATTTTCTTCAGGGATGCTTCGTTAACAACAATTTTCTCAATGTTTTCCACCTGATCTGTTGCCGGGAACTCAGATGCAGGTAAGGTAGCCAACGTGTATCTACTGCGACCAGCAGAGAGCGTGGCCTTATCGTCACTTACCGTTAACGTAATTGTGGCGCCGTCAGGTAGGGCCTTAACAATGTCTACCAGCTTGCGTGCGGGAACTGTAATCTCGCCGTCTTGTGAGATATCAACGGAGACCGATGAAATCAACTCAACTTCCATATCTGTTCCGGTGATGGTTAATTTGCCATCCCTTGCTGCCAACATAAAGTTAGCCAATACCGGTAACGTTTGTCGTCTTTCAACTACACCAATGACTTGCGTGAGTGGTTGAAGAAAGGTTTCCCTGGAAATGCTGAATTTCATGAACTGATCCTTTTATTACTGTATTTAGATATATATAAACAGTAGTAGTAGTAAGCCCTGTTAATAACTGTAAAAGTCAAATTAACCTATATTATTCAATACCATAGGTGCGTTTATACCTGTGCAAACTTGAGCGGTAAAGCTGTGTATAACTTGTGGAGTAAACACCGCTTTGGGTTTAGTTTCAACTTATACACAGCTTGTTCATATCTTATCAACTGATTCATCAACAGACACTCATCAGGTTGTCAAAAGCCGCAATAGCTGTACCTTATCTTCTCGCAACCGACCATCTGTTTCACATAATTCTGCAATTTTACGACAAGCATGCAACACCGTAGTATGATCGCGACCACCAAAAGCTTCACCAATTTCCGGGAGGCTGTGCTGCGTTAATTCTTTGGCTAGAGCCATCGCCATCTGTCTGGGCCGGGCAATACTACGAGGCCTGCGTTTAGATAATAACTCTGAAACGCGTATCTTGTAATACTCACAGACAGTTTTTTGAATATTTTCAATGGTAATCAAGCGCTCGTGCACGGTTAAGAGGTCTCGCAGCACTTCCCGGGTAAAGTTTTCAGTTATCGCGCGACCCGTAAACCTTGCGTTGGCGATTAACTGATTCAAAGCGCCTTCCAGATCCCGAACATGCGATTGCAAGCGTTTGGCAATCAAAAAGGCAACCGGCTCATCCAGCGTAATACCGCGCTCCTGAGCCTTATTCATCAGAATTGCCACTCGAGTCTCAAAATCGGGTGGCTCAATAGCCACTGTTAAACCCCAGCCAAAGCGTGAACGCAAACGCGCTTCCAGTCCGACCACCTCTTTAGGGTAACGGTCACATGTCAACACGATTTGTTGTTTGCTATCGAGTAATGCATTGAAAGTATGAAAGAACTCCTCTTGAGAGCTCTTTTTGCCGGCAAGAAACTGAATGTCATCAATCAACAGCGCTCCAGCTGACCGATAGTGCTTTTTAAAGTTATCAATAGCGCCGTGGCGCAACGCGCGAATCATGTCGGATACGAATCGCTCTGAATCCAGATACAACACTTTGGTCGAAGGGTCGCGTTTTCTGATGGCATTACCAATGGCGTGCAGCAGATGAGTTTTACCCAGGCCTGTGCTGCCGTACAACAACAACGGGTTGTACGCCTCACCAGGCTTTTGCGCAATTTGCGACGCCGCTGCAAAACCCAGTTCATTGGGCTTGCCGAGAACAAAATTGTCAAAACGGTAACGGGGATCCAGACCGGTTTTGACCCTGGCAGGCTGACCGGCAGTGGTTGGCTTGCCAGAGGAGATTGCGACGGCAGGTAAACCATCTTCAATGGTGACAGATGCCCGGGCTGCACCGAGGTGCTCAAAAATGTCGCGGATTCTTTCCAGATAGTTGCTGGCAATATGGTCCCGAACATAGGTGTTTGGTGCAACCAGGCGGGTTTGGGTCTTGGTAGTTACAATTTCCAGCGGGCGTATAAAAGTATTGATATCTTCAGGCGCAAGTTCACGCTCAAGGTGCTGAAGACAGAGTTGCCAGTTATTTTGCGCCATGCCGCGTTCAAGCCAGTAGGAGTTTATCGTATTTTGACGCCGCGCCTGAGCGTCAAAAGCGTGAATATTTATAATTTATATCAAGAGCTTGACATAACTGTGTGAAAGGCGATCGTTGATTGTAACTCGATCACTTCGTTTGCCAAGCGGACAGACCCCAAGTCTACCCTCCTGTGGATAACTTGGCTAGAGCTGAAAACCCACTCGAGTACACACAATATAAATTGCCGCAATTGCTTGATTGATATGCCTATACGGGATACCATTCGCCTCTTGTCTCGGCTGCTTGTGTAATGAGTAAAGCAGTCATAAAAATGAATATTTTAAAGGTGCCAGGAAAATGAAACGTACTTTTCAGCCAAGTAATTTAAAGCGCGCTCGTCGCCACGGTTTTCGTTCACGTATGGCCACACGTAGTGGTCGCGCTATTTTGAGTGCTCGTCGCGCCAAAGGTCGTAAGCGCTTAAGCGCCTAAAACAACATACCCGGTTTCGTTGGTCAAACCACATTCAACCTCATCAGGTGAATGTGGGAAGCGGCGACAAAATGAACCGGGTCAGGGTCTACAGTTGATGGGGCAAATTCCGGCCAATGAGCCACCCGGGTCAGGGTCGATGCGGTTTAAAAGGCAATCCAGGTTGCTTAAACCCTCAGATTTCAAACAAGTGTTCCAACAGCCTTTTCGCTCAGGTGATCACTGTTTTCGTATCTTGTCGCGCTTCAATGATAAACAGCGCCATCGACTTGGCATGGCGGTTTCCAAAAAATCCTGCCCAAAAGCTGTAGGCCGAAATCGAATCAAAAGAATCGTGCGGGAGAGTTTCCGCACGCAGTTAGCGGGCCTGGAAACAGTGCAAGCACTGGATTTTGTGATATTGCCTACGGCTCAGACTGCTGCGCAAAGCAATCAAGCGTTGTCTGAATCACTTAATAAGCAATGGCGAAGGTTGGTTCAAAAAACTGCGCAAGCAGAATCCGTGCAAGTGAAAACACAACCGGTGAAGCATAAACAAGGATTATTGGAAAATGGCTAATCTTCGCCCGATTCTGCTCATGGGACTGCTGGTTTTGTCCTACATGATGTATATCCAGTGGCAAAAGGATTACGGTCCTCAGGCTAACCCGCCTGCAAAAGTTGATACCACATTTGAGTCAGCCCAATTGCCGGAGCCTCCGGGCAATACCAGTGTTAGCAGCCGTGTCCAACCAGGTGACGGCGATTTGCCAGATATTGATGCAGCGAATTTGGCTAGTCAGTCGCGCGACGCTCCGGCGTTAGCAGACACGGCAGTTGCACAGCCTCAAATGAGTGCTGGCGGCGACCTGGTGGTGGTTACCACCGATGTGCTTGAGGTTGAAATTGATCTGATTGGCGGCACACTGGTTAGCGCCAGGTTGTTGAATTACCCCGTACATCTGGACCTGCCTGGTGTAAAAGTTAACCTGCTCAGGCCTGCCGGGCCGGAAATGTTCATCGCCCAGTCTGGATTACTGAGTCGTGATGAAGCTCCCAACCACACCACAACATATCAGAGCACAAAGATCCGCTATGATCTGGGCAGCAGCAGCGACGAAATTCGCATTCCTTTGACCTGGGTAGGCGCCAATGGCATAAAAGTCACCAAATCCTTTATTTTCAAGCGTGGCGAATACGATATCGCAGTTCGTCATACGCTTACCAATACCAGCGGCCAGAGCTGGTCAGGCAGCCGCTACGATCAATTGCAGCGCTCGGTAATGCTAGACAAGGACGATGGCGGCTTTACTAACCCGGGTCGTTACAGCTTTTTCGGTATCGGTTTTTACAGCCCGGATGAGAAACTCCACAAGATTGACTTTGATGACGTGGCAAGCGAGCCGTACCAACGCGCATACAGCGGTGGCTGGTTATCAATAGTCCAGCATTACTTTTTTACCGCCTGGATTCCACCACATGACCAGGTAAACAGCTACTCCACCCAGGTCTATTCACCTGCCGGAATACCTCGCTATATCGCCAGAGATGTTTCACCGTCTGTCAGCATTCCTAACGGCGGCACTCACCAGTTTGTTTCCAGTATTTATCTGGGCCCAAAGTTGCAGGATAAACTGGATGAAATCGCGCCTGGCCTGAACCACACGGTGGATTACGGTATTTTCACCATATTTTCTAAACCCTTGTTCTGGCTGATGTCGAAAATTCATTCGGTCGTAAACAACTGGGGCTGGTCAATTGTACTGCTGACGGTACTTATCAAATTGGTGTTCTTCAAGCTCACCGAAGCTCAATATCGTTCGATGGCCAGAATGCGCAAACTACAGCCGCGCATTGAGCAACTCAAAGAGCGTTATGGCGATGATCGACAGCGTATGAGCCAGGCCATGATGGAGATGTACAAGACTGAAAAGGTCAATCCATTGGGCGGTTGCCTGCCTATTCTGGTGCAGATCCCGATTTTTATCTCTTTGTACTGGGTGTTGCTTGAATCCGTAGAATTGCGCCAGGCGCCGTTTATTCTATGGATTGAGAACCTGTCAGTGCGCGATCCGTACTTTATTCTGCCGGTGCTTAATGCGGTGTTTATGATGTTGACTCAACGTCTGACACCAACTGCCGGTATGGATCCGATGCAGCGTAAGATTATGCAATTTATGCCGGTTGGTTTTTCCATCATGTTCGCGTTTTTCCCGGCCGGTCTGGTGCTTTACTGGGCAACCAATGCCGGCTTGTCACTGGCGCAACAGTGGTATATTACCCGCAAAATCGACGCAGCTGATTAACGACACCGATACGATATGTGCGATCGCTACACCCCCCGGAGTGGGGGGCGTAGGGGTCGTGCGTGTGTCCGGTGAATTGAGTCAGACCATCGCAAAGCAGATTACGGGTACGGATCTGCAAGTTAGGCGTGCGCACTTTGCCCGCTTTCTGGATGGCGACGGTCAAACCCTGGATTCTGGCATTGCCATTTTTTTTGCGGGACCAGCTTCATTCACCGGCGAAGACGTACTCGAACTGCAAGGCCACGGTGGTCCGCAAGTCATGCAAATGCTGATGCGTCGGGTATTGTCATTGGGTGCCCGTCCAGCGCGTGCCGGCGAATTTTCAGAAAGAGCCTTCCTGAACAACAAACTAGACCTGACGCAGGCTGAAGCCATAGCGGATTTGATTGAATCCGGCACCGAGGCCGCGGCAAGGGCGGCGCAGCGATCACTGGATGGTGTATTTTCCGACCAGGTAAACCAACTTCAGCAGGAACTGATCAAGCTTCGGGTTTTCGTTGAAGCGGCCATGGATTTCCCGGATGAGGAAATCGACTTTCTGGCTGATAGCGATGTGCTACAACGCTTGCAGGCTGTTTCCACCCACCTGGAAAAACTACTCCAACAAGCACATCAGGGGCAGCTTTTGCGTGATGGGATTAACATCGCAATAACGGGCTTACCCAATGCGGGCAAATCGAGCCTGTTGAACGCTCTGGCAGGCCGTGAATCCGCCATTGTCACCGATATACCCGGTACAACGCGTGATGTTCTGCGAGAACATATCTCGCTGGATGGTGTGCCGGTGCATATTGCCGACACAGCCGGGATTAGGGAGTCTGCTGATGTGGTAGAGGCTGAAGGTGTGCGTCGTGCCAGAGTTGCACTTGCCGAAGCTGACCTGGCGCTGCTGGTACTTGATGTCAGCCAGTCATTGCCAACCCAATTGGCGCTCAAATCGGAGATTCCAGATTCGGTCCCCTGTATTGAAGTATTCAACAAAACTGATCTTCCGGGTGACTGGATAGCGATGATTAAAAACGCAACCGCTCAGGCAGTCTGCGTTTCTGCGAAAACCGGTCAGGGACTCGAGCAGCTCATTGAATTAATTAAAGACACTGTTGGCGCTGCAAGCGTCAATGAAGGTAGTTTTTCCGCGCGTACCCGCCACGTGGATGCCTTGCACAAGACGTTGCAACATTTAAGAGGCGGTGAGCAGCAACTGGTTGAATTCAACGCGCCCGAAACTTTGGCCGAAGAATTGCGTTTGGCACAACGTGAGTTGGGTGAGATTACGGGTGAGTACCTGCCTGACGATCTATTGGGCGCTATATTTTCAAGTTTCTGTATCGGAAAATAATCAAACCCAACTCAGAATCAGGCTGGCTTTCGAATCAGGAAAGAATAAACACCGTCATTCTGGCTGCTTTCCAGCAACTCATTTCCCGTTGTACGACAAAATGCCGCAAAATCTGCCACGGAGCCGGCATCGGTCGCTTCAATCACAAGCGTCTCGCCGGCCGCCATCGAATTGAGCGATTTTCTAGCCTTTAAAATCGGCAGAGGGCAGCTCAAGCCTTTCGCATTGAGCTCATGATTGGCTTTGTTCGGGCTGGCTTTGTTGGCATCAGTCATAGGCTTGTCCTCAAATAAACAGGTTGATATGACTTTGCGTCGCCGCTTCGATGTAGGTTGCAGCGCCGCCCAGTTCAACTCCATCGATCATGTCTTCAGTTGAATACTCGAATAAATCCATCGTCATCTGGCAGGCGATCAGGCGTACTTCTGCTTCAACTGCTAATTCACGCAACTCTGCGATGGACGCTACGCCTTTCTTCTTCATCAGGTTCTTCATCATTTTGGAGGCGGCGGCATCAACGCCAGGTATCGCAGAAACAATATTCGGCATACCCATATGCATTCCCATTACTGGCATCTTCATGGCCGGGTTACCCAATGAGCTGATCTTCAGATCCAGCTCTTTATGTAAAAGTGGCAGGCCATAAAAGGTGAAGAACATGCTCACCTGCAGGCCCATGGCCGCAGCCGTAGTGGCCAGGATAAATGGCGGGTATGCCCAGTCCAGTGTGCCTTTGGTAACAATGATCGACATTGTCTTCGGGTCAATTCCCGGCTTGGCCTGCGCAGGACCCGTTTCGGCTGTGTTGCTCATTTTTTACCCACTATCGGTATAGCATTGAAGTAAGTACATTATATCGGACACTGTCGGGCAACGATAATTTAAAGCTGAGATATGAAAAACACAAAGATAAAACCAGTTACATTCAGGCAATGAATGAACCGGCCTATCGAGCTACTTTATCGAACTGCTGGTTGAACAATTTAAAGCTGCTAACCTTTGCATCTGCGCCGATACTAAAAGGGATCAAAACCTTCCACCCCTGATCTTTGCGTGCAGCCAGAAATGTATCCAGGTGCCAGTGGCTCAAAGGAACATTCATGTTGGGCGTAACCAGCGTCAGCCCGCTGTCGGACATCACGATCTCGATACCGCCCATTTCTTCATTGTGATAAGTGCCTGCATAATCCTCCAGCGATAGTGACAAACTGGTTCCTTTCACGCGGGCGGCAATCTGCGCCTGTTCACGCTCCTCGCCCTGCTGCTCAAGGCCTTGATAGAGTTCCCGGACGTCCGCATTCCAATCCCGTTCTGACCCCTCAGGACTCTGGTCCATGACATGCCATAAAATGGCATGGCGCATCTCCGCATGGTCACGGTTGGCCAGCACAATGACGGCTTTATCGTTTTCGCGGTCTAGCCCTAAGATGGCAATCAAACCGGACAAACTGCCGGTATGAAAATCGATTTTCCGGCCCTGAAAATCCTGCTGGAACCAGCCCAGACCGTAACTGATCCAATTGGGGTTGGTCAGGCTGCTGATGGGGTAAAAGTCTGCCGGATCTATCAGGGTTTGTGGCTTGAACATTTCTGCGATGCTTGCCTCGCTGATCAACCTGTCACCACCCACAGTCACACCGTCACGCAATAGAAACTGCGCCCAGATACCCATATCGGAAACTGAGGACCATACCGAACCCGCCGCGTCGGCAAAGTCGGCATCAAAATCCCATTCTTGCTGAATCAGCTCGCCATCAATATAGGCATAAGGCAGAGCGCTTTGTTGGCTCTCGCTGATCCGGCCGCGAGAATCATACGTTTCGTTCATACCAATGGGTTGCCACAAGCGCCGGGTAAGAAAGTCGCCCCATTCCTGGCCGCTGACGTTTTTGATGATCCGCCCGAGTAGCTCATACATGGTGTTCTGGTATTGGAAACGTGAACGTAAGGACGCGTTTGGTTTGACCTGTTGTAGCATCAGGATCTGTTCATCCAGCGGCATTTTCTGGCCGAAGGTCCAGAAATCTGTAGACGCCAATCCGGTGCGATGGGTCATCAGGTCGCGTACGGTAATTTGCTGGGTCAACCAGGCATCGCCAAAGTGCAGTTCCGGAATGTATTTGATGGCCAGGTCATCCAGCGCCACTTTTTTCTCATCCACCAAAACCATCACACCGGCATTCAGCATGGCCTTGGTCGTTGAGGCGATCGCAAACAGAGTATGAGTGTCCACCGGCGTGCCATCTATGGTTGCAGTATTGCCGAAGCCTTTTTCAAACAAAATATCGTCAGCAGTTACCACCGCAATTGCGGCGCCGGGAACATTCCAATCCTGCATGCCTTTTTCCACAAAGGTTTCCAGATCATCGGGTGCAGTTGCTTGTGCCATTAAAGCGCCCGATGAAAAGGCGCAAAGCAGCAAAGTGCATAACCATATGGCAGGGCCGATCAGTTTCTTATTCATTATTATTGTCTCCAGCTAAATTAAATATGCAGGACTAAACATCATTAGGAAAATCCACCTACCAAGCATAGGCATCGCGGCAGGTACTTGTCTACCACGCAGATTGATCACAAAGCATTGTTAATCGCGCCCTTCGTCATTATCTATGTAGCGTGGCAGCAGATGTTTTAGTATGTTGTCGCTTACCAGATTAACGAAACACAAAAGCGCACAGGAATAGTGAAATGACGGATACAAATGCAAACCCACTCAATTTGAGCAACCCCGGTTTATTCAGATCAGCAGCTTATATCAACGGCGAGTGGGTCGCGGCGGATGATGGCGCAACGTTTAAAGTAACTAACCCTGCAGATGGCGCAGTTCTGGCGTCAGTACCTGACCAGGGTGTTGCTGAAACCCGCCGGGCGATTGAAGCCGCTGATGCCGCCTGGCCAGCCTGGCGCAGCAAAACCGCCAAAGAGCGCGCAGCGATATTGCGCCAATGGTACGAATTGATCCTGGAAAACAAAGATGATCTGGCCATTTTGATGACCGCTGAGCAGGGCAAGCCATTGGCAGAGTCCGCTGGCGAGGTTATGTATGGTGCCTCATTCATCGAGTGGTTTGCCGAAGAAGGCAAGCGCATCTACGGCGACGTTATTCCAACCCACATGTCTGATCGCCGAATTATTGTGATCAAGCAATCCGTGGGTGTGGTTGCGTGTATTACACCGTGGAATTTCCCTAACGCAATGATTACGCGCAAGGCCGGCCCGGCACTCGCCGCAGGCTGTCCGATCGTGATCAAACCGGCATCCGAAACGCCATTGTCCGCACTGGCACTGGCGGTACTGGCCGAACAGGCAGGCATTCCGGCGGGCGTGTTTAACATTGTGCTGACCACCAACTCACGTGAGGTGGGCAAGGAGATGACTGAAAGCCCATTGGTACGGAAATTTTCTTTCACCGGTTCAACCGGGGTGGGAAAAATGCTGATTAAGCAATGCGCATCCACCGTCAAAAAAGTTTCGATGGAACTGGGCGGCAACGCACCTTTCATCGTATTTGATGATGCGGATATTGATTCGGCGGTTAAAGGTGCGATTATTTCCAAGTACCGCAATGCCGGCCAAACCTGCGTATGTGCAAACCGCTTTTACGTTCAGGATGCGGTTTACGATGAATTCGTGGAGAAATTCATCGTTGCTGTGAAAGAGCTGAAGGTCGGTCGCGGCGACGAGGCCGGTGTTAACATTGGTCCGATGATTTCAAAAAGTGCCATCGACAAGGTGGAGGAGCTTTTGGCTGACTCGGTTGCCAAAGGTGGCACGGTGGTTGAAGGCGGTCACCGTCACAGCCTGGGGGCACAGTTTTATGAGCCAACCATCGTCAAAGATGCGACTGCTGATATGGCGTTTGCCCGTGAAGAAATTTTCGGGCCCATTGCGCCTGTTTTTCGCTTCACCGAAGATCAGGAAGCTATCGATCTGGCCAATGCGACCGAGTTTGGCCTGGCATCCTATTTTTACGCACGCGATATCGGGCGGGTGTGGCGCGTAGCCGAAGGCCTTGAATACGGGATGGTTTGTATCAACGACGGTATTCTTTCGACAGAAGTCGCGCCCTTTGGCGGCATGAAAGAGTCCGGAACAGGTCGGGAAGGGTCCAAGTATGGAATCGAAGAGTTTATCGAGATCAAATATATCACCATGGCGGGCCTATAATTACTATGACTAAAATTACTATGACTAAATTGGATTTGGATTTTGTTCGCGCGCAGTTCCCGGCATTTAGCGAACCCTCGCTTGAGGGTGTGGCGCATTTTGAAAATGCCGGCGGCACGTTTGCCTGTAAGCAGATGATTGAAACGCTGGATCACTATTATCGACAGACCAAGGTGCAACCCTATTACGGTTTTGAAGCATCACGGCTGGCGGGTGAGCAGATGGATCAGGCGCGCGGGCGCATGGCGCAATGGTTGAATGTGGACACCGATGAAGTGCAGTTCGGCCCAAGTACGTCGCAAAATACTTATGTGGTTGCTCAGGCGCTGCGCCAGCATTTGCAGCCTGGTGACGAGGTGGTGGTCACCAACCAGGATCATGAAGCCAATGTCGGTTCATGGCGCAGATTGGCTGACTCCGGCATTGTGATCCGCGAATGGCAGGTTGACCCGGCTACTGCTGAACTGACAACTGCCGGTCTGGAAGCTTTGCTGAATGAGCGCACCAAAGTGGTTGCGTTTACACATTGTTCCAACATCGTTGGGAGCATTCATCCGGTGCGCAAATGGACCGATATGATTCACGCGGCTGGCGCGATTGCTATCGTTGATGGTGTTTCTTATGCAGGTCACGGGGTGCCTGATGTGAAATCCCTGGGGGCCGATATTTATCTCTTTTCTCTGTACAAAGTGTATGGCCCCCACCTCGGTGTCATGGCCATGCGTAAAGCGGTTAATGAAATGCTTCCCAATCAGGGTCACTTTTTTAATGTTGATCACGCCTACGACCGGTTCACGCCGGCAGGCGCCGACCACGCGCAGATTGCCTCTGTAAATGGCGTGATTGATTATTTTGAAGCGGTCTACGCGCACCATTTCGACGCTGATGACAAGGTTGCTCCACATGAAAAGGGCGCAGCTGTACTGAAGTTGTTTCAAGATGCTGAACATGCCAATCTGCAAGTTTTGTTGGATTACCTGAACAGCAAGCCAAACGTGAAAGTGATTGGTAAAACCAAGGTGGACAACCGGGCCCCAACTGTTTCACTAGTGGTTGACGGTCGCGCACCGGAAGACCTGGCAGCGGCGTTAGCGGCGAAGAAAATCAGTGTCGGCAACGGCAACTGTTATGCTTATCGATTGATGCAGGCTGTAGGCATTGAGCCTGACCAGGGCGTCCTGCGATTATCCTTTGTTCACTACACCAGCAAAGCTGAAATTGAAGGCTTGATTGAGGCGCTGGATTCTATTCTGTAAATGGTTCTCTGATGGGCACTTCAAATGCCGATGAATAGCGCAAAAATATTGGTGGGTGAATTGACTGGATAAAACAGTTATCCTTGCGCCATACCCTGCCGCTGGGGCGGGGCTTGCAAGAGGTTTTGGCATCAGTAATGAAGCCCACCAATACAGAAAACCCGGATTATTATCATAAGGTCGTCGACTGTCAGTGGGCTTGTCCCGCGCACACAGACGTCCCCGAATACATTCGTAAAATCGCTCAAGGTGAGTTCACAGACGCGTATATCCTGAACCGGGAAAGCAACGTTTTCCCCGGCATTCTGGGGCGCGTTTGTGACAGGCCCTGTGAACCCGCCTGCAGGCGTGGACGTACCAACGAGAGCCCGGTGGCCATTTGCCGCTTGAAGCGTGTGGCAGCGGACCACCGCGATGCAGACATCAGTGACAAGCTGCCGATCATCCCTGAAAAAAAGAACGGCAAAAAGATCGCCCTCATCGGCGCTGGTTGTGCCTCCCTGACCGTGGTCAACGATTTGATGCCCCTTGGCTATGACTGCACGATTTTTGAAGCCCTGCCGGAACCGGGCGGCTTGATGCGCTCTAACATCCCTTCGTTTCGATTGCCGGCGCCAGTACTCAACGAAGAGATCGATTACATCGTTGATATGGGCGCAGACCTGCGCCTGAACCATCCGATTGATAGCATGACAGCGTTGCTTGAAGAAGGTTATGACGCTGTTTTTGTTGGCACCGGCGCGCCAAAGGGCAAAGAGCTGAACTTGCCCGGTCGTCAGGAAGGTGGGGACAATATTCATATCGGGATTGCCTGGCTTGAGTCGGTAGCGTTCAAACATACTGAGAAAATCGGCAAACAGGTTTTGATTATTGGTGTAGGTAACACGGCGATGGATTGTTGTCGTACTTCACTACGTCTGGGCGCAGACACGGTCAAAGTGATGGCGCGCAAGCCACGTGACTTTTTCAAAGCATCCGACTGGGAGCTTGAAGACGCCGAAGAAGAGAACGTAGAAATTATCATCAACCACTCCCCCAAAGCCTTTGTGGTTGAAAATGGCCGGCTGGTCGGTATGAAGTTCGAGCAGAACGACTACCAGATTGAAAACGGAAAAATTCTGGATCAGACGGTTACCGGTGAAATCGTGATTCCCTGCGATGACGTTATTCTGGCCATTGGTCAGGACAATGCATTTCCGTGGATCGAGCGCGATCTGGGTATGGAGTTTGATAAATGGGAAGTGCCGGTGGTTAATGAGGCCACCTTTGAATCCACCCGCCCGGGCGTATTTTTTGGCGGAGATTCGGCGTTTGGCCCCAAGAATATCATCTGGGCCGTCGAGCACGGTCATCAGGCTGCTATTTCGATCCATAAATATTGTCAGCAGCAGGATGTCAATGAACGTCTGCCGGTGTTGATGAATCTGGGCAGTCGCAAGATGGGCATGCACGAGTGGAGCTTTTCGAATGACTTCGATCCGGCTATTCGTCGCAAGATGGAGCATGTGGAACTGTCTCAGCGCTTCAAAGACTTAACCACCGAAGTCGAGCTGGGCTTTACCGTCGAGCAGGTCGAGAAAGAAGTCCAGCGTTGCCTGAACTGCGATGTGCAAACGGTGTTTTTTGATACCTTGTGTATCGAGTGTGATGCCTGTCTGGATATCTGCCCGACCCAATGCCTGAGCATGGTGCCCAACACGGATGAGGTGAACCTGGTTGAAAGCCTGAAAGCGCCGCGATTGCATCCTGAGCAAGGCTTGTATGTATCAGAGCCGCTGCCGCAAACAGCGCGAGTCATGATCAAGGACGAGGATCTTTGCTTGCATTGCAGTTTGTGCGCCGAGCGTTGTCCGACGGCCGCATGGGACATGCAAAAATCATCGTTTCAATTTCCGCGAGCCATCAAAGTGAATGGTTCGCAGCATAACGACAAGAATGGAAGCGGTGCATGTCACAAGAGCGGGTAAATGACTTTGTACTAAAAATCGGCACCGTCAACGGCACAGGTTCCGCCAGTGCCAACGGCCTGTTGATGAAAGCCCTGTTTCGCATGGGCATACCGGTTACAGGCAAAAATATGTTTCCATCCAACATTCAGGGTTTGCCTACCTGGTATGAAGTGCGAGCCAACCATAAAGGCTATATGTCGCGCTCCGGTCGCGTCGATATTATGGTGGCGATGAATGCACAAACCTATAAGAAAGATCTGGCCGAGGTGAGTAGCGGTGGCTTTTTGGTTTATGACTCCACCTGGCCGCGGGAACGCGAACTCAGTCGTGAAGACATTACCGTGCTGGGTGTACCGCTTGCCAAGCTGTGCAACGAGCATTTTGCGCAGGCGCGGGTTCGCATCCTGATGAAGAACATTGCCTACGTTGGCGTACTGGCAGCATTGCTAAACATTGAAATGGATGTTCTACACGCGTTGCTGAAAGAAACCTTTGCGAGCAAGCCCAAGTTGGTCGAAAGCAACCTGGAAGCGATCAAGCTGGGGTTTAATTACGCCAACGAAAACTTCACTTGCCCCTTGCCGGTGCGGGCTGAAGTGATGGGCGACAACAGCAAGCACATTCTGATTGATGGCAACGCGGCTGCAGGTTTGGGCTGCGTATACGCTGGCGCCACCGTGGGTGCCTGGTATCCGATTACGCCATCGACGTCCTTGATGGACGGCTTTCAGACTTACTGCAAAATGTTCCGCACGGACAAAGAAACTGGCGAGAAAAATTACTGTATTGTGCAGGCCGAAGATGAGTTGGCTGCAGCCGGCATGGTGTTGGGCGCCAACTGGGTAGGTGCGCGCGCCTTTACACCCACGTCCGGGCCCGGCATCTCCTTGATGAGTGAGTTTATCGGCTTCGCCTATTACGCCGAGATACCTTCGGTGTTTTTTGACATTCAGCGTGTCGGCCCGTCAACTGGCATGCCTACCCGGACTCAGCAATGCGACATCATGATGTGCGCTTATGCCTCCCACGGTGATACCCGTCATCCGATGCTGTTGCCCTCCAACCCTTACGAGTGTTTTGAAATGGCGGTGACCGCTTTTGATCTGACCGAGCGCTTGCAAACACCGGTGTTTGTGCTCTCTGATCTGGATATCGGCATGAACGACTGGATGATTCCTGAATTGACGTGGGACGATAGTTATCAACCGGACCGCGGCAAAGTGTTACATGCCGAAGACGTGGAGAAACTGGAAAAATTTTATCGCTATCTGGAGGTTGATGGCGATGGTATCACCGCGCGCACGCTACCGGGTGAAAACCCCAAAGGCGCTTATTTTGTGCGCGGCTCCGGCCATAACAAGTTGGGTGGGTACACGGAAGACTCAGCGGAGTATCAGGATGTTATGGACCGTTTGATGGCTAAGTGGCAGACGGCCAAAAACCTGGTGCCAGCACCGGTAGTGAAACCCGCCAGGCAGGAAACCAGCATTGGAATTATCGCCTATGGCAGTTCTGATGGTGCAGTCACAGAGGCGCTCGATACGCTGGAGCAAGATGGCATTCATGCCGACTATCTGCGTCTGCGCGGCTTTCCGTTTAACCAGCAAGTCACCGACTTTGTTAAGCAGCACGGCACTGTGTTTGTGGTTGAGCAAAACCGCGATGCGCAAATGCGTTCTTTGTTAATCCTTGAAACCAATACTGATGCAGCCAAGCTGGTGCCTTTATTGCACTACAACGGCATGCCGATACCCAGCCAATGCGTGGTGGATGGCTTGCGTAAACATTTGCAGGTGGAGGCTGTGGCATGACTTTTATCGCCAAACCAAAAATTGATATCCCCGGTCAGAAAACCAACGCCATTGGTTTGTTGCGACGCGATTATGAAGGCGTGTTGTCAACTTTATGCGCCGGTTGCGGACACGACTCCATTACGGCTGCCATTGTGCAGGCATTCTGGGAGTTATCCATACCGCCGGAAAAGGTTCTCAAGTTATCCGGCATTGGCTGCTCCTCGAAAACCCCGGCTTATTTTTTATCCGGTGCGCATGGATTTAATTCGGTGCATGGCCGTATGCCATCGGTTGCGACCGGTGCCCAAGCAGGTCATCGCGACCTGGTTTGCATCGGCGTTTCGGGTGACGGCGACTCGCTTTCGATTGGTTTCGGGCAGTTCGGCCATGTCGTTCGTCGCAACCTCAATATGTTGTATATCATCGAGAACAACGGTGTTTACGGCCTGACCAAAGGCCAGTTCTCGGCGTCTGCTGATCCTGGCAGCAAGGCCAAAAAAGGTGAGGTTAACGAGTGGAAAAATATCGATTCGGTTTCCACCGCCATTTCATTGGGCGGCAGTTTTGTGGCCAGAAGTTTTTCAGGTGACCGCGAACAACTGGTCACCCTGATCAAAGCCGGCATCAGGCACCGGGGCTGTGCAGTCCTGGATGTAGTGTCGCCTTGCGTCACTTTTAATAACCACGCCGGCTCGACCAAAAGCTACGATTACACCCGTGAACATTATCACCCGGCCACCCAGTCTGATTTTGTGGAGCCGGCTTCCGAGATCAAAGCCAGCTATGCGGAAGGTGAAACTGTCGTGATTGAGATGCACGATGGGTCCAAAATTCTGTTGAGGAAAACCGATAGCGGCTATGACGCCTCAGACCGCAGCAACGTGATGCAGTATCTGGAGCAGCAGCGCGCTCTGGGCGAGGTTGTTACCGGCTTGTTGTATATCAACCCGGATATGCCGCAGATGCACGATGTTTACAAAACCACTCACACTGCACTCCGGGATATTAGCTTTGATAAATTGAATCCCGGAAGTGAAGCACTAGCCAAGTTGCAGGCACGCATGCGCTAAGTCTGTATGTCTGCCAGCATACTCTGACAAATCGGTTCCATGACGGTCAACCAGAACGTATGATGCAAGCTCGGTTTTATTCTGTGCCTGCGGGGTTTTTATGTGTTCGATTTTTGCAATTCTTAATTTTAACGGTGATTTACCTGCTCTGAGACAGGTTGCATTACGGCAATCAAGGCTGATGCGTCATCGTGGGCCTGATTGGAGCGGTATACATGTGTGTGAAGGCGCCATACTTGCTCATGAGCGACTCGCGATCGTAGATGTTAACACCGGCGCGCAACCGCTATTGTCGCCAGACGGTCAGCAGTCGCTGGCGGTAAACGGCGAGATTTATAACCACCGGAATTTGCGGGAAAACCTGAGCATTGAGTTTGCCTTTGCAACCGAATCTGATTGCGAAGTCATTCTGCCTCTTTATCTGGAAAAAGGCGCGGCCTTTCTGAATGAATTGCATGGCATGTTTGCTTTCGTTTTATATGATGAGGCCAAAGGCAACTACCTGATTGCGCGCGACCCGATTGGCATCATGCCCCTGTACTACGGTTACGACGATGAGAACAGACTGTATGTGGCGTCAGAAATGAAAGCGCTGATGGCGGTTTGCAATGTTGTTTCCGAATTTCCGCCAGGGCACTACTGGTCGGGCAATGACGAAAAACCGGTACAGTATTACAGCCGCCCCTGGCAGGATTATGCAGCCGTAGAAAACGCGCAAACCAGCGTCGATGAAGTTGGCGAGTCATTGGAGAAGGCGGTAATCAGCCATTTGATGACAGACGTGCCTTATGGCGTGCTGTTGTCTGGCGGGCTGGACTCCTCCATTGTGGCTGCGATTACCCAGAAGCATGCGAGCATGCGGGTGGAAGATCAGGAGCAAAGTCCGGCCTGGTGGCCCCGGCTACATTCTTTTGCGGTAGGTTTGGAAGGTTCACCGGATCTGATAGCAGCGGAAAAAGCTGCCAAGCACATCGGTACCATTCACCACGGCTTCACCTTTACCCTTCAAGAAGGCCTGGATGCCATTGATGAAGTGATTTATCACCTCGAAACTTATGATGTCACCACCATCCGTGCGGCGACACCCATGTATTTATTGGCGCGTAAGATCCATGCCATGGGTATTAAAATGGTGCTTTCCGGAGAGGGCGCCGATGAGATTTTTGGTGGCTACCTGTACTTCCACAAAGCCCCGGATGCAAAATCATTTCACGAGGAAACAGTGCGCAAACTGTCCAGACTGCATAGTTACGATTGCCTGCGGGCAAATAAAGCCATGGCAGCGTGGGGTGTAGAGGCGCGCGTGCCGTTTCTGGATCGCGAGTTTTTGGATGTGGCGATGTCGATCAATCCGCAAGACAAAATGATCACCGAAGGCAAAATGGAAAAGCAGATTTTGCGCGAGGCATTCAGCGATTTATTGCCTGAGGAAATTGCCTGGCGCCAGAAAGAGCAGTTTTCTGACGGCGTGGGCTACAGCTGGATCGACGGTATTCGCGATCATGCCAAAGCCGAAATCAGCACTCAGCAATTGGCTCAGGCGGCCAAACGCTTTCCTTACAACACACCCTCGAGCGCGGAAGCGTACCTTTTCAGGCGGATTTTCGAGAGCCATTACCCGTTGGCGAGTGCCGCGGAATGTGTTCCGGGCGGCCCATCCGTGGCGTGCAGTACGCCGGAAGCCATTTTGTGGGACCAGAGCTTCAAAGATATGGACGATCCTTCGGGCCGGGCAGTAAAGTCCGTGCACCAACAAGCGTATTCAGGAAAACAATAGTATGTTGATTCAAAAATTCGGCGGCTCTTCGCTGGCGGATCAAACCGGTTTCAGGGCGGCGGCAGCCATCATAGGCAAGGCTGCGCAAAATGAACAAGTAGTTGTCGTTTTATCAGCCATGTATGGCGTTACGGATTTGCTCGAAACCGCTATACGTGAAGCTGTTGAAGGTGAGAATTTCCACCCCGTACTCGCCCGCATAGAAGAGAAACAGTCTGGTTTGTTGAAGGCGTTGAAATCCGGCGGTGTGGATTGTGACTTGTCGGTCAGGTTTCTTGCGCAACTAAGTGAACGCTTGTTGTCCCGCCTGGAAGGCGTTGCGCTGCTGGAACAATGTCCGCCACAGGTACGTGCGGAAATACTGGCCAACGGCGAAGGCTTCAGTAGCCATCTGATGAGCGACTTGCTGCGTTCAGAAGGCTACGTCGCCAAATGGTCAGACACTGATATTTTACCGCCTGCCAATGATAGCTTTGTTGACTCGCTGGTCGATATCGAAGCAGCCACGCCCCGCTTAAAACAAGCCCTGGCCGATGGAACGCAGGTTTTGGTTCTGCCCGGCTTTTATGGGCGGAATGAGGAAGGCCGGGTACAACTGTTTGGTCGCAATGGTTCTGATTATTCGGCCGCCAGCGTCGCCGCCGCACTGAATGCCCGCAGTTGTGAGATCTGGAAAGATGTCGACGGCTTTTTTACCGCAGATCCGCGCATTGTGGCCAGCGCCAGGTGCCTTGATGAAGTCAGCTACGATGAAGCCATGGAGTTGTCTTTTTTCGGTGCCAAGGTGATCAGCTCGAAGGCACTGGTGCCGTTAATGGCGGCAGGTATTCCCTGCGAGATTAAAAACACATATCACCCGGATTTGACCGGCACTTTGATTCATGCCAACCCGGAAAAGCCAGTGGTGGTACGCGGCATTTCCAATCTCGATGATGTGGCCAGCATTACCATGTTGGGTGGAGGCATGCGGGGGCGTCCAGGTGTGGCTCGTCAGGTGATGGAAGCACTGGCCAGCCAATCGATTTCTGTGTTGTTGATTGTGCAGTCTTCTTCTGAATATAGCATTACTTTGTGTGTGCGCAGCAGCGAGGCCAAACGCGCCCGCAAAGCGCTGACCGAGCAATTTCATTTCGAGTTGTTGCATGGCCTGATCAGCGGTATTTCTGTGAAAGACCAGCGCTCAGTCATCACCATTGTGGGTGACGGCATGAACCACTATCGTGGTATAGCAGCAAGGTTTTTAAGCGCAATTTCGGCAGCCGGCGTCAATGTCGAAGTGATTGCGCAGGGCTCAACAGAATGCGCCATTACAGTGGTGGTTGAAAAGCGCGATGCACAAACCGCGCTGCGTTCCTGCCACACTGCTTTTTTTAGTCACAATAGCCAGATTGATGTCATTTTGCTGGGTTGCGGTAATGTTGGCAGTGCGCTTTTGCGACAGTTCCAGAAGCAGAACGAATCGCTGGCCTCTGAACACCGTTCATTGCGGGTTCGAGCGATTGCCAACAGCCGTCAGTTACTGGTAGGTCATGATACTGTCGATCTTGCCAACTGGCGCGAAGCAATCGAAAGCAAAGGCACGCCGTGGAAGGCCGAAGATATTCTTGCCATCCGTAAGCAGCTGGGGCTATTAAACCCGACCATAATTGACTGCACCTCAGACCAGGGTTTGGCCGAGCAGTACGCAACCTTCCTCGGCAATGGGTTTAACGTGGTCGCGGCCAATAAAAAGGCCAATACCAGCAGCATGGCTTACTATCGGGAAATGCGTACAGTTGCTGCCCGACACTCTCGCCGCTTCATGTACGAAACCAATGTTGGCGCCGGCTTGCCGTTTATCGATACCCTTCAATCCTTGATTCGTTCCGGTGACGAGATGAAGTCGTTCAGCGGCATTTTATCTGGTTCACTGTCGATGATCTTCGGCTTGCTGGAGGATGGAGTGCCCTTTTCATCCGCTGTTTTCAAAGCATTGCAACTGGGCTTCACCGAGCCGGATCCGGGCGATGATTTGTCCGGCATGGACGTCGCGCGTAAGCTATTGATCGTCGCCCGCGAAGTTGGAATGGAGCTGGAGCTCGAAGACATCGAGGTTGAGCCAGTGATTGCCGCAGATTTTGCAGCCAATCTTCCGGCTGATGAATTGTTGGAAAAACTGAAAACTCTGGATGCGAGTTTTGCGGAGCGCATTGAAAAGGCCGCGGCAGACAATTGCGTGCTGCGCTATGTGGGTTGTATTGAAGATGGTCAATGTCGGGTCAGTATTGATGCAGTGAGCAAAGATCATCCCCTGGGCGCCATCCGTGACGGGGAAAATGCGCTGGTAGTGTACACCCGCTATTACCAGCCCATTCCATTGGTGCTGCGCGGTTATGGTGCCGGTGCGGATGTTACCGCCGCTGGCGTGTTTGGTGATTTGTTACGTACGGCCTGGAGGCCACTGGATTTGTGAGTACAAATATGTCTAAACAGGGTATGTCTAAACAGGGTATGTCTAATGGTAGTTCTACCGGCAAAGCTTTAACGGTTTACGCACCAGCCTCGACCGGTAATGTTTCTGTGGGATTTGATGCTTTGGGTTTGGCATTGTCACCCGTCAACGGCAATTACCTTGGCGATTGCGTGAGCATCAATGCGGTTGGTGAAAACGGCAGACCGGATGATTGGACACTGTGTCTGGATGGGCCGTTTGAACACGCCTTGCCGCAAGATCAGGAACAGAACATCGTCATTTCCTCATGCCGCCGATTCGAGCAAGCCGCAAGCAATCGGGGAGTTGAAGTTGCGCCCTTGAATGTGACTTTGGACAAACGATTACCGGTCGGCAGCGGACTTGGTTCCAGCGCCAGCTCAATTGTTGCAACGCTGGTGGCACTGAATCAGTACTTTGGACGGCCACTTGACCGGCCTGCGCTTTTGCAGCTCATGGCAGAAATGGAAGGCAGTATCAGTGGTGAAATTCACCTGGATAATATCGCCCCCAGCTTGTTGGGCGGTTTACGTTTGTGCATGCCGGGCAGTTCACATCAATACGCGTTGCCCTGGCCCGGGCATTGGCAGACGGTGGTTTCATGGCCGGGCACCCGGCTTGATACACGTGCTGCCCGCGAGGTTCTACCCGAGGCCTATGACCGCAAAACTGTGGTTGCACACGGCGCTCAGTTTGCATTGTTTGTTCACGCCTTACACCAGGGTGATGTTAAAACCGCTGCGTTGTGCCTGAAAGATTTGTTGGCAGAGCCCTATCGCAAAACATTGCTGCCGGGATTTGATCAGGCGCGTGAAGCGCTGGCAGAGATTGGTGTGTTGGCCACCGGCATCTCCGGTTCGGGACCGACTATTTTTTGCATAGTTGATGATAGCAATCGCGCCAGAATGGCGGCCGATTATCTAAAAAATCATTACGTGCAAAACGAGACAGGGTTTACCCACATTTGCCGTGCTGATCTGGCCGGTGCCAGAGAAGTTCCGATGCGGACGGCTTGAGCATGCGCTACATTAATATCGCACACCCCGAGCAGGTCGTTAGTTTTACCGAAGCACTGGTAATGGGTCTCGGCCGCGGCCAGGGTTTGTTCTTCCCGGAAAAACTTAAGCCTTTTGAAAACATTCAAGAGCTGCTTGAGATGGATTTCATTACTCGTAGCAGTGCCATTTTACAGTATCTGATCGGACCGGCGATGAACGCGGAGGATATACGGGAAAGCGTTGAATCAGCTTTCGATTTCCCGGTTGAGCTCAAGCAGGTAAGCGACCAGAGCGGCGAGACAGTTTACGCGCTCGAGCTGTTTCATGGCCCGTCATTGGCGTTTAAGGACTTTGGCGCACGCTTTATGGCACAGTGCTTAACGCGGCTGGGCAGCAAAAAGCGAATAACGATTTTAACTGCCACCTCGGGAGACACAGGCGCTGCAGTTGCGCAGGCGTTTTACCAGCAACCCGGCATCGATGTGGTGGTGCTTTACCCAAAAGGCATGGTGACACCGCTGCAGGAAAAAATGTTCTGCACACTGGGCGATAACATTCACACCATTGCTATTGAAGACAACTTTGATGCCTGCCAGCAGTTGGTGAAACAATCGTTTGATGATCAAGAGTTGGTCAATACTGTGGGATTAAACTCGGCAAACTCTATCAATGTGGCGCGTTTGTTGGCCCAGGTGTGTTACTACTTTGAGGCGGTGGCTCAATTGCCAACAGCATCAGAGACAGTGTTTTGCGTGCCCAGTGGCAATTTCGGCAATGTAACTGCGGGCTTGTTGGCTTGTGCCCTTGGCTTACCGATCAAAAACATCATCGCAGCAACCAATAGCAATGATACGGTTCCACGTTTTTTGAAGTCAGGTCGGTGGGAGCCACAAGCGACCGTTGCGACGCTTACCAATGCCATGGATATCTCCTTGCCGAATAATTTTCCAAGGGTGTTGGAGTTGGGTGACCGCCACCAGCTTTCACTGACAGATTTGCTGTCATCAACATCAGTAGATGATGAACAAACCCGCACTGCTGTCAGACAACTGGATGGAATGGGTTATCTGGCTGACCCGCACAGCGCGTTGGCGTTCAAGGCGCTGACGGGCTTTTTACAGGCGGGTGAAACCGGCGTATTTTTGTGTACCGCGCACCCGGCCAAGTTCCGGGAGACGTTGGAAGAAACGCTGAATCGTAAAATTCAATTACCGCCCGAACTGCTTGAAGTGGCAGACAAGGAAGTACTGAGCGCTGTTATGCCGGCAAATTTTGCACAACTCCGAAAGTATTTGCTTAAAGTTTGATCAATTTGAAAACATTCACCAACTTTTTCTCTGCTGCATTGTTTTTGTAAACATAAGAGAGGGTGGGGGATTGTGTTTCAACGAAGCTTGGGCTCCGGTTAAAACCGGAGCCTCTTTTTTTGGGCGGTTTTTTTGGCAGTTTCTTTGTTTGGCATACTGGTCGTGGAATTTAACCGCTAGTTTTTGGTTTGGCTTCCTAACAGCTCGGTTGCGGTTGCACGGATGGCCGGCCAGGCCTCCAGCGCCACAGCGAATCCTCCCCAGGTTTGTTTCCAGAACTGGATTAATTCATCATCTTCCAGAAAGTCAGGCTGACCTTTTGTCGGGTGCTCATTGCTACTGACGGCTCCAAGGCTCGCGCCTAACTGGGCAATGCCTTGCTGCAAGTAGTCTTTCCATTCATCAGGCGCTTTTTCGGCCTTTTCTGATAATTCGTTGAGCAGCTCCAACTGTTCAGAAATACTTCGTAAGGCCAGGTCGCGATGATTCTCAAATAATTTTTTAGCGGGTGTCGCAGATAAATCTTTAAACCAGATCGCCATGTCTACCAGTCGTGCTTGCGGGCCTTCGGCCTGGCAGCGAGTTGCATGGCTGAGCAATTCCTCGCGGTAAAAATACGGGAATGAAGGACCCTGGGTAAAGTCCTGGTCCTTTTTGTGCCATTCACGTGCCGGCATCGGCAGGTGTGGGATTGCCCAGGGATAATCCAGAGAAACATCTGTTGGGTGAAGGAAGTTCAGCATTAGGCCAAACAGGCGGTCTTCGCCTCGTAAGATTGGCAGATAAGGGGGCAACATTTCCCGGTTATCGAAACCGGTAATCTGCGACATGTTAGGGCGCGCACCGAAGTGCGGCTGCAGCCGCCCTGTCCAGACCATTCGTGTGTTCAATGCCTGGTGGGTTTTCCGCTCCGATGCCAACATATGTTGCATCGATTCAGGTGACATGTTCGGCAGCCAGGTGTTGTTGGTTGTGCCCGGGCAACCCAGAGAGCCGCACTCGGTGACCAGAACTTTTGAGGAATCTGACAGTTCATTCAACATCCGGGTACTGGCCATACTAAGGCCAGCCGGTTTGAGGTTGCCCTGGCCGAATTTGTCGATCGCCTGTGATAATGTCAAACCCAGACACTGCATGTGGCGGCTAATCGGGTCGGCATTGAGAGCTTGCCTTTGACCAAGCCACTCCTGCGCACTGGCAAAAAAATCGGCGTCGCGTGGCGAGTTGGATATGGATATATCAGGGCGCGACTTGCCTGGCTCGAACACATCACAAATGGTGTCGTCATCAAGCATTACCAGCCGATGACCACAAGATAGCAATAATGCCAGGTTGCGTGCCAGGCCGCTGGTCCAGTGTTCACGCCACCGGGATTGGTCTGCCAGAAACCGGATTGACGCTTCGTGTTGCGGGAGTTTGACTACCAGAGAGCCGATCAGTTTTTGTTGTTCAGACTGCCCCATGTATTGCACGGGTGTTTTAAGACCAAATGCAGCTTCGGCGACCAATTCACGGTTGCGGGCGATGTTGTCGACGTCGCGGGAGTCATCAACGACATACAAATGGTGAAATTTTTCGGTTGCGCAGTTTTTTTGCATGGATTTGAGCAATCGTGCCAGCGCGCCAGGTCTTTCCCATGTGGTAATAACCACAACAGGTTGATCGTCTACTGGTTGATCGTCTTTTGCCGATGTTGGCGGCGTTGATGCTGTTGATGCTGTTGAATTGGATTTGCGTTTTAACTTGTCACAAAAAACGCTTGCCGAAATCATCATGCCACTATCGAGCATGGTTTTGAGCACCTGCCGGATATCAGCTTGTTGCCCCTGCATGTTGGGGTTGAGCTTGATAACGTGGGCAACGTGTTCATCAAGAGTGCGAAAGGTTTTGCAGTTCATCAGCGTTGCGAACACTTCCGGCGTTATCATTTCGCGATGGCCGGTGCGGCTGTTGCGCAGCAGCAGGTTGCCACCAGGCACCGGGTAAGCCTGACAAATATCAAATGCCATCAACTGCGGCAGAGGCTTGAATTCATTGCCGGATGGGACCTTTACGTCTGTGAGAATATTTGTTTTTTCATTCATTTGTTTAGGGTATCACGCTGACTCTGTACGGCGACAGATTATTGAATTCGTATTAAAATGGGGGTCGTTATGTTCAATTTAAAGCTCAAATCGCGCAATGATTCACTGGAATATACGGTTGCACACCGGCCCAGGATCACAAAACGCCTGCATCTCGAGTTAGATGAGCGCGGTGGCTTGGTGATCGTGGCTCCAAAACACTGGAGTGGCGCATTGATCAGGAGAACCATCGCCCAGAACACCCATCAGATCTCGCGCTTCATGGCGCGCGCCACCCGACAGAAGTTGCCGCCGCTTGTCTATGAGCAAGGCGCCAGCCATCTTTATCTGGGACAGGAATTAGTCTTGGCGTTATGTAAACAAGCGCCACCAGGCAACGATTTCCTGGTGGCTGAAAACACGTTGAATTTGCAAGTCTCCAGCATCACACCGGAGGCGGCAAAAAAGGCGTTGCAACACTGGTACCGTCAGCGTGCAACACTGGAATTTAGCGAAAGGCTGCAACTGATAACGCAAAGAGCTTCCTGGGCGAAGGATATAGATGTGCCATTAAGCATCAGGCGCATGAAGCGAACCTGGGGCAATTGTTCTTCCTCGGGTAAGGTGAAACTGAATGTACATCTCATCAAAGCACCATTGGAAATTGTGGACTCGGTAATTGCTCACGAATTGTGCCACTTAAAAGAGATGAACCACGGCAAGGGGTTTTACAAACTGTTGGGGGCAGTCAATCCTGATTGGCGCAATCACCGGACCATATTACGGGCCAACGGGTATCAATATTTGCAGGAATGAAGACTGCACGCGGAGTAGCCAGCCAAAAGAGCTGTGGAAATTTGATGACGCCGGTGGGGTGTAGCCGATATCTTGGTGCCGGTGACTTCTGGCCAGTGTCTTAAAGCTGCTCTTCTTCAACCCATTTGCGAACCTGGGGCGCCTGATAAATCGCATACTGCGCCAGCAGGTCAGCGGGATTGTCAGAGGTCAGTAACATCGGACGGTACACCTCCTTCACAAACTGCTGCTCGAAGGCGGTGTTCAGAAATTCAATCAAGCCGTCATAGTACCCTTCGATATTCAGCAAGCCACAGGGCTTACGGTGAAAGCCCAGCTGTGCCCAGGTCAACATCTCGAAAAGTTCTTCCAGCGTTCCCCATCCACCCGGTAAGGCAATAAATCCATCAGCAAGCTCCGCCATCATGGCCTTGCGCTCGTGCATGGAATCGACGACATGCAATTGGGTCAATTGATCATGTGCGACTTCTTTTAATGCCAGTGCTTTGGGGATAACGCCAATTGCTTCGCCGCCGGCTTCCAGAATAGAGTTGGCAACCGCGCCCATGATGCCCACCGCCGCACCGCCGTATACAAGGCCGATTCCGCGTTCATGTAAAGCGCGGCCCAATTGCGTGGCGGCCTGCGTATAGGCGGGGTTTTTCCCATTGCTCGAACCACAGTACACACAAATTCTTTTTAAGGCCATGTCGTTCCTCTGTCGGGTTTTTCGATCGCCAACCTTCTCACTTCTCACTTCTGGCTTTTCTCAAGCCGAAAGCCGCTCCAGCGTTACTGCCTTCATTACCTCTGCCCACGGAAATTGTACGCCGGGGTCAAGTTTGCGTCGCACGACCAAAGCAGGGTTGTCCGATGCAGCAACGACGGCAGTATCCAGTTGTTCGTGGCCGCCAATCCAACGTAACGCGGGCAGAGAGGATTCCAGATATTCGAGCAGAGACGTCAGCGCTGCAATTTGCGCTTGCGGGTAGGCTTCTGACATGTGTTGATGTTCGGAGTGATACCAATTGGGATAGCGCCCGAGATTCACCATCTCGATACCAATGGTATTAATGTTATGGTCTTTGACATGGTGCGCTGCACGGTCAAGCGGTACCCACTGTTCAATGTCGCCATTACGATCAATATAAAAATGTCCACTGTTGCCGGTGCCGCTGCTGGTGTGGATAATTTTCTCGCCGTATTGCCACGCAGTTTGAAGATCAGGCAGTTCAGTACAGTGGATCACGACTGTGTCGAGCGCCTCTTGGGGGCGGGATTCAAGCTGTGACACGTACGGCAAATATCGTTCGTGACTAACAGGTGTTTGCATAGATCTTAGCGGCTGATCATGTGATTGGCCGCTATTTTCCTAACCTTGCTGCAACAAGAAACGCAGATCAATAATCGCAGCATTGGCACGCGATACATAGTTCGCAGTGACCAGCGAATGATTGGCGAACATGCCATATTTACTGCCGTTCAAAACCATCGGCGAGCGCAGCGGCGTTTGGGTGGATTCAAGCTCACGAATTATTTGCCGATAACTTATCAAGGCGTTTTTCTTGCGCAGTACATCATGAAAATCAACTTCCATGGCTCTCAAAAAGACAATCAGTGCCCAGGTGCTGCCGCGGGTTTCATAGAATATGTCATCAGTTTGCGTCCACTGCGTTTTGACATCTATTTCAGAGGCCGATGCGGTGGATTGTTTTGCAGCGGTATCGCCCGACAAATCGGTATTCAGGCGCTGCTGGCCAACGCTGGCGGATAGTCGTTGAGACAAGTCGCCTAGCCGCTTCTCTACCAGTCCCAGCCATTCGGCCAGATTGTCCGCTCGCGCGTAAAACTGCGCATCAGGCTGAGTTGGGTCCGATAACCTGGTCAGATAGGACTCCAGATACGTCATGCCCTCGGCATATTTGCCTTCGGTGGCCGGCAGCAGCCAACGGTCGGTGGCGTAGTTGAACAACGGCTCCGCCTGAGACAGATCCGGGTCTTCTGAAGACTGTGTTTGAGAGCGGCTGAAATCATTACGCATAATGCGAGACAAATCGCGCACCTGAATCAAGGCGCCCTGCTCCCAGTTGGGGACATTATCCAGAAATACCCATGGCGGCATGATGTCGTTGGACATATAACCGCCGCGCTTATGCAAAATGCCGTCAACAACCTCAATCAGTGCCGAGGTAGTTGAAGTGCCTGTGACATTGGCGTGGCCATGAACTTGAGCGTGCAGTCTGGATCGCTCAATGGGGTCAAATAGTTCGGGCTCGTGGTTATACCAGAACATCAAAATGCCGCACAACAAAACGGCGGCCGCAATCGAAAAAATCAGGATTCTATGTTTCATATAGGCAAGATAGCAGATTCTGTACTTATGTCATGTGCCGGAAGTATAAATAGTGTGAATCAGGTTTCGGCCGGTGCGCTCGTGATCGAACTGCGAACCAATGCTTGCAGGCTGCTGACCGGTTGCTCACTGCGCCCGATAATTGCCGCCGAGCCGTGCTCCAGGTTAACCATATAAGCGTGTTTGTGATCAAATTCGAGCATTTCGCCGTCTCGAACTTTGTTCCAGGGCATAAATACAATCGTCATCGGCCCATCCGCAGTGCTGACAACCAGGTGAGCGCCACGGCCCTGAGGAGTCGGGCAATATTTGATGAACTTGACCATACCGGTTAAAGACTGACCGGCTGCCGCATTCAAACTGGCCATAACCCGCTCAACTTCTTCAGCTGGAACCCGATCCGTGGCTTTTCCAATCAGCATTTCACCGTCGTGTGAATAATGATCAACCAGGTAGTCTTCAACGCTGTCCCATTGGTGGGATTGTTTCCAGCCGATGGCCGTTGCACTGACTGCAATCAAAATACTGGCGGCCAGTGCCCAGGGCACCCAGCGCCGCAGGGAGGACGGGTGATGAACAATCGCCTTGATCTCATCCAGCAAGCCATCAGGGGCTGGAACATTCACGGCAGCCTGGATTTTTCGTTCCATGGCCTGAACTTCAAGTGCGACTTGTTCGAAAAGCGGATCTGATTGACGCGCGAGCAAAACCTCCGGATTCTGGCTCCAGGGGTCTGCGATGATTAATTTTTTGAACTCAGAAAAGTTCATGGACATTGCCCGTTACTCCGTCTTTTTGTAGCAGTGTTTTCAGCTTTTCCCTGGCGCGGAACAGTTGCGTCATTACCGCGCTGGTGCTGGTACCCAACTGTTCAGAAATCTCCGCACAACTGTGTCCAAATACCACCTGTAACAGCAAGGGGTCCCGGTACTTGGGCTCAAGTTGCAAAATGCCTTGCCGGAGCACCTCGGTTTCTGCTCGCTCGTCAGGACCCGGCTCGTCATCGTCCGGAATTACCACTTTGTCTACATCAGTAAACTTCGGGACTTTGCGTTCAAAAGTACGTGCGTATTCGCGCCGTAAAATTGTAATCAACCAGCTTTTAGCAGCTTTCTCATCATCCAGCTTGTCGAGAAACCGCCAGGCTCTGAGGAATGTTTCCTGTACCAGGTCTTTGGCCAATGCATCATTTCCGCATATCCACATCGCGAAGCGATACAAGTCCGTCGAATAAGCTTCGGCCAATCGGTTAAATCGCAAAGTTTTGTCGGCTCTATCAGTCATGACCGGATTATGGTTGGAGTTATTTCAGATAAGCGCAATTTATTTGGCCTTTTTTGGGCTGTTATTACCGTTGAACCGATAATAACGGTAAAATGTAACGTAACCCAAATGGCTTGGCGAGCGTCAATTACTCTATGCCATTTGAAAAAAACGGAGCCGCAAATGAACAAAAGCGCTCCTATTTACACGATAAAGTGCCGTCGTTCCTTGTTTTTATGACTTTTGGCACTTAAATAACCAACCCTTGAAGTTCAGTCTGTGCACTGGCTGGCTTAGGGCAGTTTTCGTTTTTATTCGACTGTTTTGCGTTCAAAAGTTTCACGCAAACCGGTGGGAGAGATATTGGATGAATATGAATTTCGATCAAGCCAGATTTAACATGGTGGAACAGCAAGTCAGACCCTGGGAAGTGCTCGACGAGCGCGTGCTGGGTTTGTTTGAATCGATTCGCCGGGAAGACTTTGTACCTTTGCGGTATCGGAAAATGGCATTCGCTGATCTGGCGATTCCGTTGGATCATGATCAGTTTATGATGAAGCCAGTGGTGGAAGGGCGCCTGTTACAGGCGCTTGACATTAAAGCTGATGAGACTGCTCTGGAAATCGGTACTGGTAGTGGCTTTATTACCGCTTGTCTGGCGAATCTGGCGCTGCGAGTCGTGAGTGTCGACATCTTCGAGCAATTTACCATTGATGCCGCCGCCAAACTGAAAGAAAAAGAAATCGAAAATGTTGAGTTGGAAACCGGTGATGCCATGGGTGACTGGCAACCCGAACAAGCACACGATCTGGTTGTTGTAACCGGTTCAGTGGAATTTGTACCGGAACAGTTTATGGGCTGGGTTAATCCCGGTGGGCGTCTATTTGCAGTGTGCGGCGACTCGCCTGCCATGCAAGCGAAGCTCTTTACCCGTTTGAACGTTTCAGACTGGCGTGAAGAAAGCTTGTTCGAGACTGATTTGCCGAGATTGGTTAATGCCACTCACGCACCCGAATTTGAATTTTAAGAATAACCCAGGAGTTGGATATGCAGTTTTCTGCTAAAAACCAAAAGCTGTTGATAACTGCAGCAATTATGTTAACCCCTTTTGCTACCTCCTCTGCATACGCAGTGGACCTGGTTGGCGTTCATGAACTAGCGGCAAAAAATGACCCGCGATTGCAGGCAGCCGCTTATCGCAAGGAAGCAACCGCTGAAAACAAATCGCTTGCCATGTCTTATTTGCTGCCCAGCCTCAATGGTTCAGCGTCAATAAGCAGAGGTAATACTAAAACTGAAATTAGCGGCATCGAAGTTTCAAACAGTGATGTCGACAATGAGAGTTACGGTGTTGATTTGAGGCAGTCGCTGTACGATCAGGCCAACTATGAGCGCCTGGATGTTGCGCGCGGACAGATTTCCCAGGCTGATGCCATATATGAGCTGGCTTATCAGGATTTTCTGGTGCGGGTGGCCGATACCTACTTTGCTGTTTTAACAGCATCTGATGGCGTAATTTTCGCTGAAGCGGAAGAAAAAGCATTACAGCGCCAGTACGATCAGGCAGAACAGCGGTTTGAAGTTGGGCTCACAGCGGTAACTGATGTTCACGAAGCCCGCGCCAGCTACGATAACGCGCGTGCCCGCGCCATTGTTCAGCGCAATGTGTTGGCAGATACTCAGGAAGGCTTACACGAGTTGACGGGTCAGTATTTTGATGAAGTTGAGCCCTTGCAAGAAGTTCTGCCATTGGTCGCGCCAATTCCGGAATCAGCGCCGGAGTGGGTGGACATTGCGATGCAAAGCAACCCCAGCATTATTGCTGCCCACGCGAATGTTGAAACCGCGGACTCATCTGTGCGCCTCGCGCGTGCTGGCCTCTATCCTTCCTTGGATCTGGTCGCCAGCTACAGCAGCTTCACCAACAACAACTTTATTTTCCGCGACAACACCCAGAATCCGATTGGAACTACTGACCTGGCCAACAAAGACCTGAGCTACGGTGTGAGACTGTCTGTGCCGATTTATCAGGGTGGTGCAACTTATGCCAGCACCCGGCAGGCTCGCAGCACCTTGAATGCGGTTAGTGAAGATCTGGATCAACAGCAAAGAGCAGTTGCACGCCGGACCAATAATGCATACCGGGCTGTGATTGCAGGTATTGAGCAGGTTGGTGCGTTCGAGCAGGCCATGATTTCGGCCGAAAGCGCGTTGGAAGCCACTCAGGCAGGCTTTGAAGTTGGTACGCGTACGATTGTTGACGTGTTGATCGCGCAGCAGCGTTATTTCCAGGCGCAGCGTGATAACTCTGTGGCGCGCCATACTTACATTGTCGACCATTTGCGACTGAAAGCGGCGGCTGGCGTGCTGCAGGTTGAAGATTTAAGCAAGGTTAACAGCATCCTCGAGTAGCGGCCTGCCTTTTTTATTGGGCATCGTTTTTAGCCATCAGTTTTTCTATCGCATTCATCGTCAGCTTGAGTGCGCCGCGATTGTGTTCGATGAGCTGCAATCCAGCTTGTCCCATCTGATCCAGCAGCAAACCGTTGCCAAAAAGCTGTTTCAAAGTTGCAAGTACGTCACTGGCGCCCAGAACCTGTTTGGCCGCGCCGCAGTCAATCAAACCCTGAACAATTTCTTTGGCGTTCCAGGTGCTGGGGCCGATCATAATGGCTTTCCCCAATGCAGCTGGTTCCAGCGCATTGTGCCCGCCCTGCTCTCCCATACTGCCGCCGACATAAGCGACATCGGCAGCTGCATAGTAATTCATGAGCTGGCCCATGGTGTCGATAACTAAACATTGAGTTAGTGGCGAGCAACTTGTTGCATCACTGAAAAGTTGAGTTTCAAGGCCGGCCAAACGTGCTGTTTGTGCAGCAGCTTCAAATCGTTCCGGGTGTCGCGGAACCAGAATTAAAAATGCATCTGGTTGGCTTTTCAGCAACTGAACAAACGCCGGAATCAGTGCGGTTTCATCTGCTTCATGGGTGCTGCCTGCGACCAGCACGCGCCGATTTGCACCCCAGAGCGCACGCAATGCCTGACCTTGTTCAGACAAGCTGGCCGCTACCTGTATGTCAAACTTAAGGTTGCCGGTGACTTCGGTTATTGATTGATTGCTGCCACAACTGACCATACGTGCAGCATCTTCATCACTTTGCGCGCCTACCCAGTCGAGCGCCGCCAGAGACTGCGCAATCAGGCTGCTAAATCGCTGATATTGTCTGACGGAGTTTTCTGACAAACGCGCATTGGCGATCACCAGCGGAATGTTTCGGCGCTGTGCTCCAAGGTACAAGTTCGGCCAGATCTCCGTTTCCATAACGATCACCAGTTTTGGTTGCAGGCGACGGTAAAAACGGGCCACGGCGCCAACGGTATCTAACGGAATGTAGACATGAAAGACCCGTGCTCCCAACTCACTGGTTACACGTTGTGAACCAGTCGGTGTGAGTGTGGTGACCGTTATTGGCAGCCTGGGATATTTGAGCAGCAGGGATTTAATCAATGGGCTGGCAGCATTGAACTCGCCCACGGACGCTGCGTGAATCACAATGCCTTCGGCAGACTGACCGGCGTCAAAAAAACCAAATCGCTCGGCCCAGCGGTGCAGGTAATTCCTGTCTTTAATGCCGCGCAAACCGAGATACAACAACACAAACGGGGTGCTGAGCATAACGATTAGACTATAAAGAAACTGCATCTATGGGCCGCCGGGTTGTGATGATTGAAATGATTATAGAGAAGTTTACACAGATCGGGGCAGTTACCAATTAAAGGTGCCGGGCAGATAGTCGCGGGTTACAATAAACCCTCATCATGACCGACCCCTTTTTATGCACATTGTCCAGGCGCTAGTTTCTCTCAATATCGGTGGCTCTGAGCTGGTCGCTACGGAGCTCAGCGAGCACCTGGTTAGCCATGGTCACAAGGTCACCATTATTGCTGCTGATGGCCCGCTGGGTGCGCGGGTACGTGCCAACAGCAGCGACCTGTTGAACCATCTTGATTGGCCAATCGGAAAAAAACGCCTGCCAACTTTGCGCTACATCAAGCGGCTTGCGCAGTGGTTTGAGGCCGAGAAGCCCGACATTGTGCATGTGCACTCACGCTTGCCAGCCTGGATTTGCTGGTTAGCGATCAAGAAAACGCCCGCACACTGTCGGCCGCAGCTGGTGACGACCATGCATGGCCACTATTCGGTGAGCCGCTATAGTTCAGTTATGGCGAAAGGCAAAAGAACCATCGCCGTTTCCGAACATATCCGCCAATACACGCTGAAGAACTACCCTTTGGCGGCTGAGGATGATGTGGTTACGATTCACGGTGGCGCCAGTCGCCAACTATTTCCCTATGCCTATCAACCGCCGCCAGGGTGGCGTGAACAAGCGGAGCAGGAATTTCCCGAACTAAAAGGCAGGCGCTGGTTGTTGTTGCCCGGGCGCATTACGCGCTGGAAAGGGCATGTGGATTTTATGCACCTGATCGGCGTATTGGCGAAAAACATGCCGGATATTCAGGGTGTGTTTGTGGGTGGTGGCAAGCCGGGTTCACGCTATCAACTGGAACTGGAAACGCTGGCGGAAAAGAGCGGCATTCGTGATCGCATCACGTTTACCGGCAACCGGCTGGATATTCGCGACTGGATGGCCACATCTGAAGTTGTTTTCAACCTGTCAAATGACCCGCCCGAGGCATTTGGCCGCACAGTGCTGGAGGCATTGTGTCTGGGCCGGCCGACCATTATCTGGAATCACGGCGGTGCAGCGGAAATCATTGCCGAAATGTTTCCGGATGGCGCGGTCAAGCTATTGGACGACCGCCAACTGGAAGCGCGAACCAGAGATTTTCTGACCAATACACCTGTGGTAAAGCAAAGTGCGGCGTTTAGCCTGGCAGATTCAATGGGCAAGCACCTGGCCCTGTACGAAGACCTGATGAGAGATCAAACTCAATGAAAATTCTAATGCGCCGCGTGCAATCTGAATGGCCGGCCTGGTTGGCTGTGGCCTATATTGCGCTGCTTCCATTTCACCGTCTCGCTGAAATTCCTATGTCTGTTTTCGCGATCAGTTTTTTCTTTTTGTTTCGATCAACGTTTTACAAAGACAGAATCAAAAACCTGTTGCCGTTGCTGTTACCGCTGTTTTTGTGCTTCTGGATACCCATTGTGTTGTCGAGCATCGACTCCTTTAATGCATCGAAGAGCTGGGTAACGTCGCTGTCTGCCGTGCGGTTTTTCCTGGCGGCGATGAGTATTGCGGTGTTGCTGCACTCAGCCTCATTACGCTGGCAGGTATTGCGCTGGAGCTCTTATGTGCTGATCTTCTGGGCCATCGATGGCTATATTCAGCTGGCCTTCGGCGTCGATCTGTTTGGTATTCCCATGAATAACGAGCGTTTGAACGCACTGTTCGGCGACAAGTATCAGTTTTATGGGCCAACGCTTGCGATATTGTCACCGTTGCTGCTCGAGTTTGCGCGCAGGCGCTGGCCTGCCTGGGCCTGGGGTGCCTGTTTTGGCTTGGTACTGGGAGCGGTGATGATTGCCGGCATGCGCGCCGGCTGGCTGGCGATGGGCATGGTTATGTTTGCTTATTTTCTGCTCATGTTTAGAAAAGACAACAAGGAGCTGAGGCGTTCAGCGGTGGCCATTCCATTACTGGCGATTGCCGTCATTGTTGGCAGTTATGCTGTCTCCCCAACGGTGCAGGACCGGGTCAGTCGCACTTTGACCATCGCACAGGGTGAGACATCAGCAATTGACTACGCTTTGTCGTGGCGATTGCCGATATTCAAAGCCAGCATGGCCATGTATGAAGCGCACCCTATTAACGGTGTGGGTGTACGCGCGTTTCCGGTGGCCTATCCTTCCTATGCACCCGGCGATGACTATCATGTGCTTCGGCATAGTGATGGGACCGGTGCCACCCATGCACACAATATCGTGCTCGAAGTTATGGCGGACACCGGCAGCATTGGTTTACTGGGTTTGATTATCGGTTGCGTACTACTTTGGCGGGCCTGGCGAGGCATGCCGCCGGCCAACAAGCAGGAAGTTTTCCCTTATGCGCTGGCGTTAGTCCTGATCTTGTTTCCGCTCAATTCACACTTTGCGATCTTCGGGACTTATACGTCCTCGCTGATCTGGTTTTTGATGGGAATGGCCGCCGCTGGTTGGCGGCGCTGACTAGTCTTTCAAAACAAAGTGGGTGCCGCAATACGGGCAACTGGCTTGGCCGCTCTCTTCCAGCGGCAGATAGACACGTGGGTGAGCATCCCATATTTTCTCATCCTGCTGGGGGCAGGATACTGGCAGTTCCGTTCGGCTGACTTCCACCCGGGTTTGAGTGTTAGCGGTTTCCAGACTGTCGTTTTGAGCATCAGTGCGATGAGACATCGTTTTCATCTCCACAAGAGGTAGTGGTCGTATTTTAACCCGACATGTAAGTAATTGGCGGATTTATTATCAATTTCTACCCGGTGCCCATTCAGTGGTTAGCGTTGGGCGTCATTTGATCAGGATGAGCGTTGCAGAAACTCATTGCACAACGGCTCAGCAATGGCCAACAGGTAGCGGCTGTCGATACCGCTATTTTCATCTATCAAGGTTTTTTCCTGGCGTGCGTGCGTGAGTTGAGTGTACGCGTAGGCAAGTGTTTCCCGCTGATCGGCGTTAATCCAGCCACATTGCTGCAATGCAGCTAGTTGCGGCGAAAGCCCCGTGTTTTCGATGACGGCCGGGTATTGCCGGGCGTTTAGCAAGATACCAAGTTGAGCGATAAATTCAATGTCCACCATGCCACCTGCGGCGTGCTTCAACGGATCACCCTCACGGCGTTCGATATACATCCGCTGGCGCATTTCAATCACATCCCGGGTAATGGCAGTGGCGTCCCTTTCGGCGATTAGCGCTGATTTGCGTGTCTGGTTGAATGCGGTAGCTACTCTCTCACTGCCGGCAACCGGTCGCGCACGAGTCAGCGCTTGCAGCTCCCAGGTCCAGGCTTGCTCCAATTGATAACGCTGAAATGCCTCAGTGCTTGAGACCAATAGGCCGGACTGGCCATTGGGGCGCAATCTGGCATCGATTGAGTAGAGGCGGCCGGCGGCCGTCAAAGCTGACAGCATGCTGAGCATGCGCCGGGCAACGCTCGTATGATATCGCTCGGTTTGCAGCGGCCGTTTTCCGTCAGAGCTGTTGTCGCCGGGTTGGTAAAGGAAAATCAGGTCCAGATCTGAATCAAAGCCCAGCGCGGTTGCGCCCAGGCTTCCATAAGCAATGACCGCTAACGCCGGACCAGGCAGTTCGCCGTGCCTTTGTTTAACTTCCTGCAGTGCCAGAGATAATACCGCCTGCAAGATGCTTTCGGCCAGCTCACCAAGGCTATGCTGAACTTCAGGTGCCGACATGGTGGCGCGCAGCACGGCAACAGAGATGCGCAAGTTGGTCGCTTGTTTGCAATAGTTCAGCTGCTGCAACGCGGATTCAGCATCGCCTCGCCCTTTAAGAATCCGTTCCACATCAGCCTGTATGTCCATTCGGTTGGTCGGATGGGCGCCGAGGCTCGGGTCAATCAGTTCATCCAGCAAGGCAGGGTAACGTGTCACCGTCGCAGCCACTCGCTTGCTGGATGCAAACAGCTCCAGCATGCGCCCGGTGGCGCCCGGGTTTTGCACCAGCAAGGCGAGATAGGCGCTACGCTGACAGATAGATGAAATCAAGTCGAAAACCCGGTCCGCAATGTCGTCTGTGAACGACAGTGCATCAAGGCGCTCCAGCAACATCGGCATAAACTCATCCAGCCGGCGTGACGCCCGCTGACTCAAAGACAGGCGATTCACCCGTTTGGAGAAATCTGCCAACGGCTTCCAGCCAACCTCGTGCGCCGCGCTGCCCTGGTTGATATTTCTGGCTAGCTGCCAGCGGTTGGTCCAGTGCGGGTTTTCCGGTTGAGAGTCGCGGGACTCGGGCAGGCTTTGTTCAAAAACCTGCTCAACACCCGAGCGCACCTTGCCCAGTTTTGTGGCAAAGCTGTCAAAATCAGGAAACCCCATCGCTATCGCTACCTTGAGTCCATCCTCGCCAGCAGGTACCCGATGGGTTTGCTGATCGTGCAAAGCCTGAATCCGGTTTTCGACATTGCGCAGAAACCGATAAGCATCAAGTGCAGTGTCCACTACATCTGCAGGAAGCAGCTGCAGGGTTTTCAGCTCTTTCGCGGCCGCAAAAATGGAGGGGGTCTGCAACGATGTCTCACGACCACCGCGCAACAACTGAAAGGCCTGTATTAAAAATTCAATTTCGCGAATGCCGCCAGTACCACGCTTTACATCGTCCTGACGGTCTTGTCGCAGCGCATCGGCGCGTACATTCCGATGCATGTCATGCAATGCATCGATAGCGCCAAAATCTATGTAGCGCCGGTATACAAAAGGTTTAAGTGTGGCCAGCAGGGTTTTTGCGGCATCAAGATCACCCGCAACCGGGCGGGCTTTGATCAGGGCATAACGCTCCCAATCACGGCCTTCGCGTTGATAGTACTGTTCCAGCGCTGCAAAACTTGAGACCAGCGGCCCCGAATCTCCGAAAGGCCGTAAACGGGTATCCACTCTGAAGCAGAATCCATCTGCGGTGATTTGTGACAAGCTGTTGATGATTTTACGCGCCAGTCGAGTGAAAAACTGTTCGTTGGAAAGGCCTCGCCGGCCATCGCATTGACCATTGAATGGAAAACAGAAAATAATATCCACATCAGATGACAAGTTCAGTTCATTACCGCCCAGCTTGCCCAGGCCCATTATGACCAAGCCTTGTGCAGCGCCGTCTTGATTCCTGGGGGTGCCGTGAGTTTCTTGCATTTCGCGAGTGTGGGTTGAGGTCGCAGCTTGCAGACAAACGTCTGCCAGCTGGCTGAGATCTGTCAGTGTTTCTTCAACTTCGCAGTGGCGATTGAGGTCACGCCAGATGATGCGCATCATTTCAAAGTTGCGAAACCGTCTGAGGCCCGCGTCCAGACCCTCGGTCTCGATCAGGTTTTGTAAGGCTTCTGCGTTCGGGGGGTTGCTGGTTTTCAGCCTGCCGCTTTCACTTAGATCTTCAAACCAATCAGGATGGCGCTGCAGCAATTGCGCGAAAAAAGGACTGCATTGGATGGCGATGTCGGACATGTTTTAGTGTGAGTCTTTGGAGAAAAAAGTCAGCAGTACGTCATCGAGTAAAGGTTGCCAGTTGGACCAGTCATGACCGTGAGCGACTTCAATATAGGTCATGTCATAGCCTTTTCGCTCCAGTACTTCATGAAATGCTCTGGAAGTGTTGGTGTTGTCTTTGCGGGTACCGGGGGGAAAAATCCGGGGTAACATCAGCCCGAAACAGCCGGCGTGATTCAATGTTTCATCTATTCCGTTAATTCGGTCAGTATTGAATACCACATGTTCATCGCCACCGGCAAAGTTGCCACCGGCACGCGCTCGTTCAATCCATGCGCGAATTCATCTGATGCTTTCATGAAGATACCTGAAAACGTATAGCTGGGTATTCCAACTGCTCTGAAGTGCAGCGCATCAGATGCACCCGATGCCATATGTGGAATGACGGGCAGGCCCGGATAATTGATTTGTACCGCATGGGTAATCGCATCGAATACATCATCTCTAAGTGGTGAGGCGGGGCTTTCAATGGGCGCGTCCAATGTCGTCCAGGTAATTTCGTCGTTGGCGACAACACCTTTGAGCGTGTTCAGTGTGTTTTCCACACCCGTTCCCGGGAAAATACGGCAATTGACGGTCGCTGTTGCAGACTGAGGCAGGGCATTTTCAGCATGCCCGCCCTTCAACATTGTGGTCACACAAGTGGTGCCGGTGGAGCCGGCATACTGCGGCTCACTCCTGAGCAACAATACAGCGTCGGAATCGTCCGGATCGCTGGCAAATGTCTTCATCGCCGCACCCATATCACCGCCGACCAAACCCGCAGTTTGACCGAAATATGACGCTGTTAGCGGGCTCGCTTCGACCGGGAATCTGAAGGCGTTGATTTTCAAGATGGCGGTGGAGAGATCCACGATGGCGTTGTCTGTTCGTGGTAGTGAGCTGTGACCACCCGGATTGTGGCTGGTCATTTCAAAAGTAGCATAGGTTTTTTCAGCGCTATCAACAGAAAATGCGATGGCCACGCCATCTTCATCCAATTGACCGCCACCGCCGTCGGCGACAAGTGCGAACTCGGCATCGATCAAATCGCGATAGGTGGTGGCCAGCTGACTGGTGGTAAACATGGTGCTTTCCTCATCGCCGGACAGCGCCAGAATAATGTCGCGATTCGGTACAAAGCCTTCTGACTTGAGGCGCATCAGTGTGGCTGACAATACCGACATGCCAAATTTGTTGTCGCTGACACCACGACCAAAGTAGTAACCATTTTCTTCGACCAGGGTAAACGGGTCGCGCTCCCAGTCTTCAGGTAGTGCGTCCACCACATCCATATGCGCCGATAGCAGAATCGGCTTTTTGCCGGAGCTGCCATTGCCTTTATATCTGACCACCAGTGCGGCAGTTTTTTCGATCGGCAATAGCCGCACATCTTCGGCCGCAAAACCGGCTTGCACGAACTGGGTTTTCAGATATTCCGCCAACTCAGGAACCAGTCCAAAACCCTCTGCTGTGCGCATCGCGACGCTGGTTTTCAACATTTCCAATGCCCTGGCATCCCAAGTTGCCTGGTCAGTTGCCTGATCATCTGCGGACCCCGGGCTGGAAAATATGCACAGGCCGGTCAGCAGCGCTGTAGACAATAAACCTTTAGTCTTTTTCGTGGTCGTCTTTTTCATGAGTTCTGTATTTTTCCTTTGATCTTGTTCATTCGGGAGCGCAGCAGAAAGTATATGGTTCCCATAGCTATATACGCCACAGCTCCAATAGTTCGCGTGTGGTTGTTCCAGAACACCAGCACCAGAAATGCCATTGAGATAACTACCAGTCCGATACCACAGATCAGTAAACCTGTTCTGCTCAGGCGAAATCCGGAAGCATGATAGGCATCACGTGCTTTTGTCCAGATTGCCAGAATGGCAATGCCAACAATAACCTGATACAAAAGCGTGGCTGCAGACACCCACACGGCATATTCCAAAACAGTTTCACTGATCATCAATGCGCCCAGCGCCAATATTATGACCAATAGAATGCTGTTGGTTGGCTTTGTGTTCGATTCATCAGCAACTGCCAGATGTCGTGAAAATAAACCATCGTTGGCCAATGCCACGATGTCTCTTGAAGCCACCAGAATCAAAGCGTTGATGGAAGTGGCGGCCGCACCTACAGCGGCTATGGTGATAAAAATAGCGCCAGTGGAGCCGAACAGCTGCTCAGCGAGGCGCGTAACCGGCGCATTCATGCTGGCCAGATCCTGCCAGTTCAAAGCCCCGACCAGCGCCAGTACCAGCGCCATGTAAATTGCCAGCACGATTACAAAACTAATCGCCAGAGCCACCGGAATGGTGCGCGATGGTTTTTTGATTTCACCGGCGATCTCCATGATCGACATGAAGCCACCGTAAGAGAAATAGGCGGGTATGACTGCCAGAATAATCGGGTTGATGCCTTGCGGAAGAAAAGGCGTCAGGTTGGCGGTATTCAGCGTTACCAGGCCACCGGCGGAAACTGCGAATAAAGCCAGCATAAACATGACCACTAACAGTGCCTGTAAACTGATCAGGCCTTTGAGCCCACCAAGATTGACCAGCCCGAAGAAAATAACGACGCCGAAGGTGGCAGCTGTTTTATTAACAGACGGAAACAACTCCACAAAATAATCGGCAAAACCGGTTGCAATCAATGCGATTGCAAATATATAGGCCGCCAGCATTAACCAGATGGTCAGAAAACCCGCTATGGGTGAGACCAGCTTTGTCATGGCGACATAACCGGCGCCAGTTTTCGGGTAAATACAGCCCAGTTGGGCGGCCGCAACACTGGAAAAAGCGGCAATAACTGCTGCAGCGGCATAGGCAAGGACCACACCGGGACCCGCTGTTCCCGCCAGTTGGCCCGGCAATATGAAGATGGAAGCACCGACCACATAACCGACGATGGTCAGAACTACTGCAATCGTGCCGAGTTGTCTTTTCAAGCTTATTCTCCGCTCACCACAAAGCTGCTGCACCAATCAAGGTTACGCTGCATTCGATCTTCCAGATAGCTGGGAATGGTGATGCCATGGTGCTGGCCGGCGCAAGGCCGGGCTTTGTTCATTTTATTTTCTCTTTCAATTTCGTCATGGCTTGTTCGAGATCAGCCAGAACAAACTCGTTTTCCCACGTCGCATTGAAATCATCGCTGCTATTTTCAACATGTTCACGGATTTTTTCCAACCATCGAACAAAGTATTCAACATCATTCTGGTCAACCGGTGCTGGCTTATTTTCGAGCTCAATCCAAATCGGATTTGTAGTTGCGTAGGTATATAAGTCCTGTACCAGTGGGTGCGGTGATTCATTGATGGCACGCAACAGAATCCAACCACTCTCTTTAACAGGGATTTGCAGTTTTTCATCAGCCTCTAAAGCTGCTTCATTCAGGCTGACTTGATGAATTACCTGGCCGTTTTGCACCACTTCAAGCCGGCTCACCGGGACGTATGAACGCAAGGCTAGTTGCACATCGAGTGTTCCGCCCTCACTCGGCAACTTAATGATTTCACCGGCACCGAGGTATTGAGTGCCGGACGAGGTTTTGGCCAGCAAGCCCACCTGCGGGCCGTTAGTCACAAAGCTGTTACCTTGCTTGATCGCTTTCTTCAGAGAAGCTGGATCATTCGCATCCGCTTGCAGAAAAGCCCGGTTCAAGCCAACCGGTCCTCGCAAGGACGCGTAGTTGGTCATGGCGTCGGTACCGGCACCAGCAGGTAAACGGTAACCAAGGTTCAATAGCTTGTACCAGACCTTGGCGACTTCAAAATGATTGGCAAAAGAAATCACTTCCAGGAAATCCACGCGGCCCTGAATGACATCCAGCGGCAAGCTATGGGAAAGCCTGCCTGTCGCATCCGGATCCGGCGCGTTGTCATAAGGATGAACGTAGCCGGCGATCGCATTCTGCTGGTGCGCCAGATCAATCATGACTCCGTTGGAGGGGTAAGGTGAGGCAAGAGCTGTGTGCCGGTAGCTGGCAAAATCCGGCGTCAGAAAATGATCATCAAGATGCAGAAAGCTAAGGTGCCCCCACTGGCTGGTATGAAATTCCTGTGCCTGATAAACCGTCACCCCATCGATATTGTCCGCACTGGTTTTAAAGGTGCTGATGCCAGGAATGCGTTGTTCCTTGTTCACCAACAGGTTGTAGATGACATCAAGGTCTTCGCCTCTGGCCTGCAATCCCATGCCCTGCAGCGTCTGCTTATAGGCGCCGCCATAGTTCATATGGACATGCAAATCCGCACTGATGTAATTGCCAAATGTTGGAGGAAGTTCAAGACGGGACAATGTTAGCCGGACGGTTTGCGACTGAGCTTTTGCGTTCAGTTCAGCCTGATCGCTGGTATGTGAGAATCCGTTCATTGCCCGGATAGAAACTTGGCCCCGCGGAATTTCCAGTTCACATTTTTTCGCACAATAAAAATAATGGTTTTCCTGTGGGCTTGTTGCAGGGTCAAGATAGTCGTCTGCATGAATCAGGCTTTGTGCGGGTGCATAGTGGCGCTGATCAGAAGCCAGTACGATGACCCGGCCATCGAGTGCCTTGCCAGCATCATCCACCAGTTCTATTTCGAGCGTGGTCATGGGCTGCTTATAAACTTTCTGCGTGGCGGTAATGGCCTTACGTGCACCGCCAACAAACGTCTGTTGCCAGAGTGTCAGACCACCTGTTTCATTGCTGATATAGGCGATATGGCGGTCATCCGGTGACCAGCGTGCCATCTTGATATCAAACTCGCCAAACGTCAGCGGCAACGGCGACAAGCCGCGGGTATTGGTTAACCACAACTGGTGCCATTGGCGGCCGGCATAACTACTGTAAAGCAGACGCTTGCCATCGTGGGCCAGTTCGGGTCGCGCAGACCAGGTGGTCTCCTCGACTAAAACTTTCTGCCGGTTTTGTGGATCATCAACGTCTATCATCCAGATGTCACCGGAGCCCCAGGAAACCTCATCGTTGGAGACGTAATAAATACGTTTTCCATCCGGCGACCAGCTTGGGTTGATGGCATGGTCAGTTTCGGAATAGTAGTAACGGTCCTGTTGACTGATGTGTCCAACGACCAACGGCTGGATAGCACTTAAAGAATCAGCGTTCACGGTTCCCACATACAGCCCGAAATAGCCACCTTGCTGGCTCGAGACAAAAGCAATGCGCTTGCCGTCCGGACTCCAGCGTGGTTCGACGTGAATCGCATCACCCTTGGTTAACGCGCTTACTTTGCCGCTGTCCAGATCAAGCAACATCAGGCTCAGGGCGTTGTTCTGCTGCCTAGTAAAAATGACTTTGCGGCCATCAGGCGACCAATCCGGCTGGTAGTCGTAGCCGGGACCGGCAGTCAGTTGATAAGCCGTATCAGCGGTGATCGCCTGCCGCCACAATGACCCCTGCATTGAATAGATCAGCTCATCGCCGCCCGGTGAATAGCTAACTGCCGAAGGCCCGCTGGTTAGCTGCGGCATGTACATTTCACGCCAGTAATAGCGGTGTGGGTGGGAAACCTGAGCCAGAACCGGTACCCGCTGTGTCTCAATTTCTGCTGCTAACAGCGGGCTAAGAAAGATTGACGGCGTGATTAGCGGGGTAACAAGCAGGTTAACTAGCAGGGTGGCCATTAGCAGTAGATGTTTCATTATTTCCGGGCTCACTTTTGTGGTGGGGGGGCCGAGTCGAAATTGAGCATCAGCATTTGTTCGTCCCGGCTGTGCTCAAAACCAATGGCCTGATAGAACTCGAATCCGAGTTGGTTTTCTGCACCCACTGACAGGCGTAAATAGGTGGCCTGTAATGGTCTGCCGCGTTCGACGGCGGCATCGATCAAGCGCTTGCCCAATCCCAGGCCTCGTGCGCTAGCTTCAACAAACAGGTCCTGAACGTATATGCCGGGTGTACAGCGCCAGGTGGAGAATTCTTCGAAATATAAAATGCAGCCAACGGCCGTGCCTCGATGGTAAGCAATAATGACTTCAAAAGCCGGATGCTGCCCAAAGCCGTAATTTTCAAGTGCCTCAATGGTGCCCTTAAAACTTTCGGGGCAGCCTAATTGCAACGCCAGTTTTTGCAGAAAGTCGAAAATCAGTGGCGCATCGCCTTTTTCTGCCAGCTTCAAAGATATCTTATTCATTCGCCGTGGTTCATCTGTTGTGGTTCTTTCGTTATGGTTCATCTGTTGTGGTTCATGCGTTAATGTGTTCCCGTCCCTTGAGCTGCAGTCGTTCGCGGGCCTCGAAGGGTGTTGCCACAGTATGTCCCAGCGCCTCGATGATTGTGCGAATTTTGACGACTTGCTCGGCGTTGCTCTGAGCCAGTTCACCGCTGGTATTGATCAGACTGTCCTCAAGCCCGACCCGCACATTACCGCCCAGAATGACTGCCAGGGTTGCCAATGGAATCTGCCTGGCGCCTGCTGCCAGGACAGAGAACTCATAGTTGTCGCCGAGCAAGCGGTCAGCACTGGCCTTCATCGCCATCAGGTTTTCGGGTGTTGCGCCGATACCGCCCATAACGCCCAGTACAAACTGCACATAAAGAGGCGCCTCAATGACACCCTGGCGCAGGTAATAGGCCAATGTTTCGATATGGCCCATGTCATAGCACTCAAATTCAAAGCGCGCGCCATCCTGGTTGCCGAGTTCCGCAAGAATATTTTCAATATCCTCGTAGGTGTTTTTGAAAGTCGTACGTCGGGTAGCATCAAGCAAGGCTGGTTCCCATTCATGCTGCCATTCGTTATAGCGTTTGGCCAGCGTGAAGATACCGAAATTCATTGAACCCATATTCAGGGAGCACATTTCCGGCTTGATGTGTCTCGCTGGCGCCAGCCGTTCATCCAGTGACATCAACGAGCTTCCACCTGTGGAAATATTAAGTACGGCATCGCAACTTTCGTGAATGTCCGGCACAAAAGCTTCAAAGTCCGCCACCTTTGCACTTGGTTTGCCGGTTTCAGGGTCGCGGGCGTGCAAATGAATAATGGCTGCGCCTGCTGCCGCGGCTTCAATTGAAGCTTGTTTGATTTGCGCGCCTGTGACCGGCAAGTGCGGGCTCATGGTTGGCGTATATATTGAGCCGGTTATTGCACAGGTGATTATTACAGGTTTTTTCATCAACTAGTCCCGATTGCCATTACTTACTTGTTTGATTGCCATTGCGAGCACTTGCGCTTGCCATGGACAGTTTTTACAATTACATTCTTATAAATAATATAAAGAAAATCAAACATAGTTTTAATCAATGGCTGTATGAATCAGAACAATGACAAAATAACGGACCAGCAAAGCACCGGGGCCAGAGGGCTTCAGGACCGGCTTGCCTGGGATCTTGACTGGAATCTGCTGCGTACCTTTATGGTTATCGCCCAGCAACAAAGCATTACCAAAGCGGCGCATGTCTTGAAGCTGAAGCAGCCTTCAGTCAGTAATGCGCTGCGTCGCCTGGAGGAACAACTGGGTTGTCAGTTGGCAGAGCGAGGTCCGCGAGCATTCAACCTTACCGACCACGGTGAAGCCTTGTTTTTGGAGTGCAAGGAGCTGTTTGGCACGGTCGGACGGTTGTCGAATATCATCGGGGATACTCAAAACGATGTACGAGGCCATGTAAAAATTGCCATGGCCAGTCACGTCACGACCCCCATTTTGGATGAGACACTGCAAGCTTTTCATCAAAAACACCCCGCAGCCAGCTTTTCCATTTCAATCAAAGGCAGCCAGGAAGTGGTTGAAGACGTGCTTGAAAAGCAGGCCACCCTGGGAATTTGTCTGCTGAAGGAGCCGGTAGAAAACCTTCAGAGCCGGTTGTTTTATCGGCAACACTTCGGCTTTTACTGCGGTAGCAAGCATCCGCTGTACCTTAAAAAAAACGTATCACTCAAAGACTTGAGACAGCAGCGTCGGGTGACCTTTTATACCGACAAATTGGGTGATGTGCTGCATCCCATAGCAGTCCTGCGTGGTCAGGTACAACTCAGCGACACAGTGGCAGGTGTTTCAAACAATCTCGAAGAAGTGCGCCGTATGATCATGGCCGGGCTCGGCATCGGTCCCTTGCCGGTGCACGTAATAGAAAGAGATGTGTACAACGGTCGTTTGCGCAGACTGGTGCCGCGCGAGGCTGACACGGTCATCGATGTATTTACTTTACAAAATCCACGGGCGATTCTGAATGCAGCGGAACGGGAGTTCCTGAAAATTCTGGATCAAAAAATAATCGGCATTGATCTTGCCGACAGAACGTATGGAAGTACCACCCCATGAAAAAATCACATTTGTTCTATCAAACTCGTAAGCGCAGACCCTTGCTGGACCGGGCTGAAGGTATCTATATTTGGGATGTCAGTGGCAAGCGCTATATCGATGGCTCGAGTGGCGCGATGGTGTCCAACATCGGACATAGCAATCCCAATGTGCTGGCGGCGATTCGCCGGCAAATGGATAAATCAACGTTCGGCTATCGGCTGCATTTTGAAAATGAACCCGCAGAATTGCTGGCAGCCAGGGTAGCCGAGCTAAGTCCTGACGGGCATGACAAAGTGTTTTTTGCCTCAGGAGGCTCAGAGGCGGTTGAGAGCGCGGTCAAACTGGCCAGACAATATGTTTATGCTCGCGGTGAAACACAGCGCTGGAAAGTAATTTCACGCTCACCGTCTTATCACGGAGCGACCTTAGGCGCTTTGTCATTGACATCTTATGACCCGTTAACCGAGCCCTTTGAACCGATGCTTCTAAAGATGCCCAAAGTGCCGGCACCCCGGAGTTACCTCGACAGGGATGATTTGACGCAGGAACAGAAAGGTCTTCGCTATGCAGACATGCTGCGCGAGAAAATTCTTAGCGAAGGTCCAGAGACGGTGCTGGCATTTATCATGGAGCCTGTTGGAGGCGCCTCTACCGGGGCACTGGTTGCGCCGGACAGTTATTACCAGCGCGTGCGCGATATCTGCGATGAGTTTGATGTGTTGTTGATCTATGACGAGGTGATGTCAGGCGTGGGCCGCACCGGCAAATTCCTGGCGGCAGAACACTGGCATATCAATCCCGATATTATTGCCACTGCCAAAGGCTTCGGGGCAGGATACATTCCGTTAGGCGCGATCACCTCGCGTCAGCAAATCGTCGATGTTGTGTTGGATAACGGCGGCTTTCAGCACGGCTATACCTACGCCGGCAACCCGATGGCCTGTGCGGCTGGACTGGCGGTGATTGAAGAAATCTTCCGTCAGGATATGATGGGCAATACAGTGAAGATAGGCGAGAAATTGTTGGCGGGCCTTGATGAGTTGATGCAACGTTACCCGTTTATTGGAGATGCGCGCGGCAAGGGCCTGCTGACGGCTTTTGAATTGGTCAGTGACCGGGAAAGCATGGCGCCACTGCCAGCAGATTTGAATGCACATGAACGTCTGGTGGAACTGGCGTATAGCCGTGGCCTGATTATCTATTCCCGACGCACCAGAGGTGGACATGAAGGCGATCACCTTCTGGTGTGCCCGCCGATGATTACGACGCAAGAGCAGTTGGCGGACATTCTGGAAATTCTGGACGATAGTTTGCTGGCGTTTGCCAAAGAGCTCAATTTACCGGTCGGAACTCATTGAGGAAAGCCCATTGAAGAAAGCAAGTTGAGGAGAGCAAGATGAAATGTGTGTTGTCTGAAAATCAGGCTAGTCATTTCCCCGATACATATGTTGTGCATGGTCGTGACGATGCCTATCCTGAGTCACCGGAGCGTATTGGCGTTTTACTTACCGGGGCTTTGAATGCGGGCTTGGAAGAGGTGGAGCCTAATGATTACGGGCTCGAAGCGATAGCCAAAGTCCACACACCCGAATATCTGCATTTTTTAAAAAACGCTCATAAACGCTGGCAGAGAATTCCGGATGCAGTGCCGGATGTAACGCCGAATATTCGCCCGACCAATCGCGATGGCACATATCCGGCGTCCGTATTGGCACAAGCGGGCTACCATATGGCCGACGGGTCAGTGCCAATTACTGCCGATACCTGGGAGTGCGTCAAAAGCAGCGCTCACTCGGCCATCCATGCCAGCGAACTGGTGATGGCGGGTGAGGAAATGGCATATGCCTTGTGTCGGCCGCCCGGACACCATGCAGGCCCTGATCTTGCCGGCGGTTTTTGTTACCTCAACAACTCTGCTATCGCCGCCCAACATTTACGCAAGCAATATGGCTCAGTCGCGATTCTTGATGTTGACTTGCATCACGGCAACGGCACGCAGATGGTTTTTTATCAAAGAAGTGATGTGTTGACGGTCTCATTGCATGCTGATCCCGTGCGCTTTTATCCGTTTTTCTGGGGTCATGCCAATGAACGTGGCGAGGCGGCCGGGCTGGGTTATAACCTGAATTTGCCGTTGCCGCGTTTTTCGGGCAACGAAGAGTTTCTGCAAGCACTCGACAAAGCGCTGGATCGAATCAGTGGCTTTGCGCCCGAAGCGTTGGTTATTGCACTGGGGTTGGATGCTTATGAAGGCGATCCCTACGCAGGCCTGTGTATCACCACAGAAGGTTACGGCTTGATTGCCAGCGCAATTGCCAACAGAATGACCTGTCCGACCGTCATCGTTCAGGAAGGCGGGTACCTATGTGACGAGCTGGGTGAAAATCTGACGCAGTTCCTGACAGCCATACAAACAAAGGATAAGGAATGACCAAAGAGAATGCCCCTAAAGATTACATTCCACTATGGGTAGCTTTGCTGCCATTGTTGTTATTGGTGACCCTGTTAATTGGTGCAGTCACGATATTCGGTAATGACGCTTCTTATGGACCAAACCAGATCGGTCTGATGATTACTGCGGGCTTTGCCTGCATCATCGGTATGCTGCGCGGCCAGAGTTGGGCCGAACTGGAAGATGCCATTGTCAACGGCATCATGCTGGCCATGAAGGCTTGTCTGATTTTACTGGTGATCGGGTCCCTGATTGGCAGCTGGATGCTGGCTGGAACCGCGCCCGCCATCATCCATCTGGGGTTGGGTATTATGGATCCCGGCTGGTTTTACCCCGCCACCATGATTGTCTGTGCTTTGGTTGCGGTTTCCATTGGCAGTTCCTGGACGACGGCAGCCACCGTCGGTCTGGCGCTGGTTGGAATATCCAATATCCTGGGAATGTCTCCCGCCGTCACAGCAGGTGCTGTGATTTCAGGTGCTTACTTCGGTGACAAGATGTCGCCTTTGTCAGATACCACCAATCTCGCTCCTGCCATGGTTGGTGCTGACCTGTTTGTGCATATCAAACATATGTTCTGGACCACCGGGCCTTCATTTTTGATTGCAATGGTTTTGTTTACCTGGTTGGGCTGGGGTGGTGGTGAATCGGCATCTGATGTGGCGGCTATCGATACCGCCAGCGAATTGCTGGAAAGTAATTTTAAATTGGGCTGGCCGACATTCTTGCCTTTGATCCTGCTGGTGGGCTTGTCTATCAAAAAGGTGCCTGCGCTGCCTACCATCACATTTGGAGCGGCAGCGGGTTGTCTGGTGGCCGTACTCTACCAGACAGACGCCACGCGTCAGTTCGGCAATGCAGCTGGGGACGTCGCCAGCAATGTACCTCTTATCAAGGGTGTGTGGTTGTCACTATTTGATGGCTACAAAGCCAGCACTGGCGATCCTGCACTCGATGAACTGTTATCGCGAGGTGGCATGTCGAGCATGCTGACCACCATGTGGTTGATTATTTCTGCCATGAGTTTTGGTGCTGCGATGGAGCAAACCGGCTTTTTGGGCCGAATTGTTGAAACTGCGCTAAAAGGCGTCAAAGGTACCGGTTCTCTGATTACCACAACAGTGCTCACTGCCATCGGCTTGAATATCATCGCAGCGGATCAGTATATTGCGATTGTATTGCCGGGCAGAATGTACCGCATGGAGTTCAAGCGTTTGGGGCTGGCACCGGAAAATCTTTCGCGCACGCTTGAGGATGCCGGAACTATGACTTCAGCGCTGGTGCCGTGGAATACCTGCGGCGCTTTTATGGCAGCCACGCTGGGCGTGCCGACACTGGTTTACCTGCCATATGCGTTCTTGAATATTTGTAATCCGATCATTGCCATTATTTACGGTTTTACCAATGTGAAGATTACTCCGCTGTCAGAAGCAGATAAAGTGTTGGCCGAACAGCCTGCCTGAATATACGGGCTGAATATACAGGCCAAAAAACCCCGCCAACCGGTGGGGTTTTTTTGAACTCTAAAAAGCTGACAGATTTAAAAGCAACTGACCCACAGGAGTTTACGTACGTCATCGGCCTGAGAAGACTTTACTTTATCAGATCATAGATGAGTACTGGCCTGAGTTTGGTGTCAGTAGTTCAGCGGCAACACGGTTGATGTCCGGCTGGAAACGCTTCAAGCCCGGGTGATTCCGGGCTTTTTTGTACTTCGTTTTTGTACTTCATTGTGCGGTGGAGGGCCTAAAAACCTCCTTAGATCTGTGACTTAATTTATTTCACCAAATTAGTTAAATTATAAAGTATTTTGCTTGCATGTTTTATTGCACAAGCGCATGATCTCGCAAAATGGGTAGTAGATCTTTTGAATCACTATTTGAATGGCTAAGAGTTTGAAAATTAACAAATTAAGGAAAATAGTTCTTATCACTCCGACAGTCTTGCAAATGGGTTTATTTGCAACCACTTTATCGGCACAAAGCAATCAGGTTGAGTTTGAATATGATGCCAGGGGGCGCTTGATTCAAATGACCAATAACACTGGCCAGGAGGTGCTCTACACCCTGGACGATGCAGGCAATCGTACGGATGCTGTGATTTACCTCAGCCCGCCGGCAGCAGCTTCAACTGTGGCTCCTCGGACTCAAAAAAGTCCTGCAAATCAATCAACCACCCTTCAGTTAGCGCAAGACGCCAACCTGGAAGTAGATGGGTATTTAGAAGACAAGGAAAATGAAGAGTAAATATGGGTTATTTGTTCTCGTACTTGGTTTAAGTTTTGCCTCACTTAATGCCCAAGCGGTTGATGATCCGGCCTATCTTGCACCCCCTGCGGTTGAGAAGGACATAAACTCAGTTGACCTGCTTTCTGGCAGGTACGAAGCCGAAATACCGGAGCTCAGTATCCCGGCGGCGCCCCGATTGTCTTTCAAACACCTGCAGCAATTCGTGGTGCGCGTTGAAGGCACAAAATACCAGAGCACACCGCTTTTTGCCCGCGAAGAACCGGTAGACCCAACAAAACCGGTAGATCCAGAAGACCCCATTGATGCAGCAATGATGGCGGTCGCGCCAACGACCTTCGACTTCACTTACCAGGGTAATACTTCTGAGCGCATAAAATGCGATATGGGGGAATGTATACCTGAGGAAAATTATGGCTCCTTTTTAACAGGCAGCTTTCAGGGTGCAACCACAACGAGTCTTCAATACCGGCTATGACATTCGGTTCACATATGTTTCGGACGTCTGGACTGATTCATCTGTTGGATGGTATCAACTGAAAACTGCCGCCATTTACAAGACATCCACTGCAACACAACTGGACAAATTTACCTATACCATTTCTGGCGCAGAAACCACGGTGACAGATCTGGCAGCTCGGGCATGGAAATATTCAGGCTATCAAAATACTCCAAGTGTACTTCCAGTGACTGCTGTCACGTCTAACTTCACACTGAAGTTGCCGACCAATACGTTTACCACCGTATCTACAACCCGTTACGCCTCAGGCACTTCCCAAGGCCTGGTCAACACTGTGTCTCGAAACGGCTTGACTTATACCTACACCTATAGCGGTGTTCAGAGCATCGGCAGCGGTAAAATATTTACAGGCCTGACGATTACAGGGCCGCTGGGGTACCAGCGAATCCTGACTTATGGCGCCTGGGGCCAGGGCTATGCCAAACAACCTTATGTCATTAGTGACACCAACAGTCTAGGCAAGACCACCTCCTTCACATACGTAGGCCGGCGCATTCAAACCATCACCTACCCTGAAGGTAACAAAGTTACCTATACCTATGATGACAAGGGCAATGTGTTACAAAAGCGCGCCACCAAAAAACCTGGGGCCAGTAACCCCGATATCGTCAACTCAGCTACTTATCTTTACTGTCCATCCGGTGGTTCATCGACTGTACGCTGTTTTAAACCACTGACCATCACCGACGGCAATAACAAAATCACCAAGTACACATTTGCTGATCATGGCGGACTGCTGGAAGCGGAAGGACCAGCCGCCAGCAATGGCTATAAGCGGGTGACGAGAAACGTGTGGGTGCAAGCTTCCGGCAGCGGTTTGTGGCGTCTGGACAACACCAAAGAGTGCTTTTTGGTTGAGTGCGGCTATTCCAGTAGCAATGTACGCATAACCAGTTACACCTATTGGGGTGCAACCAATCTGCCACTAACGGTTACCACCAAAAGCAGCGCGAGCGGTTTAAATTCAGTAGTCACTTATAGCTATGACAACGCGGGCCGTGTGCTTTATGTGGATGGGCCGCTGTCTGGCCTTAATGATGCGGTTTATTCTCGATATGATGCCGCCGGTCGCCAGACCTGGGAGATTGGTGCTGTCAATGACGACACTAAGCGCATTGCAAAACGATTGACATTGCGGGTGCAGGATTCACAGCCTACCAAGATTGAAACCGGCTCGATCATATCTGCCAGCGATACAGTTTTGGCTGTTGATACAATCCAAAACATTACCTACACCACCCACGGGCTGCCGACGACCATCAAAACCCTCGGCGGTGCCACCACTTATCAGTTCAAACAGATCACCTACGACACCCGCAACCGGGTCTCGTGTGAAGCCCAGCGGATGAACACGCAAACCTTTGCCTCCCCACCGGCCTCTGCGTGCAGCTTGGGTACCGCTGGCATTTATGGCTCCGATAGGATCACCAAATACGACTACGATAACCAATCACACACCACCAAAGTGACCTCAGGTTTTGGCACCACGGATGCCGGTATCGACCGCCAAACCACCTACACCAATAATGGTCAGGTTTCGACACTGGCAGATGGCAACGGCAACACCACGACCTATCTATACGATGGTCATGACCGCTTGAACCGCGTCAACTTTCCAAACGCTACCTATGAGCTTTTTGGCTACGATGGCAACGGCAACAAAACCTCATGGCGCAAGCGCGATGGAACAACATTTACTTACCAGTACGATGTCACCAATCAGCTGAAAACGACCCTGGTGCCCAGTGAAAGCAGCATTAATTACATTTACGACGGCGTGGGCCGACCCAAAGAGGTCAATCGCGGTACCTCCAACAAAACCGAATACGGCTATGACGACCGGGGTTTTCTGAGCAGTTATAAAACCAATGGCTCGCAGATAACTTATGTCAACGATGCCGCCGGGCGCAGAACATCCATGACCTACCCGGCAGGCCAGATTGTGACCTATGCCTATGACAGCTCGGGTGCGGTAACTGACATTGATGCCCGGCAGAGTGCCGGTACCAGTTTGCTGGCCATTGCCGATTACAACTACAACAACATGGGCCGGCTCACCAGTGTGGCCTTGAGTGGTGGTGCTACTACCACTTACCTATACGGCGCCATTGGCAGGCTGAGCAATCACACGCTCACCAACTTCAACACCACCACTTTTGCCTACAACCCTGCTAGCCAGATGGTGATGCGCACCGTAACCAGTGCCACCAAGCAAACGCTGCTGCCAACCACCACACCGACTGCTTATGTGATCAATAACCTGAACCAGTACAGCTCGGCGGGAGGCATGGCGTTGAGCTATAACACCAATGGTAATCTGACCGCCTACAAGGGCTGGACCTACGCATATGATGCTCATAACCGCTTAACCACCGCATCGAAAACCGGTACCTCAGTTGCTCTGGGTTATGATCCCAGCGGCAACCTGATCAGCAATTCGCTGAACAGCGCAATTACCAAGTATGTGTATTCTGGTGATCAGTTGATTGGGGAATATACCTCAGCGGGCACGCCGATTAATCTTTATATCTACCCACCCAACAGCGATATTCCGATAGCGCGGTTCAGTGGTTCCAGTGGACTGACGGATGTGAAGTATTTACGATCTGATGAACGTGGATCGATTGTGGCAGAAACGGTTGGAACAACTGCAGTAGAGAGCCATCAGTATGATGTTTATGGGGTTCCGTCAAATACCAGTACATCATTGTTCAGGTATACGGGGCAGATTCAGCTGAAGGGTACGGAGCTTTATCATTATAAAGCCAGGGCTTATCATCCGGGGCTGGGACGGTTTTTGCAGACCGATCCGATTGGCTATGACGATGGGATGAATATGTATGCCTATGTGGGGAATGATCCGGTTAATGGTACAGATCCTACAGGAATGTTGTGTGAAGGAACTGGAGAGAAGTCAAAGTGTACTATCGATCAGGTTAATATTGGCTCAAGAAAAGAATCAAACTGGGTAAGCAGGGAAGAAGGAATTAAGTCTGGTCGAATCACTGAAAAACAATTAGGTAAGCTGGAAGGTAATATCACTAAATCATATGTCGCAGCACAAAAGTTGGGTAGCGATACGGTGACCATCAAGGGTACCGGCGATGTAAAAGATATTTCTGTTTCGGGCAATCAGATTGCTGGAGCTTTGGGGAAAGCAACACTAAGAGCGGATAATCAGAAATTTTTTGACCGACCTGCGGCTAATGCGGCAACTAGTCCTTCAAACCAAACAATTACATTTAATAGTAAAGGACTAGGTTTATCGAATTACGCCCAGATGAGAACAACTGCTCATGAAGGCATGCACTTGCTGAATGGTACTAAGGCGTGGAACGACAACAGCAAGTACAGGTTTGAACATCAAGGACCATTTGGTAGTGCGGCGGAAGATGTTTTAAGTTACTCCGGATATGAGCAGTGAATATGATAGTGGCTATACGATTTATTCTTTTCTTTTCAGTTATTTCAATTATCGGCTGTTCGCATAATTTGAAACCAAACAGAGGAATTTGTGGTTCTGATTTGATCTTAGATGGAAGAGATGAAATTAAAATTTTAAAAATTGAATTGAATTTAGTTAATGATAAATTTTTCTACTTTTATAGAAATGACTATGTTGTATTTTTAAATCAAAGTGACGTTCTTGGCATCCTTAAGGATAATTTGAAGCGGGATAATTACTCACAGCTACTCAAAAATATCATCGATGATGGTCCGCTAAAAAAGAATGTTGATTTGAGGCAATATAGTTTTGAAAATACGGCTCTTGAATCTATTTCAACGCACATAGCTATGACTCTTGTCGAATCTGGAAAGGCAAAAATTATTGATATGCGCTACGGAAACAATGGGCAAATCTTACAGAATATTTCGATAGTGCACCTAGACGGAGGAGGAACGTGGAGGTTAGCCTGTGATTCAGGATATGGCCTTATATTTGAAGTTAATGATTCTATAGAGTAATTCCCACACAAACCCACGGCAGGCACTCTGCCCGGGGGTTGAGAGTGATCAATAACCTGAACCAGTACAGCTCGGCGAGTGGCAGTGCGTTGAGCTATAACACCAACGGTAACCTGACCGCCTACAAGGGCTGGACCTATGGATATGATGCTCATAACCGCTTAACCACGGCATCGAAAACCGGTACCTCAGTTGCACTGGGTTATGATCCAGGCGGCAACCTGATCAGCAACACGCTGGGAAGCGTACTGACCAAGTATGTGTATTCAGGTGATCAGTTGATTGGGGAATATACCTCGGCGGGTGCGCCTATTAATCTTTACATCTATCCACCCAACAGTGATATTCCGATTGCGCGGTTTAGTGGTTCTAGTGGGCTGACGGATGTGAAGTATTTGCGATCCGATGAACGCGGATCGATTGTTGCTGAGACGGTTGGAACAACTGCAGTGGAGAGTCACCAGTATGATGTTTATGGGGTACCGCTTAACACCAGCAACTCGCTGTTCAGGTACACCGGGCAGATACAGCTGAAGGGTACGGAGCTTTATCATTATAAAGCCAGGGCTTATCATCCGGGGCTGGGACGGTTTTTGCAGACCGATCCGATTGGGTATGACGATGGCATGAATATGTATGCTTATGTTGGAAATGATCCGGTTAACGCCGCCGATCCAACCGGGCTGTATGGTCAAGGTTCGGGCTGGAGCGATAAGGGATGGAAGAAATTTGACAAGATTCAGCAGAAAGCTGCAACAAGAATGGAAAAGCGTGCTGACAAATTAGAAGCTAGAGCCGACAAACTTGATGCAAAAGGCAAGGACGGCGGTGGTGATTTAAGGAGCTCAGCCGGACATTTACGTAATGGCGCATCCGCACTTCGTAGTGATGGTTCTGACGGAAAGATCGCTAATGCTGTCGATGGAGCAACTTACCAAAGCATGGGCGGATCCGCGGGCGGAGCGGCTATGGTTATAGGAAACGCACCAGTTGTTACCGTTAATATTGATAATGACGCTGCGTGGAGTTCCGGAGGATCTGCGGCCCAACGAGCTATTGGACATGAATCTTTACATACTGCTGGGTTGAATGATAAGCGAGCACCCAACGGGGTAAGAGCTTATCAATATGGTACACCAGCACAAAGGGAGGCTTATCAAACGATGAAAGGAACTCGCGACGCTTTAATTAATCCTGATCATATTATGAATTCAGTGTACTAATGAAAAAGATTCTATTTATAACTGCCTTTTTGTTTGGTTGTGCTCATACTCCAACAACTGTTTCTGTTGAGTATAAGTTTTCAGACAACATTCACGAAAAAAATATCGAGATAGTGTTCCATAACACATACCCTAATCCGGTATGCTTGACACCGGAAATGTGGCCAAACGCAAGTGGAAGAATTGATGCCGCAGGTGACTTTGTTTATTTAACTATAGATGGTGTCCGATATCCCATGAAAAACTTTAACACAGGTTACTGCCCAGGCTGTTCGACCCGTGTATTAGTTGGTGAAACAATTCGTGGTGTAATGCCTTACAAGCACTTTGAGTTACCTGAAAAACTATATGGTGCTAAAAAAGAAATTCATTTTTCCCCAGTTGCAGAAATATGCAAAAAAAAATGAGAACGTCCATGTTTTGAATATGCCAAAAGTGATGGGGGTCCGGAAAAAATATTAATCGTGGGACCAGAAGCAAGGCCGAGTATGAATATGATAAATGGGGATTTCTAACAAGTTCTGAAAGTAACGCTAACAAGGTCACTGGTTCGTCCTGCAACACAACAGGATATCAGGACCGTAGAAAGGTATCTTGAACGTCAGGATCAACCATGAACAAGTACTTTGAGATAGGACAAAGTAACGAGATTATCAAGGCTGGCAAGATTTACAATCTGCATAACCATTATGATTTCATTGGCGTAGTTGTGCAGGATTCACAGCCTTCAATGGTTGAAACTGGCTCGATCACATCGGCAAACTCGACTACGTTGACTGTCGATACGACACAGAGTATTACCTACACCACCCACGGTCTTACAGACAAGATCAAAACCCTCGGCGGCGCCACCACTTATCAGCTCAAACAAATCACCTACGACACTCGCAACCGGGTCTCGTGTGAAACACAACGGATGAATTCGGCAACCTTTGCCTCGCCGCCGGCCTCTGCGTGCAGCCTGGGTACTTCTGGCAGTTTTGGCTCCGACCGAATCACAAAATACGACTACGACAACGAATCACGCACCACCAAAGTGACCTCTGGTTATCTGACCGTGGATGCCGGTATCGACCGGCAAACCACCTACACCAACAATGGTCAAGTGGCAACACTGGCTGATGGCAATGGCAATATCACGACCTATCTGTACGATGGTCATGACCGCTTAAACCGCGTCAACTTTCCGGGCACCAGCTATGAGCTGTATGGCTACGATAACAACGGCAACAAAACCTCCTGGCGCAAGCGCGATGGAACGACTTTTACCTACGCGTATGAAGTCACCAATCAGCTGAAAACCACCACGGTCCCTGGCGAAACCGCCATCAATTACATTTACGACGGCGTAGGCCGCCCCAAAGAGGTTAATCGCGGTGCTGCCAACAAGACCGAGTACGGATTTGACTACCGGGGTTTTCTGAGCAGTTATAAAACCAACGGCTCGCAGATAACTTATGTTAACGATGCGGCCGGGCGCAGGACATCCATGACCTACCCGCAGGGCCAGATTGTGACCTATGCCTATGACGGCTCGGGAGCTGTAACCGATGTTGATGCCCAGCAGGGTGCCAGTTCGCTGAGCATTGCTGATTACAACTACAACAACATGGGCCGGCTCACCAGTGTGGCTTTGAGTGGTGGCGCTTCAACCAGCTATCAATACGGCGCCATTGGCAGGCTGAGTAATCACACCCTGACCAACTTTAATACCACCACCTTTGCCTACAATCCATCAAGTCAGATGGTGATGCGTACGGTAACCAGCGCCACCAAGCAAACACTGCTGCCGACCACCACACCGACTGCTTATGTGACCAATAACCTGAACCAGTACAGCTCAGCCGGTGGCAGTGCGTTGAGCTATAACACCAATGGCAACCTGACCGCCTACAAAGGCTGGAGCTACGGATATGATGCGCACAACCGCTTAACCACGGCGACCAAGATTGGCACATCATCAGTCGCTCTGGGCTATGATCCAGGCGGCAACCTGATCACCAACACGCTGGGAACCGTACTTACCAAGTATGTGTATTCTGGTGATCAGTTGATTGGGGAATACACCTTAGCGGGTGCGCCGATTAATCTTTACATATATCCACCAAACAGCGATATTCCGATAGCGCGGTTCAGTGGTTCCAGCGGACTGACGGATGTGAAGTATCTGCGAGGCGATGAACGTGGATCGATTGTGGCTGAAACGGTTGGAACGACTGCGGTAGAGAGCCACCAGTATGATGTTTATGGTGTACCTCTTAATACCAGCACTTCATTGTTTCGGTATACCGGGCAGATTCAGCTGAAGGGCACGGAGCTTTATCATTATAAGGCCAGAGCTTATCATCCGGGGCTTGGAAGGTTTTTGCAGACGGATCCGATTGGTTATGACGATGGCATGAATATGTATGCTTATGTTGGGAATGATCCGGTTAACCTAAAAGATCCAACTGGTAAGTGCCAAACGGATTCCAAGGGGAAAATTAGCGAGTGTGAAATCATACTCGAAGACAATCTCACTTCTGAGCAAATCGACAACATAACAAACAACATCCTGCCAAAGATTGCTGAAGTCGGCACCTATATCCAAGAGAATGGAGCAAGCGATTTGCAAGACGCTTGGGAAGGCGTTGAGAGTATTACTTTCACGAATGAACTGGGCAGTCGTGAAGGCTCCTTGGCCGAAAATCAAACGCGCTTCAACACAATCCAGGGCTTGAATGGAGAAGTGAAGGCATCTTCACTCGCGAGGTCAGACATCACGTATTTTAAACCCGGCGTCGACCAGACGAATCCTGAGTGGCAGTATGAGATTGCTGTTCATGAACTCATTCATGGTACACCAAGAAACAACAATTCTTCGTCTGGTGTCGAGAGGCACGCGGTCCTTCAGAGTCAATCCGTGTTACGGCGATCAGGATTTGTGCCGTCGAATTACAGGGCCCGAGGCTATGGGTTGGTGCCGCAATGAAGATTAAGACATTTACCGTCCCGTTTGTTGCCCTGATCGCCGTGGCTTGCGCGGCGGACTCAGTATCAAAGCACGCCGAGTTGTGGTCGTTGCGCGCAGAGCGTCTTGGCACACCTAAATTTGAACTCGTTTGCAATGACACTTGCCATCTCGACTCTCGTGGCGACAACGCTCCGAGTATCCCGCTGGACAATTGCTCCACAGACAAAGAGCTGTGTATATGGCGTGACGACTTCATAAATCTCTATGTCCCGCGCAGCAATTTGAGTTCGTGGAGCTTCCGAGACCGGGACTATGAGCGCGAGCCTGAAGGAGGCTACGACGTAGTTTATGAGCGCAATAACGGTAAGCTGACGAAGACCTATTTCGTGTTCGAAGATCGTGTGTGGATGATCGTTCATAGCAACCGTCACGGCTGGGACGGGGACGACGGTCGAGGAATGATTTATTCAAATGCCCACGATGACTCGATGATGTTCGTTATAAATTATTAAGCGTCGCTCTCACGTTGCCGGAAACTAACCGCTATGCCTATGACAGCTCGGGTGCGGTAACCGATGTTGATGCCCAGCAGGGTGCCAGTTCGCTGGCCATTGCTGATTACAACTACAACAACATGGGCCGGCTCACCAGTGTGGCCTTGAGTGGGGGCGCATCAACAAGCTATCAATACGGCGCTATTGGCAGGCTGAGTAATCACACGCTGACCAACTTTAATACAACCACCTTTGCCTACAACCCATCAAGCCAGATGGTGATGCGTACGGTAACCAGCGCCACCAAGCAAACGCTGCTGCCAACCACCACACCGACTGCTTATGTGATCAATAACCTGAACCAGTACAGCTCAGCGGGCGGCAGTGCGTTGAGCTATAACGCCAATGGCAACCTGACCGCCTACAAGGGCTGGAGCTACGCTTATGATGCGCACAACCGGTTAACCACCGCTTCCAAAACCGGCACCTCAGTTGCTCTGGGTTATGACCCCAGCGGCAACCTGATCACCAACACGCTGGGAGGCGTACTGACCAAATACGTGTATTCTGGTGATCAGTTGATTGGGGAATACACCTCAACCGGTACTCCGATCAATCTTTACATATATCCACCCAACAGCGATATTCCGATTGCGCGGTTCAGTGGTTCCAGCGGACTGACGGATGTGAAGTATTTGCGCGCGGATGAACGTGGATCGATTGTGGCTGAAACGGTGGGTACTACTGCTGTCGAGAGCCATCAGTATGATGTTTATGGGGTGCCGCTTAACACCAGCAACTCATTATTCAGGTATACGGGGCAGATTCAGCTGAAGGGCACGGAGCTTTATCATTATAAAGCCAGGGCTTATCATCCGGGACTGGGAAGGTTTTTGCAGACGGATCCGACTGGTTATGACGATGGCATGAATATGTATGCCTATGTGGGGAATGATCCGGTGAACTTTGTAGATCCCAGCGGCATGTCAAACTGCTCACCTGGTGACCCCGCATGTGTTGAAACTCCAGAGTCTGCAGAGGTTCCAGGCAGCCCAACACCACCTTCTGATGAAACAAGAAGCATGGAGGAGGTTGTTGTAACTGGACACAGAACAAACAAAGGTGATTTTCTCAACTTCAAAGACGGAAGTGAATACGCTTTTATTGTCACTGGTGGTGGTATGTCTCCTGCTCCAATTAGACCTACCGGATCTGTTCGCTGCGGCCGGGGCATTACAGTTGAGCCTCATGCTGTAACAGTTCCAAAGGGATCAAACGTTGCTCATACTCACCCTGATTCTTACGGCATACCCGGGAGTGTTCCAGGTTCTGGTGACAATCGAGCGGCTCGCAGTTCAAATGCGAATGTTGCATTTATGATGACTTCCCAAAATGTCTTTACCATCGAAGCGTTCAATAATGGTACATACAGAACAACTGTCGCCAGCGGATCAGCACTTTCAGCTATTCAAAGAGCCCACCTAATCGAAAATATGACAAAGTGGGAAAACCCGCCGAAACCCGGTAAAAAAGCATCAAGAAGGGCCACCTATTGTCCAAAATAATGAAAATACCATTCGTAACGGTATGTCTTGTTTTGAGTGCTTGTGTGGGCTTGGGTGTAAAGCATGCCGAAACTGCAAGTGAATGTGCAACTGCTAGTGTGTGCAGAATTTCTGGTTTGTTAGAAATGGGCAGCGATGGGCATGGGTTCCTCGGTAATATGCTGTTGCCAGACGGTATGTGCATCAATGTTTCTTTGCCAGATGAACAGAGTAAAAGACTTTTGGGTAAACCCCCTGTAAGAATGGAAATCCAAGGACCAGTGCTACCATTTCCATATGACGAAGACGCCATAAGTTTCAAAGTAAATGGGAGGAAAGTTGGATTTGGAAATTGTGGCGACTTTTACATCTTTGTTAAGGAACGATAATTCTTTTAGCAAATATTTGGAATTAGGCAACGGCACCATCACCGTTTATCAGTGTGAACCATAGGGCTGTCATTTCCCATTTCACCCAAATCACTGGTTTATCTTGAAAGCATGCACCATACAAGGTACATTAGTACCATGTGAGGTACAAAGATGTCTTTAAAAAAACTTCCGGCTTTATTCTTCGCTACGCCGGCTGGCAATGAACCTGTTCGAATTTGGCTGAAAAAGTTGGATGATGAGAGCCGCAAGGTTATTGGCGATGACATAGCTACTACCGAATTCGGTTGGCCTCTTGGAATGCCGATTTGTAAAGATCTTGGCAAAGGCCTTCATGAGGTTCGGAGCAATATAACTAGTGGCCGTATCGCGCGCGTTATATTTTCTCCAATTGATGAAGAAATGGTTTTATTGCACGGTTTTGTGAAGAAAACACAAAAGATGCCAAAGCCTGACCTGGACCTCGCACTGAAACGATTGAAGGAGTACAAATCATGAGTAAGAAGAACCCAAATCGCGGATCATCCTTTGGTGATTTTTTAAAGGAGGAAAACGTTTATGAAGAGACAACAGCGACCGCACTAAAACGTGTTGTGGCTTGGCAACTTCAGGAGGCAATGCAGGAAAAGCATCTATCCAAAAACCAAATGGCAAAACGTATGAAAACAAGCCGCAGCCAACTTGACCGCGTATTGGATCCTGAAAATTGCAAAATTCAGCTTGATACCATAATGAAAGCTGCCGCTGCACTCGGGCGAGAGTTTAAACTTGAGCTCGTATAGCAAACACTGCTGCCAACCACCACACCGACTGCTTATGTGATCAATAACCTGAACCAGTACAGCTCAGCCGGTGGCAATGCGTTGAGCTATAACGACAACGGCAACCTGACCGCCTACAAGGGCTGGAGCTATGGTTATGATGCTCATAACCGTTTGACCACGGCATCGAAAACCGGCACTTCAGTCAGCCTGGGTTATGACCCCAGCGGCAACCTGATCAGCAATTCGCTGAACAGCGTTGCTACCAAGTATGTGTATTCTGGTGATCAGTTGATTGGGGAGTACACCTCAACCGGTGCTCCGATCAATCTTTACATCTATGCCCCTGGCAGCGATATTCCGATAGCGCGGTTCAGTGGTTCCAGCGGACTGACGGATGTGAAGTATCTTCGATCCGATGAACGTGGATCGATTGTGGCTGAAACGGTTGGAACGACTGCGGTAGAGAGCCACCAGTATGATGTTTATGGTGTGCCGCTTAATACAAGCAACTCATTGTTCAGGTACACGGGGCAGATTCAGCTGAAGGGTCCAGCACCCCAGTCTGAAGAAGTAAAAGTATTGGAGGAAGTGTTGGTGACTGGCCACAAAAATAAAGGTGCTGGTATGCGCTTTAATGTAAGGAATGAGATGTTTTTTATTGCCGATCAAACTGGCCTGACTAAAAGAAAACTGAAACAGCGCGATATAAAATGTTCTAACGGTATAACTATGACTGTGGGCCGCTTTAGAGGAGGGCTGGGCGCAGGACAAGCAGCAGCACATACACACACAAATTCACATGAACAAATACCTGGCCAGGGAGATGGATCAGCTGCTAGGAAATCAACCACAGGCGCTGTCTTCATGATGACAAGTTCAAGAGTATTTGCAATTGAGGCAATGTCGAACGGTACCTTTAGGACTACTTTGGCAGTTGGTAATTCGCTAACAGATGGTGAGAGGGCTACTCTTATTGGCTACATGCAAGATTGGGAAAACCCCTTGTCTGATGGTACAGGAGGATGTAAATAATGAAATTCTACATAAATTCAATCAGTGTTCTAGTTCTGAGTTTATGTATTGCTGGGTGTGCTTTAAATAACGCTCCAGCATCTGCCGCCATTTATCCGAATTGTAAATTAGATGATTATTGTTCTGTTGCTGGAAAGTTTTCAGTTGTTGAAATTGATCATGTGAAAATGGGAAAGGTTATGTTGGCGGACGGTAAATGTATTAATTTATCTATGTCCAACGCTGCACTAAAAAAATATAAAAAGGATGAAGAAATCAGTGTGGTTGGAGTCTTATATGAAACTCCAACCGTAGATGAATTAACAGCCACCCTCAAAATTAATGGTAGAAGAATCGGATGGAGTCAATGCAATAACAATTATATTTTTTTAAAATAGCTAAAAGGGGCGGGATACATTAAAACTGGGAACACGCTATTGCCGTTAAAAGAAGGTGTACGCGCCATAGCGTGTGATGACAAATAAAAAAACCCCACTTTGCAGCAGGGTTTTTTTATTTTTCAACGGTGTCAGCTGTTGTAGCTAACGGTGTTGGGGGGAATGACTTACATCATACCACCCATACCACCCATACCACCCATACCACCCATATCAGGCATACCGCCGCCGCCAGAACCTTCTTTCGCAGGTGCTTCGGCAACCATCGCTTCAGTGGTGATCATCAGGCCAGCAACAGAAGCTGCGTTCTGCAGCGCTGAACGGGCTACCTTGGTTGGATCCAGGATACCGGCTTTAATCATATCGACGTACTCGCCAGTTGCGGCGTTGTAACCGTAGTTACCTTTGCCTTCTTTGACTTTATTGAGCACGACTGAACTTTCGCCACCGGCATTCTTGACGATTTGACGAAGAGGCTCTTCCATCGCACGACTGGCAATCTTGATGCCGACGTTTTGGTCTTCGTTGTCGCCTTTGAGGCCAGCCAAAACAGCCAGCGCACGAACCAATGCAACACCACCGCCAGGAACAACACCTTCCTCAACAGCGGCGCGAGTTGCGTGCAGTGCATCTTCAACCCGGGCTTTCTTTTCTTTCATTTCAACTTCAGTCGCAGCGCCAACTTTGATCACAGCAACACCACCAGCCAGCTTGGCTACGCGTTCTTGCAGTTTTTCACGATCGTAGTCAGAAGTAGCTTCTTCGATCTGGGCACGGATTTGGTTAACACGGCCGGAGATGTCGTCGCTGTTGCCAGCGCCGTCGATTACCGTGGTGTTTTCCTTGGTGATCTGTACTTTCTTGGCTGAACCCAGTTCTTCCAGGGTGCACTTGTCCAGCGACAGGCCAACTTCTTCAGAAATAACCGTACCGCCGGTCAGGACCGCAAGGTCTTCCAGCATGGCTTTGCGGCGATCTCCGAAACCCGGAGCTTTTACCGCTGCAACTTTAACGATGCCGCGAATAGAGTTAACCACCAATGTCGCCAGTGCTTCGCCTTCAATGTCTTCTGCAACGATCAGCAACGGATTGCCTGATTTGGCAACAGCTTCAAGTACCGGCAATAATTCACGTACATTGCTGATTTTTTTGTCATGCAACAAGATGTACGGGTTTTCCATCTCAACGCTCATGCTGTTCTGGTCGTTGATGAAATACGGTGACAAGTAACCACGGTCAAACTGCATACCTTCCACAACATCCAGTTCATTGGACATACCGGAAGCGTCTTCAACAGTGATCACGCCTTCTTTGCCCACTTTGTCCATCGCCTCGGCTATCAATTCACCGACTTCGGTATCAGAGTTGGCTGAAATAGAACCAACCTGAGCAATGGCTTTGTTATCTGTGCAAGGGGCTGACATTTTGTGCAGCGCTTCAACAGCTTTGATCACAGCCTTGTCGATACCGCGTTTCAGATCCATCGGGTTCATGCCGGCCGCAACTGCTTTCAGACCTTCGGTCAGCATGGACTGGGCCAATACGGTGGCAGTAGTGGTACCGTCACCGGCGACATCAGAAGTCTGGGAAGCAACTTCCTTGACCATCTGTGCACCCATATTTTCAAAGCGGTTTTCCAGTTCAATTTCTTTCGCAACGGAAACACCGTCTTTAGTAACAGTAGGTGCGCCGAAGCTCTTTTCCAGAACCACGTTGCGACCTTTAGGGCCGAGCGTTACTTTAACTGCGTCGGCCAGAACGTTAACACCACGCATCATCTGTTTGCGGGCATCTTCGCCAAAACGTACGTCTTTTGCACTCATTATATATTCCTCAATTCTCTAATCTTGTTTAAATTGGCTTGTTTAAATCGGCTTGTTTAAATCGGTATGGAAAGTGGTCGGGCGATTAGCCTTCGACAACTGCCATGATGTCTTCTTCTTTCATGACCAGCAGTTCTTCGCCATCGATTTTAACTTCCGTACCCGAATATTTGCCAAACAGTACTTTGTCACCAACTTTGATATCCAATGCGCGTTTGTCACCATTTTCGAGAATCTTGCCATTGCCAACCGCCAGCACTTCACCGCGGCTTGGTTTTTCAGTTGCAGAATCAGGAATAACGATGCCGCCAGCGGACATGCGTTCTTCTTCCATTCGTTTCACAATCACACGATCGTGTAAAGGACGAAGCTTCATAGGGGTCTCCCTCAATCAATTAGTTAATTTTGTTAAATTAAAAGTCGCAGTGGTCAGCCCGCTACGATCTGTTTAGTGTCTGTGGATTTCTAATTAGAAGTATTCCGCAGCCTGCCTGCAAAGGTTGGGATATGGCGCCTACATTTCAAGAGCAGCGCTAATTATTTTCATTCTGTTTGTAACCATTTAACTCCACCTGCGTATATTCTGATGTCATGAGCAAAATATATCGTCAATGGGTTAAGGACTATCAGGATCAAGCCTGGGCCGTAGCGCGCTATATTTTGAAAGACGATCAGGAAGCTGAGGATGCCACTCAGGATGCCTTCGTCAAACTCTGGCACCACCAGGACAAGATTGATTTGAACCTGGTGAAGCCCTGGTTGATGAAAGTGACCCGCAACGGTTGTCTGGACAGGCTTCGGCGGCGGCGTCATAACGTTGAGTTTGACGAAAGTCATATGCGCGACGAAGCCAGTGGGCCGTCGCAGGACCTGGATTCCAGCGAACTGGGCGGTTGGTTGAAGCGCGCCATTCAGAGTTTGAAAGAGCCGTATCGATCGTTGGTTGTTTTGCGTGATGTGCATCAACACAGCTACGAAGAGGTAGCCGGGATGCTCGAATTAAGCCTGTCGCAGGTGAAGGTTTACCTGCATCGGGCCAGAAAAGAGTTGCGCGAGCAGCTCAACGAGGTAAGACCATGAAAAATTATGATGACAACTGGGAACTTAAGATCAACGATTTACTCGACGGTGAATTGTCCGAGCGTGATGCTGCTGAACTTAAGGCGGCCGCAAATGATGATGCAGAGCTTGCGAGCAGGATTGTTGATGCCTATCAGCTGCAGCAAATAATGGCGGGAATGCCAAAAGATCGTGCCCCCGCATCATTAACCAAACGTTTGTTGGCCATTCCGGCAGAGCAACAAGCCAGTACGCCAACGCAACGTCGAACCTGGTTTCAGCCTCGTTGGGCCGTGGCGCTGGCAGCGGTACCGCTGGCCATCATTGCCTTGAATTTCTTGCAACCCAATATGTTGCAACCCGATTTGATGCAACCCAGGGAACCATCGGCGGCAGAAATTGCGCAAGCGCGTCACGATTTGGCCATTGCCTTTGCATATTTGGATAAAGCCGGTCGCATTACAAGCCGGGAAATTGAAAATCAGGTCGGGGACACGATGACGGATGCTATTGCGGGATCCGTTCTTAAGAACGTTAAATCACAGTACGAAATCTCCAAGGAGAAAAACACATGAAAACTTCATTTTATAAATCTATTTTGATCGGCGGCTTGTCCGCGTTGATCTCCCTGCCTGTGTTGGCGCAGGAAGACGAGCTTAAGGGTCTTGCCGGTTTTGTCGACTTTGGTGACCTGTCCAAAACCTATGGTGAGCCGTCCATCTCCATCAATATCGGCGGCACTTTGCTCGGCTTTGTCAGCGCAATGAGCGAGGATAGCAACCCTGATACGGCTGAGATGATGGGTCAACTGAAAGGTGTCAGGGTGTTTGGTTATCCGATCAGTGAAGACCCTGGTGTCGCCAGAAGCAAATTTGTTGAAGTCAAAAGCAATCTCAAGTCCAAAGGCTGGGAGCCGGTGGTGCAGGTCAACGAAGCCGATAATCAGGTGATGATTTATATGAAAATGAATGGCGCCAATATGGAAGGGTTGACCGTTATGACAGTTGATACAACCGAAGTCATGTTTATCAACATTATCGGCAAATTGGACCCGAAAAAGCTGGGACAGATGATGAAGAACTTTGATGTCGATATCGATGGGTCTCTGGATTATGATGACGATGAGGACACTCAGTAACATGGCTCAAAGATGTAATGGTGGCGCTAAATGCAGAGGATGCGCCTGACGTGCAGTTGGCATCTGCAAACTGACATATAGCAATCGACAAGCACCTGAGCAACGCAGGTGGTTAGCCGGTGAAACGCCCGACGTGAAATACCCTCTCTTCGTTTAAGCTAAATTGACTGTTATGATTCGCTTTATATTAGAACCGGATCATAAATATGCGCAGTTTACTTTTCCTGATTATGATAATTGCTTGCACCGCCTGCTCGGCAGGTCCCAGCGTTGAAATTGGTGGCGAGCGCTTCAGTGTTGAAATTGCAGATACGTCGGAGAAACAGGCATTGGGCCTGATGTTCCGGGATGAGCTGGCCGATGACCACGGTATGATCTTTGTGTTTCCCAATGAAGCGCGCCGTAGCTTCTGGATGAAAAACTGTCGTATATCTCTTGATATCATGTACTTCGACAAGAATCTCAAAATGGTAAGCGCGTCTTTAAACACACCGCCGTGCAGGGTTGAGCGTTGCCCCTCTTATCCGAGTGAATATCCGGCCATGTATGTGTTAGAGCTTAATGCAGGTATGGCGACCAAACTGGGAATCAGTGTCGGCGACCAACTTACTTTGAACCTCAACTGAAACAATCGTGAGCAGACCCTTGCGCATTGCACAGGTCAGCGATTGTCACCTGCCTGCGTCAGCTGACACCAGCTATCGCGGCATCAACGCGTATAAAAATCTGGAGCGCGTATTACATAAAGTTACAGCCTTTGCGCCGGACCTGCTGCTGGCTACCGGCGATTTAAGCGAAGATGCCAGCCCGACTTCTTATCAGGCACTGAAAAAATATTTAGCATCACTTAGTGTCGAAGTGTTGGCATTGCCAGGCAATCACGATGACCCGCAAAGCGTTGCTGGTATTTTCCCTGGCAGCCCAACTGAAAACGTTGCGGTAAGTGAGCATGGTTGCTGGCAGATAATCCGGCTCAATTCCTGTATTGAAGGCCGGCCGGAAGGTCGCGTAAGCAGCAGCAACTTGAAGCAACTCACAAAAATATTGAAACAAAACCCACAGCAACCACGCCTGCTGGTTTTACATCATCAGCCTGTGTTGGTGGGAAGCCCCTGGATTGATAAATATCGTTTACAGGACCCAGATGATCTATTGGCGCTGGTTTCTGCCGGCAATGGCGTTAAAGCGGTGTTGTGGGGTCATGTTCATCAGGCGTTTGCTGCGCAACATCAAGGCGCGAGTCTACTGGCAGGTCCATCCAGTGCGATCAATGGATTGCCTGGCTATGATAGTTTTACACCCGACCCCGGCGGACCGGCATTTCGTTGGTTGGAACTGGCTGAAGACGGGGGTTTGGAAACCGGCCTTATTTACGCCTGACAGATATTGATTCACGCCTGACACACTTTGTGCGTGCAACCACGCTACCCCACAACACTCTGAAGCAGGATCAATCTGATGCCGGCAATAGAGCCCAGAGAACCAGGTAAACGAGAATCCCCGGAAAGGCAGCGGAAATAATCGAAACCAGGGTGTAGACGATTCTGGTGCCCCGCACCGACCAACCAAAATGGCTGGCGAGACCAGCGCATACGCCTCCGAAAATCGCTCTGTTCTTGTCGCGTGTGATGCCACCACTTGCCATGCCAGGTCCTTCGATATACAGGGTTAAACTTCAATCATTTCAAAATCTTCTTTGCCCGCGCTGCAGTCAGGGCAGACCCAGTAGTCGGGAACATCTACCCAGCGCGTGCCGGCTGCGAGTCCTTCTTCCGGGCAACCTTTGGATTCATCATAAATCCAGCCGCAAATAATACACATCCAGACTTTGTAGTCGTTTTCAGCCACACCGATTTCCTGTATTGATTATAAAGATAAGAACACCTAATGAAACAATATACGGGTTAAAATTGCATTTTAAATGGCCGGATCCCAAAAGATGAGCAATAAACATGAGCAATAAACATGATATCCAGTAAAGAATTGATAGAGCGTGCCAGGCGGCATATTCCCGGTGGCGTGAACTCGCCAGTGCGGGCTTTTAATGGCGTTGGCGGTGATCCGGTATTTTTTGATCATGCCAAGGGCGCTTGTCTTTATGATGTTGCAGGTCGATCGTATATTGATTATGTCGGCTCCTGGGGGCCGATGATTGCGGGACATGCAAACCCCCATATAATATCTGCGGTGCAGAAAGCCGTTTCCAAAGGTTTGAGTTTCGGTGCACCAGCCCCTGCTGAAGTTTTGATGGCTGAGCGTCTGTGTGAACTGATCGATGCCATGGACATGGTGCGCATGGTCAACTCCGGCACAGAAGCTACCATGAGTGCCATCCGCGTGGCGCGGGCTGCCACCGGTCGTGACTGCATTCTCAAATTTGAGGGCTGTTACCACGGCCACGCCGATGCTTTTCTGGTGAAGGCAGGCAGTGGTGCTTTAACACTGGGTGTACCCAACTCCCCAGGCGTTCCTGCTGCGGTTGCTGATCTGACCCTGACCCTGCCCTTTAATGATCTTGAAGCCGTGCGCGAATGTTTTAGTCAGAAAGGCGGTCAAATTGCATGTGTAATTATCGAGCCGGTGGCCGGTAATATGAACTGTATTCCGCCTCAGGATGGCTATCTCAGCGGTGTGCGTGAACTTTGTGACCAATATGGCGTGCTGTTAATCTTTGATGAAGTCATGACCGGCTTCAGGGTGGCGCTTGGTGGCGCTCAGGCCCTGTATGGCATTACGCCCGACCTCTCTACTTTCGGTAAAGTTATTGGTGGTGGCATGCCGGTTGGGGCGTTTGGTGGCAAACGGGAGTATATGGAACTGGTCGCACCTTCAGGACCTGTTTATCAGGCCGGCACTTTGTCCGGCAATCCGGTGGCCATGGCTGCCGGGCTGGCGACGCTGGATCAGATTGTTGCGCCCGGGTTTTATGAGTCGCTGACTGAAAAAACCAGAATGTTGACAGAAGGACTACAAGCAGAGGCTGACCATGCCGGAGTCGCTTTTACTACTACTGCGGTGGGCGGCATGTTTGGCTTGTACTTCAGCGAAGCAAAAGAGATTATCAATTTCGAGCAATCCGGCGCAGTCGATGTGGAGCGATTCAAACTGTTTTTTCACGCCATGCTTGAAGGAGGCGTCTATCTTGCGCCGTCTGCCTATGAAGCTGGATTTATATCGTCGGCACACAGTGAAGAGCATATCGAAGCGACCATTAATGCCGCCAGAGAAGCATTTCGAGCCATAAAAGCGTAGGTAGTGAGAATCTAGATGGATACAGGCTGGACACAGGATTTGCTGAACTGGATATCAGCGAATCCCGGTTGGGCCGGATTCTGGATTTTTGTGATGGCTCTGGTCGAATCGCTGGCCTTCGTCGGTATTCTCGTGCCCGGCATAATGGTTTTGTTTGGAATCGGTACGTTAATCAGTTTTGGTGGTATTGATTTCCTGTCCGTCTGGCTGTGGGGATCTGCAGGTGCATTATCGGGCGATGTCCTCAGTTACACCGTAGGTCATCGCTATCGTAGCCAACTGATTGACATGTGGCCGTTCTCGCGTTTCCCGGGCATGATCGAGCGGGGTCGCGCCTATTTTCGTTCGCATGGTGCAAAAAGCGTGGCAATTGGGCGCTTCATTGGTCCGCTCAGACCGGTCATTCCAATAACGGCCGGCATGATGGGCATGAAGCCCAGAAATTTTTTAATGGTGGCCATCCCTTCCTGCATTTTGTGGACGCCTGCCTATTTGTTACCAGGCATGTTGTTCGGCGCATCCTTGGAAGTGGCGTCTGAATACGCAGGGCGAATGGTGTTTGTGCTGGCGATAGTATTCGGCCTCTTATGGCTGACCTTCTGGGTGATTAGAACCGCCTATGAGTTGCTAGCCAGCCGTTCGGCCCGTTGGCTACGACATTTCATCCGTTGGCTCAGAAGACACCCTGTTTTCAGGCGTGTGGCGGGCCCTCTTCTGGACTCAACACAGCCGGAAGTGTTGTCGATCATGATGATGGGCTTGTTTCTGGTGGCGTTTTTCTGGGGCTTTATCATTCTGCTGTTTCTGGCACCATTTTCAGATAGCCCGCAATCGATTGATCAGGCCATGCAGGCGTTTGCATTAACATTGCGAAATCACCTGGCCGACCCGGTGATGGTTGCCCTCAGCCAGCTGTCGCGATTGTGGGTGCTGATTCCCACAGCGGTGGCGGTTTTATTGTGGTTGCTGGGTGCTGGCCGCAAATTGGCTGCCATCCATTGGATTGTGGCCATGGGCGGTGCAGTGGTGCTGCAGTTGTTGCTTGGCTGGACACTGCGATCAACACCGTTGATTGAAGAGACGGCGGCAATTGCCAACTACAAGCCCAGTGCTGCGCTGACGTTGGCGACGGTTATTTTGGGCTACTTTGCCGTCATGATTGCAAGAGAACTCAAAAGAAAACAGCGCAGATGGCCCTATATGATTGCGGGCTTATTGTTGACCTTACTGCTTTTAGCTCGCCTGTATCTGGGCCTGGACTGGTTTAGTGGCGCGTTGCTTGGTGTTGCGCTGGGCATGGTGTGGACTTTTGTGGTGGGAATAGCCTATCGACAGCGTGTGACAAAGGGGTTCAGCGGCTTAACCGCCTGCCTGATTTTCTTTTGTGTGCTGGCGATTACTTTTGCAGCACAGATCGACCGGAACCTGAACAAAGACCTGCATGCACTGAAGGTGCCTCTATCACAACGCGAAATATCAGAAGTCGCGTGGTGGAAAGATGCCTGGCAAACATTGCCGCGTGAGCGCACCAGCCTTGGGTCCCGGCATGCCCGAGACTTCAATTTTCAGTTTGCAGGCGAGCCGCAACGCCTTGCGGAATTGTTGAAGCCCTATGGCTGGGAAGTCTCAGAACCCGCCAATTGGCGGTGGCTCATGCTTTCGATGAATCCGGATGCGACCAATCAAAGTTTGCCGCCAATTAAAAAGGACTATCTGGGACATGCAGATACCTTGCTGCTGCATCGTCTGGGAAATGACTCTTCTCAGCAGGAAACCATGCGAATATGGGATTCGGGGGTCAAATTGAAGCCGTCAAATCAGGCGCTTTATCTGGGCCAGATTTCCAATGAACATCTGGTTCAGCGGTTTCATGTTTACAGTTATTGGAGTGCTATTTCTTTCAATGACGGGTACGTTGCGCGCCTGACTGACGATACCAAAGGCTGGCAAACCCGCTGGGCTGATGAATCGATGTTGCTGATCAGGCAGTAACCATTCAGTTGTGGGCTTTCAGTTATGGTCTGTCAGCCCCCCATCTGAAATTTCGGCATGGTGGTCAGAATTAACTGCAAGCGTTCCAACGGGTCGTCAATTTGCAACAGCACCTGCTTTTCTTCCATCTCATACGGCAGAAATTCGGCCATTCTGAAACCTACCCAATCGGCATCATCCAGATGCGCAGGTACGAAATCGGGGTAGCGCTCGCCCAGTTGTTCCATGAACCGTCCACAAACCATGGCTAAAACCGAAAATTCTTCAGGAATGGGTATGGGTGCCGGTGTCTCAAACACATTGATGTCGGCAACCATCAAGCCATTGTCGCGCATACGAGTCGTCTCGATCAGATAGCGCTGGCGTCCAGCGGTGGTGATTCGCAGCAAGCCATCATCATGCGTGGAAAAGTCAGTGATTTCCGCCAATGTGCCGACCCGCATATGGGTCATATGCTGATTGGCTTTTTGTTTTGGGTCTAGCAGGCAAGTCGCGAAGCAGCTGCTGCTGGCGCAACATTCACGCACCATGTCGATATACCGTTGCTCAAAAATTTTGAGCGGCAGGTGGCCTCCGGGAAACAGGACCGTGGGTAGCAGAAAAACCGGTACTGTCGTTGAGTTCACTTTCCCGGCGGGTCGTTTTCGAGTGATTCACTCAGTCTGCGTGGTGCAGCATCAAAGCCACCATTGCTCATGAAAACCACATGGTCGCCTTCGGTAATGTTGCTCAACATCTGCTGCAACATATCTTCAACCCGGGTAACCACTTTGCTGCGGCCTTCCAGCGATTTAAGCGCCACTTGAGGGTCCCAGTCAATACCTTCGCTGGTTTTCAGCCAGACCCGGTCGGCGGCCATCAAAGCAGGACCGAGCTCATCGGCGTGTACGCCAGCGCGCATGGTGTTGCTGCGTGGCTCCAGCGCGACCAGAATCCTGGCGTTGCCGACTTTCCGGCGTAGCCCTTCCAGCGTCATTCTGATCGCGGTCGGGTGGTGAGCAAAATCGTCGTAAACGTGGATGCCGCCTGTGTCTGCAATGAGTTCCATGCGGCGTTTGACGCCTGTGAATTCCGACAAAGCCTCGATAGCATGGGAGGCGGGAATTCCCGCCGCAACGGAGGCTGCAATAGCAGCGCAAGCATTCATGGCATTGTGCCGCCCCACTTCCTGCCAACTCAGCTCTCCCATGACCTCACCTAGATGGCTGAACTGCAATTCACTGCCGTCGGGCTTCAGGAGTTCCACCTGCCAGTCATGCCCTTCGTCCAGAGAAAAACGCTGTAACTGGCTCCAGCAACCGCGTGCCAATACACTCTCGACATTGGAGTCGCTGCCATTACTGATCACCGTGCCATTGCCGGGAATGGTGCGCATCAAATGGTGAAACTGGGTTTCGATGGCGGCCAGATCCGGGAAAATATCGGCATGATCGTATTCGAGGTTGTTCAGTATGGCGACTTGCGGACGGTAGTGAACAAACTTTGAGCGCTTGTCGAAAAATGCAGTGTCGTATTCATCCGCCTCGACGATAAACGGGCCGCTGCCAGCACGTGCTGACATATTGAAATTCAAAGGTACGCCGCCGATCAAAAATCCTGGATCCTGACCTGCATGTTCAAAAATCCAGGCCAACATACTGGATGTTGTGGTTTTGCCGTGTGTGCCGGCCACGGCAATAACTTTACGGCCACGCAAGTAATTCTCACCCAACCAGCGTGGGCCTGATGTGTAATTCAGTCGATTGTTGAGCACGTACTCCACTGCAGGATTGCCGCGACTCAAAGCATTGCCGATGATGACAAGGTCGGGCGCGTCGTGCATGGGATCTTCATCATAACCCTCGTGCAATACGATACCTTCGCTTTCCAGCAATGTACTCATCGGTGGATAAGTGCTTTGGTCTGCGCCGGAGACTTCATGGCCTGCGCGACGGGCAAGAATGGCTACGCCGCCCATAAATGTGCCGCAGGCACCCAGAATGTGGATCTTCATATACTGCTGCCTTTCATAAACCACTGCCTTTAATAAACAATAGCTCGATCATCGTGTAGCTGGCTGCCAGCAACAATACGGTAATCAGTACTCCAGTCGAGAACGAAACTGACAGAGCGTGCCGATAGATACTGGCGTCAACAAACAGGCTCCAGAAAAACACCATCACCCACATCAAGGCCAGCGTCGGTTGGTCGATAGCCGGGTTGGATTGAGTCAGCAACGCCCATATCATAGTGTTAAACACGATGCCGACTGCGGTCAGTGCGCTCAGGGACTGAGGCAACCGTTCCATATGGCCACGCCAATAAAGCAGGCCGTAGAGCGCTACAACCTGCAGACTCAAGGCCAAAATACTTTTGGCGGCCGCATTCTCATCATTATACTGCGAGCCGGTAATCAGGCCCTGGGCCAGATAAACACCCACCAGCAACACGGTGATCAGCCAGGACGCCGAGAAATTCTGTGGCCCGCCACGCAGCCGCAGCAGATTTGCTACATTGATCAAAAACGCTTGCATATGCCGCTGGGTTCCTAGCGGCGATCGGCGTTGAGCACGCTTAAAATGCGCTGCAAAACTTCCTCGATGGTGCCACTACCCATAACGCGGGTCAGCAGACCCTTGCCGGCGTAATAATCAATGACCGGTGCCGTTTTTTCCTCATAGATCTGCATGCGGTTGCGCACAACATCTTCACTGTCATCGGCGCGGCCTTCTTCTTCAGCACGTTTGGCAATTCGCTTGACGATGGCTTCTGAATCCACGTCAATCTGAATTGCGTCATCCAATGGTGCGTTCAAGCGAGCCAGAACTGCATCCAGTGATTGTGCCTGTTCAACATTTCGCGGGTAACCATCGAGAATAAAACCATTGGCGACATCATTCTGGCTTAACCGTTCTTCGATGATGCCGAGCATGATTTCATCAGGAACCAGGTCCCCTCTTTCAATGATTGATTTGGCCTTCAGCCCAAGCTCAGTACCGTTTGCAGCGGCGCTTCGAAGCAGTTCTCCGGTAGAAATATGTGGTGAATTCAGGCGCTCAAACATCAGTGCAGCCTGTGTGCCTTTGCCCGACCCGGGCGCTCCTAACAATACAATTCGCATTGAACGGTTCTCGTCCTCTAAAATAGGCGCTAACGCTAACCTCTCATACCGGTCAAGTCAATCAAGACAGGGCGGGAATAAGGAAAAAGTATGCCAAAGAAAAATTTACTCTATGCGCAGTCCGGCGGTGTAACGCCTGTTATCAATGCAACCGCCTGCGGTTTGATTGAAGCGGCCCGCGCCAACAAAGACAAATTGGGCAAAGTTTACGCTGGCAAAGACGGTATATTGGGCATACTTCGCGAAGAATTGATTGATACCAGCAAAGAAAGTAAATCTGACATAGCGGCCCTGCGACACACGCCCGGCGGCGCTTTCGGCTCCTGTCGATTTAAACTGAAAGGGCTGGATGAAAGTCGCGCCGAATACGAGCGTCTGATCGAGGTATTCAAAGCTCACAACATCGGTTATTTTTTCTACAACGGCGGTGGCGATTCGGCCGATACCGCGTATAAAGTTTCTCAAATCGGCAAGAATCTGGGTTTCCCGGTGCAGTGCATTGGTGTGCCCAAGACGATCGACAACGATTTACCTATTACCGACACCTGCCCGGGTTTTGGCACAGTGGCCAAGTATGTGGCGGTGTCGATCATGGAAGCCAGCTACGATGTTGAATCCATGGCATCAAGCTCTACCAGGGTTTTCGTGCTCGAAGTTATGGGCCGGCACGCTGGCTGGATTGCAGCCGCTGGTGGTCTGGCGCAGCGCGAGAAAGGCGATCCACCACATATTATTTTGTTTCCTGAACTGGCGTTGGATGAAGAGGCATTGTTGAAGGCTGTTGACAAGGCCGTTAAAACCTACGGCTATTGCTCCATCGTTGTGTCTGAAGGGGTTAAAGACCAGTCAGGCAAGTTTCTGGCTGACTCCGGTCGTCGTGATGCCTTCGGGCACGCGCAATTGGGTGGAGTCGCGCCGGTCATTGCCGGCATGATCAGCGACAAACTGGGCTACAAAAATCATTGGGCAGTTTCTGACTACTTGCAGCGCTCTGCCCGTCACATTGCATCGAAAACCGATGTTGAGCAAGCTTATGCAATGGGTAAAGCGGCAGTAGATCTTGCTATCGCCGGCAAATCAGGTGTGATGCCGATTATTGTTAGAACTGCGGACAAACCGTATAAGTGGGAAGTCGGCGAAGCTGATCTTGCCAAGGTGGCCAATCGTGAAAAAATGATGCCGCGGAGTTTTATTTCCTCCAACGGATTTGGGATTACTGCGGCAGCGCGTCGCTATCTTGAGCCTTTGATTCAGGGTGAGGATTATCCGCCTTATGGGAAGGATGGGTTGCCGATGTATGTGCGGATGAAGAAGGTGATGGTGGCTAAGAAATTGGGGCCGTTTGAGGGTTGAAGGGCACTCGTTTGAGGGTGGGTCGCATCAGTCGCATAGCTCACACACAGGGACGCTCAAGCACACAGCCCAGGCTGGCCTCTCGACCGGTTCCCGGTCTCACCTTCTCCATGTGTCGCTTTGGCGTGGCCCAGGCCAGCCTCTCGACCAGCCTACGCTGGTCTCACCTCCTCGGCTTCCTGCCTCCGAAACCCCGGCTGTAAGCCATGCAACCACTGCTTCCGGTGTAATTTGAGTGCCATTGATTTTTGACGGTGACAAGCTGGTCCAGTATCCAGATAGTTATCTGGACCCACACCATTGTCCTGGAAACTACGCTCCTGCTCTATATGTTAAACCTACGGAGGAGTTTCCTCTTGCCCAGTGCGACGAAGTGGTTTCTGACTGGGTTTTGTTTTTCACTGGCATTACATGCCCACCCAACCGCTTTACCTTTTATTCTTTTGCTGCCGTTGGCTTGGAAATCGTTGACGCAGCGATGGCATTGGATAGGCTGGCTGGTGTTGGGTATTGCCGTTCCATTCCTGCCTTATGTCGTCAATCAGTTCGTTAGCGGCTTTCCCGATTTAGTCGCATTGCAACGCTACCATGCCGTTGAATTCAATCCCGGCGGGCCAATGCCAATGCTAAAGCTCTTGTACAGCGTGATAGTGACAGGACCTAATTTATTTTACAAAACGGCGCTTCCCTCTTATATGGCGTCCATCGCGATTGCTGCGCATTGGACATTGATCCTAACGTCACTAATATTCTGTCTATGGCGAGTACGCACCACTGAAGTGAAACTAAAGCGACAATTGGCTTTAGCTGCGGCCATGGTGGCTATCGTGATCGTTTTTGGGGTGTTGATCCGCGCGCGAACACCGTGGCATTTTGCCTATGCACCCAGTTTTACGCTTGCATTTCTTTATGCCGTCATGGCGACAATTGCTCGCCCTGAAAGTTACTTGTTGATTGAGCAAAAATCAGTCACCGCTCCTGCCATTCGAGCCAGAAACTGCCCAGCTGCAATGCCTATCAATGACCATGTTAAGTAATAGATTGAAACATCTACCAGCCAGGATATGACGCCAACGAATAAGGATAGATCGTGAGAGCAAAGCGAACCACGATCTTATCCAGTTGTTGGACAAGCCCGCTCTTTATATAAGCAAATATCTTTTTTGAAACTCAGGTGGCAAGTGCCGGGGTTTGATGAGTCACTTTCTTGCAGGCGAGCACGCCCCTTGCCTGTTGCAAGGCTGACAGAGCACGCTGGATTGGGTCATGAAGTAACGCCGGTCTCCTGTGTTGGGTGAGTGGCGGGTTTGCAGTTTTGTGTGCTCTACCCGGATGACCAGGCAGGCCGGATAAAGCCCAAGATCTGCATCGGGGAGCGGCACCTGGGGCAACTGAACACCGGTCTGGGTCGAGCGGGCCAGGTGGTGATCATCACTTTCAGCTTGAGTTGTATCAGAACCAACAGTTTCCTGGCATTGCCATGTAAAAAACCATAATCCCGGACCCGTCTGAAGCCTTTGGGCAGGACATGCTGCAGC
>Ga0209491_10000092_pt1 | contig 150931 bp, 100 predicted proteins | sample BON02_FD_187213 | JGI IMG/M metagenome (GOLD analysis project Ga0209491, IMG submission 187213) | Freshwater microbial communities from Lake Bonney liftoff mats and glacier meltwater in Antarctica - BON-02 (SPAdes) (version 2) | ecosystem: Environmental > Aquatic > Freshwater > Ice > Glacier... | reverse complement strand
GTTGAACCTCGGGAAAACAAACGGCGTCCCAAGGTTCTGAAACTGATGAAGGTGGCTAGGCGGATGTTTCATGCGGCGATAGCGGCTATCTCAAAAATCCTGTGAATTCCCGTGGACAACGCCATTCGTTCCTGACATGTTTTAAATTACGGGCAAAAGCCGAGAGCACCACACTGACGGAATGCAGTTCAGGATGTAGAGAGTGGTGGCCTGAATTCGCTTCATGACCTCACCCGCCTGTTGGAATTGATTTCCCCAAGACTTCAACCACGGGATTGACGTGCTGATGTTCGCCTTCTGAACTTTCGAATCCAGTAGGTCGCGGTGAAAATGCTGCTTGAGCAGCATGCAATAAGATTGCATCTTTTACCCGTGGGTCGCTAGATCCTTCGATGAATGTTTGGAAGGTTATGAGGGCGTTTGTCCTATGGCGGTAAAGCGTTTCGTTGTGTTTTTCAGATCGATAATTGTTTGCACACCAGACAGTAAATAAGGTCAATGTCGATAACACAATGAGTTTCGAGACGACGATCTGAATTGCGGCAGCGGTTGTCGGCGGAACATAAAAGAATGCAATCGCCAAGGATGCTAATGCAGTGACAAACGTTCCTGTCGTCATCCATTTTGTCAATTGTCTCCACTCTGCAGCGTGCTCTTTGTGTTCGTCCGCAGTTTTCTGGAATACCATAGCATTGGAAGTCACTCCTAGTTTTGCAGCCTGGTCTTTTATTGCGGTAAGCGCTTTGTCAGCCTCCGCCTGCTTTGTTTTGAGTTCTGCGATTGAAGTATCCAGCTGGTTTTTAAGCTGCTGATGAAATCCAGCTGCTTCTCGCTCCAGGCGGTTATAGTCGGTTGCCTGTGTAGCGGTAAATGCGAGTGGAAGTGCAAGCTCCTGAATCATTGAATCGTATTGGCCGACGAATTGGTTGATTAACGCGTCGCACTCCTCTTTGGGATGCGGTTTACTGAGTGTAAACGCCTTCACCGAATCAGCAAACTTCTGAAAACGCGAGGCATGATTCGCGACATACTGAAGCATAGAAGTCGATAGTCTGGACAAATCTCGCTGGTGCAGTTGCTTCAAAATGTCGAGCATCTCAGTTGCCGGTTCAACGGCAGCAATGAAGTTTATTTCGCTGGAGAGCTCTTTTCTTGCAAGTAGCTGAGTGTCAATAGATGCGATGTCCACTAACGCGGCCTTTGTCGCGTCGAGTTGCTTTTCTCGTTCTGGTGTTATGTCGTTGCCCGTCAGTGTCATAGTGCTAGTCGATATGGGGATGCTAACGGCTTTTGGAAAATACTCAACGGACTCCCGTAGGGTGCGTAAATGTGTGATGACACTTGGCGTGCATCGTTCACAAATAACCTGCCGCAGAGAATCAGACATTGAATAAGGGTGCGTAGCTCGTTGATTCAGAAAAGTGGAGAGCGTCAAGGGTCCGGCCTCTTTGTTTGCCTCATCCGTTGACGAACGGACTTGTCGTCGGCCTCAAGGACGCATGGTGGATTCAATGTGAAGCCGTCTTGCCATCGATTCCACCCAGGCTTCATTGCCGAATGGCTTGCCTCGCTGAGCAGACAGCCGAACCGCATCCAGTTCCTCTTTCGTGATGCTCTCATTTACCTGAGCCGTCCAGCCGGGAAGCCTGGGCAACAGCCACGATGACAATAGTTTGGGTTCGGGTTCCGGTTTTGCAGCCAACGCCACAGCGAGCCCCAGCGCCAATCCTCCGCACGTTTCACGAAGCCAGCCCAAAGTGCGTTTCGTTCCACGTAACGACACACGACAAAGAAATGCTCCTTATCATGAATCGGAAAACTCTTGTAGTGTTGATGATAAACATGGCCCATGCCGCTGGTGCGATAGAGGGGTATGGTAGCGCATCGTGTGCGTGCCACAAATTCAACTCATAAAACGACCCATCTCACCATCCACCAGCGGTCTCAATACCAGATGATCGTGATTCGACATCAACTGGCAGGCGTAATGCTCAGTATCAACACACAGGCCTGACCCCTTTGATGTTCAAAACCGCTGTTATCCGAGTCGGCCGAACTGCTGGTCCAGGGTGTCGCGACTGAGTGTGAGCGACGTGGGGCGTCCGTGGGGACAGTGGTGAGAGTCGTCGACCAGATGCCGTTGTCGAAGCAGTTCCTGCATTTCTTCCGGCGTCAGACGGTGGCCCGATTTAATGGCTGCTTTGCAGGCCATGGTGTGCAGCATGTGGTCCAGCAGATCGCGGCGTGTCATCTTGCCGTCGTTCTGAAGAAGCTGCTCGGCGAAGTCCTTGACGATTCGGATGAGATTGCCGCGGGGGATCAGAGTTGGATGTGACATGAGCAGAATCGTGGTCCCCCCGAATTCCTGAAGTTCAAAGCCGATCTCCTTGAGCAGATCGAGAGATTCAAGCAGGGCCACGCACTCCGTAGCCGAACATTCGATCGTTTCCGGAATCAGCAGTCGCTGACGCTCCACGCCTCCTGCAAGAATTCGGTTTCGCAGATGCTCGTAAAGGATGCGTTCGTGCAGCGCGTGCTGATCAATCACTTCCAGCCCAGTGTCACTGGCGAGCACGATATAACAGTCATGAATCTGAATGGCCCGGAACTCATTGGAAGGAGGAATTGCGTCCAGAAGGCCCGGCGATACGCTGGCACCGCCCGCTTCAGTCTCCGAATTTGCCCCAGTATCAGCATCGACGTCACAGTCGTCAGTGCGTTCCGAGCGAGATGAAACGGAGATCAAATGGCCAGGCGATTCGGCTCCGTTTTCCAGATCGATTTCTGTGCCGGAGTGCACTCCAGTGGCAAACTCGGCTCGAGGCGAATTTGGTTCCGCGAGCGGTTGAGTCGGCTCGACTGCAAGTGCCGCAATCACGGCCGGGTTGGTAAACACTGCACGGTCGTTTGCTGACGACCGACCATGAGGATTCAGGGTGGTGGCCGGCGATCTGGCAAAATCTCCGATCCTGGGCGGCTGAATGATTGTCTGGGTGGCCCAGATATCGAGTTCCTTCTGAGCCGCTGGCCGGGGAGCGGGGCGATCGAACTTCAATTCATTCGACGCTGCCCGCCCTGCCCCATTGACTTCAATGTTGGCCCGGAACTCAAGCGTCAAAAACTTGTCTCGCAATGTTTTCAGCAGCTGGCGATAAAGCAACTGACTGTCCTGAAACCGAACTTCACTTTTGTTCGGATGCACGTTGACGTCCACCATGGCCGGTGGAAGTTCCAGGAACAAAAAGCTGACGGGATGTCGACCCACCATCAGCAGTCCGCGGTAAGCTTCGCTCAGAGCATGCTGAAGGCTGCGGTCCTGAATCCATCGACCGTTCAGAAAAAGATACTGATCCTTCCGAGTCGACCGATTCAGAGATGGCTCACCAACGTAACCCCACAGCCGAATGATTTCGCCGGATGGGAGTTCCGCCTCCGATGAAACAGCAATCAAATGGTCGGCCACTTCACTACCCAAAAATCGACGGACTCGGTCCAGCGCATCAGCAGTCGCCGGAAACTCATAAACCAGTTTTTCATTATGACGCAGCACGAGATGCAGATTTGGATTGGCAATCGCGATTCGTGAAAACTGCTCGGCAATATGTCCAAACTCCGTCGACGCTTTCTTCAAAAATCGTCGCCGTGCCGGAGTATTAAAAAACAGGTTATGAACCTCCATCACGGTGCCAGCCGGGCAGCCGCAGTCACGATTTACGACAATCTGTCCGCCGTGGCTTTCCAGTTCTCGGCCAACCACACATTCTTCAGGTCGAGTGCGAATCCGAAAACGAGCCACCGAAGCAATCGACGCCAAAGCTTCGCCGCGAAATCCAAGCGTCGCCACATGGTCCAGATCGGCGTCCGATTGAATCTTGCTGGTTGCATGACTGGTCACGGCCAGAAGCATGTCGTCAGGATGGATGCCTTCACCATTGTCAGAAATTCGAATGAGGTCCAGACCGCCGTTGACGATGTCAATTTCAATTCGCGTCGACAGAGCATCGACGCTGTTTTCGAGCAACTCCTTGACGACACTGCCCGGACGCTCAATGACCTCTCCAGCCGCAATGCGGTTGACAACGTGAGCATCCAGTTGCTGAATTCTTGGCATGATGAGTCTGACTGGGGCAGGATTCTGTGGAATTCTCTGAGATCCTGCAATTATACCGGCGATCGCCCGAAATTTCCTGCTGATCCTGCTTGTATCTCAGGTTGAGCAATCTGACTGGTCAGCCTGAGGCAATTTTGAACGCATGGCAGGCTGAGCAGGCTCGGAATCAAGCTGGGTTGTCAACCTGATCAGCCTTAGCTATGACAGCTCGACTGGTTGCACTAGGCGTAACAGGAAGTGAGAGAGTAAGATCAGACGTTTTAAAGCGTCTTTTTCAGTTGCTGGCAGGAGCTGTTCCCTACCATGAATGACGCCAGTTCGGACTTCGAATGGATTCCATTCTTCTTACTGCTTCAGACCTTTCACATACTCGATCACATCCGCCAGATCCTGAGGGCTCAAATCCTTTTCGAGACCGTCGGGCATCAGGGATTTACCTGTACTTCTCAGCTCTTCAATTTCGGTTCTGAGAATAGATTCTGTCTTTGCTTCGGCTGCCGTGAGCGTGATGCTGCTGCCGGTTTCTGTGGACAACAGTCCGATCACGCTGCGGCCGGATGTGGTGACGGCCACAAAGTTCAGATACTTTGCTTCAACGGCCGCACTGGGATCGAGGATGGCCGTGAAGAGAGATTCCGGTGTGCGTGTCGTCAGCGAAGCAAGGTTGGGACCTACCTCAAAACCGACTCCTCCCTGTTTGTGACAAGTCGTGCATTTTTTTCCAAACAGAATGGCGCCACGAGCTGCATCCCCGGTCAGTTTCAACGCCGGCTGATACGACTCCGTCACTGCTTTGCGATCGGCCGAAGTTCCGGACGCGAAGGCTTTTTCCAGTCGCTCACGAACCGTGACGTCTCGCGTTGTCAGCAGTCGTTGTCTCATAGAAGCGTCGATTTCTGCTGCGGCGACGGTACCGGACTCCATCTGCACCAGAAGTTTTATGACCCACTCCGGACGACTGGAAAGCACTGTCAGAATCTGAGACCGAATGGAGGGCGAATGAGAAGACCAGGCTGCCAGCATGATCTCCGCTACTGATTCCTTCGATTGCCTGCCGAGGTGCTGAATCACGGCTTCCTGCACCGAGCCTGGAGTCTGCGGGGTCAGCATGTTTTGCAGCGTCGCTTCATCTTCCGGATGATCGGCATCTCGCAGCAGAAGCGGAATGGCAGCCACGCGACGGATTTCATGTACCTCCGGATCAGACACCATCCGGCGAGCAATCACGAAGGCGGCTGCGATTTGATTCTGGTGCTGCGGAGTTGAAATGTGATCCGACACCACCCAGCCTCGAGCCTGCAATCGATCAAGCATTCTCGCAAGGCTCTTCAACTGCCAGGCCTGCAGCCGATCGCTGGAGTCATCAACTGTCAGCAGCAACAGCCGTTCAAGATCAGCATCGTTGGCAATAGAGGCCGCTTGTTCGAACAACACGCTGGTCAGTTCATCACGGTCGCTGGCGGTGAAGCCCGGCATGTTTGTGACGTCCGGTGCGAGAGTCGATGTTTCTTGCTGAACAATGTGCCCAAATCGATCGATCGTATTGTTGATATTGTCGGCATTGAGTGAGCTGATCATGGCAGCTCGCAGGTACGGGTCTGTGTCTCGATGCAAAAGATCTCCGAGGATCGTTGCGGCAGCAACGTCGCCACGTTGGCCCGCAACACACGCAAGTTCCAGGCGAACTTTCGCGTCGGGATCGTTGATCAATGCTACGAGTGAACTCAACGGGACATTTGCCGTCGGTGCGAGTCGCACGGCCCAGCGACGTACCGCGGGATGAACATCCTTCAGTGCCGCAGTGATGAGATCCGGTGACAGTTTTTCGAGTCCCTCCAGAGTGCAAAGTGCATGAAGTCTGGCGGTTGGTCGTGATCCGTCTGTGACCATTTTCTTAAGCGGCTCAATAGCCGTTTCATCCCTGGATGCGACCAGCAGCCGCTGAGCCGTATCACGTCGCCAGCCGTTGGGGCTTTCAAGTTGGGCGACGAGTTCCGTTGTGGAAAGGTTGTCCATGCGCGGTGTTGGCGGACTTGCGGGCGAATCGGAACCCGCGGCTAGCGCCTTGCGGCTCAAAGGCACAATACGATAGATGCGGCCTCGGTCATCACCCGATCGAAAGAACGGTCGCAGCTCATCCTGTCCCTCTTTGGGCAGCCAGTGAGGATGCTCAATCATATATCGGTACATGTCGACAATCCACAGCGCGCCGTCGGGACCAGTTCGAACCATGACAGGGCGACACCAGCGATCTTCCGAAGCAAAAAAGTCTGTCTTGTCCACTTCAGCCGGATCACGTTCCAGGCGAAAGCTGACTCCGTCGTCAATGAGCAGATTGTGCTGAACGAGGTTGCTGAAAGGTTCACAGGTGAAGGCGTGTTGCGTTTCAAGACCCCCCATTCGTCCCTTCTCCCCCGCGGGGGAGAAGGTGGCCGTTAGGCCGGATGAGGGGGCTTTTTGTTCTGCCGCGTTCGAAGCCAAAGCCGCGGCCCCCTCACCCTGACCCTCTCCCCCGGCGCGGGGGAGAGGGGACTTGGAATGGCCTGAGAATGTTTTTATCTGCGCGTCACCAAACAACACCTCATCCAAATACACGATCCCCGAACAAGCCGACGTGTACCGACCAGACTGCTCAAAACTGTGAAACCGTTTTTCCGGGGGAGCCGCTGCATACACGGGCGGGTTCGACTCCGTCATCAGTCGACGAGGATCGGGTGGAGCGAAATGCAGATTGCGGCGGATGAACTGGTCTTCAAGCACATAATGCCACAGGGGATAACTGTTCTGTTCGCCAAACCAGTTGCCCCAGGCATCGCGATTCCGTCCAAACTGCGACGGGCCGCTTTGAGGATCGATGAGACCTTCAGTCGGACGAATTCGAAAGTCGCGACTTCCGACCGTTGTCTTTTCATTGGTCACATGCGACAAAATCTGACTTTGGGCACCGTAGCCCGGATGATGACTTCCGCTGGCACAGTGAATCCAGTTATCCAGTCCCCAGCGCAGGCCGTTGACTCGCAGCTGCTGGTTGCCTTCAAGAAATCCGGAATACAGCGTCTTGCGAATATCGGCCTTGCCATCGCCGTCGGTGTCTTCGGCATAAATCAGTTCCGGTGCCGCCGTGATCAGCACTCCCCTGCCCCACGCCATGACTCCGTTTGGGAATGGAATATCCTGCAGCAGGATTGTGGATGTTTCGTACTGGCCGTCGTTGTCTTTGTCTTCCAAAAATCGAACTCGTCCGCCCGGCTTGCCGTTGTTGTCCATACCCGACGGATAGTCGGCCATTTCGGCGACCCACAGCTTGCCATCAGCTCCCCAGTCAATCGCCACGGGATCAATGACAAGTGGCTCTGCGGCAACTAGCTGCAACTCAAAGCCGTCTCGCACATGAGCGACCTTCATGGATTCTTCAGGTGAGAGTGGCGGCGTATCGGGACGCGCAACAACTTCATTGATTTGTGGTTCACGCGAAACTTGTGCAACCGCATAATGAGTCGTCACTTCATCGACCGTCAATGCGCGATCGTACAAGGCCACTTCATCCATGCGCCCTTCCAGTCCAAACATTTGATCGTTGCGGCCGCCAAGGAAGAGATCTTCGCTGTCGGCGAAAGTCGGTGCCAGTTCACCGTTGATCTCCGGTTCTGAATTGCCGTTGAGGTACACAGTCACGTGCTTCCCGTTTCGCACAAGAGCAACATGATGCCACGTGCGAGTTTCCAGAACTGTGCGTCCCGCCAGCGCTTCATCACGTTCATTGCCGTTGAACAGCAGCAGCTTTCCATCCCAACCCTGATTCAGATAATTGCCGCCAATGCCCAGATGATCTCCCCCCACGCCTGGATCGGCATTCGGGCCGCGAGAGAAAAAGTATCCCGTGACCGCTCGATCGCTGTTCGGAAATCCATTCCAAACCCAGCATTCGACGCTATACGTTTCGCCGAGCTTCGGCACTTTCGCGGCAACTCGCCCGCCCGCGAAATGAGCCGCTCGGTTTCCTCGCGGCTGCTGGTTCAAACCGTTGCCTCGTGGACCGGGCAGATAGAACGCGATGCCGTCTTCGTAAACTGCATGGTGACTGCCGATTGCGTCGACGGCGTACCGTACACCCGCCGCTCCGTCGGCGGGAATTTCTGCTTGCCCATTTGCTTTGTCGATGGATTTGCCCATCGCGGCGGAATCCCGTCGAGGGAGCGACCGGTGTACTGTACTTTCAATCTCGCCCAGACGCCAAAACGCTTTCGGCTTTGACTCCACAATGGCCGTTGCGTAGGCGTGCTGTTCGTCGATTGTCGGCTTGCGCGGTTTATTTGAGACCTTTTCAAGCAGCCTTGTCAGAGTCTCCACGATTTGCGGCTCGGCCTGCTCTTCCAGTCCAGCCGTGCGCGCAGCCCACGTTGTGTAGCCGCCAAGTTTGTGCTGTTCAGGCGGAGGAATGTATCCTTCAGCTCCGTTGGCGAGTTCAATGTTCATCGTGGGAGTTAACGGGCTGCGATTCTTCAGCTTAATCCCGGTGATGCCATAGACCTCATCGGGAATCGCAGTGATCCCGCCATCGCCAATCCGAATCGCCTGCAATTTTAATTCGGCCGTCGGGTCTTCGTGTAACCGCAGTTGCTCAAAGGCATAGACCTCCGACCAACCTCGCGGCAAGCGGTCACCGACCTGAGCCGCCAGCTCCTGCGCCCATTTCAATCGAGCATCATCAGGCACACGTCGATTGAGCTTCAGCGTTTCTTCGGCCATCGCCAGTGTGATGTTCGATTCATGGCGGATGCTTTGATAAGCATTGAAGGCGATCTTTGCGATCGCGGTCGTATAGGCGTCCAGGCCGACATCCATCTTTGGCCGACTGTAATCCATCCACATGCTGTCTCCGCTGGTGCCCTGAGACATGAGGCCGATAAATCCGGGCTGCTGATTGGTGGCTTCCAGCAGTTCGCCGAGCTTGAGTCCAAAGCGGCCGGCAAAGTCGCCGGAGACCAGCGGCGCGCCGTAGTAATGATTCGCATAATTCCCCAGCACCGCCAGCGGTTTTCCATCGCGAGTTTGAACGGACAGCAGGGTTAAGTCAGTGTCCGCTGGTCCTGATGGACCAATATGATTGAGACTCTGATAACCGGGATGCATGTGAGCTCGTACGTTCAGTTGCCCAAAGGGATCGGCCATCGTCATGCGATCGGAACGAAAGATCCATCGCCGACAATGATTGTGCTGATCGTCAGGCGTTACGGCCCAGCCAGCCTGAGCAGGCACAAGTTTCTCATGCGCCTGAACAATGCTGCGAACGATCTGTCCCGGCAGAAACTGAGCGTATTCCGGGTCGACGCGACTGCCCAGGCACGGCATGGCGGAGGGCGCTGAATGAGCATGCGTCGCTGAGATCAGCATGCGGTTTGTCGGGATCCCGGTCAGTTGACTGGCCTGCTCTTTCGTATCATCCAGCATGGCTCGTGTGATCATCAGGTTATCGACCACCACGATGGCGAGTCGCTCGTTACCATCGTCCAGCACGAGAGCCCGGGCCATCAGAGCGTCGTAAGCTTTGTCAGCCGTGCGTTCTTCTACCATACCGTTGACGATGACAGGAAAGACCGTCGGCGTGATGTCCACCATCGCCGCCCCTGCCTTCAGTCCAGCTGGGTTTGCCTCATCAGCGAAGACCGTCGTTTGTGCCGATCCGAATGCAATTAGAACGAAAAGCCGAAGCAATGATCGACACATGGCGGGAATCCTCAGGTAAAGCATTCAGGCGAAAATCCGATGGTCTACTTCATGTCGAGCTCACGAATGTAGATGTTCCTGAACCACAATGTGTTGCCATGGTTCTGCAGTTCAATCTGTCCGCGTGGATAAATCGGATTCTTGCGGTCCCAGTAGTTTTCCATCACCACATCGTCTGTGACCAATTTGTCATTCAGTTTGATCGTCACTTTTTCACCGACCATCCGAATGAAAAACGTGTTCCATTCTCCGAATGGCTTGTCGGCAAGAACCAGCGGATAACGGGGATGCGTTTGATTGTTCCAGAAAGCGCCTGACCCTTTGTCGGCTCCCAGCGGCTTGTACTTTTCAAACGTAGTGTCCCAGATCTGAACCTGCGGACTGCCTCGCAGATAGATGCCGCTGTCTCCGCCTTCGAGAATTTTCCAGTCGACGTAGAATTCGAAGTCGCCGTAATCTTTCATTGTGCAGAGACTGTCGCCCTTGCCATCAAACACCAGTTCGCCATCGACGACCGACCAGTGTTCCTTCATGTTGGCGTCCGCTTTCTTCTGAGCCTCGGCCAGTTCTTCGGGCTTCATGGCCGCTCGCTTTTCTGGAGTCGCCACCAAACCTTTCCAGCCTTCCAGATCCTTTCCGTTGAACAGCGCGACAAATCCTTCCGGTGGATTGGCCATCACCGGGGATGCTGTACTCAACAGAGTTGTCACCGTGAGTGTGGCGAGACAGAACAGAATGACAGAACTTCTTTTGGTCATGAATGTGGCCTTCTGAGAAAACGAACAGGACAGTCATCTTCCCGCTGTTTAACCGAAATCTATGGTTCGGCCAACTGTGAGGCCCAGTGATTCACCGCTCACAGTCTGAGTGCAGATGTTCAGTGACACGGAGCCGGAAGGTGGCTATCCTGAGAAATTGTTCACTAAGTCATCGAAGTGTCATTGGCGAGGCCAACGAGATGCGTGGTTTGTGCTTTCTGTTCATTTTAAACTGTGCCATAAATTGTGGGTCAACACAGGCCGACGATGTGTCGAACTTTGACCATCAGATTGCCCCTTTGCTTGTGCAGCGATGTTTGAGCTGTCACGAAGGCGCAGAAGCGAAAGGCAAACTTGACCTGTCCACGCGCACTTCGGCCATGGCCGGAGGTGAATCGGGCGTGGTCATTGAGCCGCGGAATCCGGATGCAAGTCTGCTGTGGCAGCACGTGGAATCAGACACCATGCCGCCGAAGAAGCCGCTGACTTCGGATGAAAAAACTCTGCTCAAAGTCTGGATTACAGATGGTGCAAAGTGGGGCACTGAACGAATTGATCCGTTTCGATTCACAACGGAGGCTCGAGCCGGCGTGGACTGGTGGGCGCTGCAGCCGCTGAAGGTCAACCAGAGCCGTCCTTCCATTGATGCGTTTGTGGATGCACGGCTGAAAGAAGCAGGTCTTGAACGCTCTCCGGAAGCCAACAAACGCACGTTGATCAGGCGTTTGTGTTTTGATCTGCTCGGTCTTCCCCCGACACCTGAACAGATCACCGAATTTCTGGCAGATGCATCTGACAAGGCTTACGAAAATCTCGTTGACCGCCTGCTGGCATCTCCGCACTATGGCGAACGCTGGGCAAGACACTGGCTGGATATTGCTCGGTTTGGCGAAAGCAACGGTTTTGAATACGACGAACCGCGAGACAACTTCTGGCCGTATCGAAACTGGGTGATCGATGCTCTGAATCGAGACATGCCTTACGATGAATTTGTCCGGCTGCAGTTGGCTGGAGATGTGCTCTTTCCTGACGATGTGAACGCAATCGCTGCCACCGGATTTCTGGTGGCGGGACCGCACAATACCACGCTGCCCGCCAACGACAAGATGCGCATGTCGATGGCTCAGGATGAGCTGGAAGATCTTGTCGGCGCCGTCGGTCAGACATTTCTGGGACTCACCGCCAACTGCGCTCGCTGTCATGACCATAAGTTTGACCCGATCTCGCAGAAGGACTATTACCATCTGGCCGCGACGCTGACCGGGGTCACTCATGGCGAACGTACGGTCAGGGTGCCGATGACATCCGAGCAGGAGCAGCGAATTGCAGAGATCGACACGCGACTTGTTGAGATTCGTCAGGAACTTGACGCTATCAAGGAGACCATTCGGAAAGCCATTATTGCCGAACGAAACGCGGGCATTTTTTCCGGACCTGAGCCCCCGAAAGCCTTCGCGGTCTGGGAATTTGACGGCGACCTTACGGACAGCATTGGCGATCTCGATGGATCAGCCAGCGGGGCTGCAAAACTGGACCACAGCCTGCTGGTCGTCGATGGCAAAGATGGTTTTGTTGCTTCGATGCCGATTCCGGTGGATGTTGCGGAAAAGACGCTGGAGGCCTGGGTTCAGCTTGATACTCTGAATCAGGCGGGCGGCGCGGCGATCAGTCTGCAGACTCTGGATGGCACAACATTTGACGCCATCGTGTTTGGTGAGCGGGAGCCGGCCAAATGGATGTCCGGCAGCAACGGGTTCGTTCGCACAGCATCATTTAATGGAATGCCGGAAACAGAAGCCAACAGTCGACCTGTTCACGTGGCGATCGTTTATCAGGTGGACGGCACCATTGTGGGCTACCGAGACGGCAAGCCATACGGTGAGCCTTATCGACCGGGCGATCTGCAGAAGTACGCTGCCGGAAGTGCGCAGCTGGTGTTTGGACTGCGTCATGGTCCGCCCGGCGGAAATCGAATGCTGGCCGGCCGAATTTCTCGCGCGTTGTTCCACAATCGGGCATTGACCCCTGAAGAGGTCGCTGCTTCTGCGGGTGCTTCTGATCTGAACTACGTTTCCGAAAAACAGATCTTTGCCCGACTGTCGGCCGAGCAGCGTGAAACTCACCCAACACGAACGACCAAACTGGCTCAATTGCAGAATGAGCGAACCGCACTTGTCAGTTCGGAATCCAGAGTTCTCTATACCTGCGTCTCAACGAATCCAGGCGCCACACGTCTGCTGCATCGAGGTGACGTCGGGACGCCGGGGGAAGAAGTTTCTCCAGCCGGGTTGTCTGCCATTCCGGGAGCTTCGTCGGACTTCGGGCTGGCACCGATGGCTTTGGATGGAGATCGGCGACGGAAGCTCGCCGAATGGGTCACGCATGCAGGCAATCCTCTGTTTGCTCGCGTCATGATCAATCGACTGTGGCACTATCACTTTGGACAGGGCCTGGTCGCAACGCCCAGCGATTTTGGGTTCAACGGAGGACGGCCCAGCCATCCAGAACTGCTCGACTGGCTGGCTTCAACGTTTCAGCAGGTCGGTTATCGACTGAAACCAATGCATCGACTGATGGTACTTTCGGCCGCTTATCGTCAGACGTCAGCTCCTCGTGATGATGCGTTAAAGGTGGACGCTGACAACCGTCGGCTGTGGCGAAAATCCCCGATGCGAATTGAAGCAGAAGCCATTCGAGACGCCATCCTGCTCGTCACCGGTCAGCTTAATCCCGAGATCGGCGGGCGCGGTTATCGCGATGTGGAACACATCAAGTACAAGGGTAGCAACTTCTACAATCTGCTGGAGGAAACAGCCGCAGAAGGCCATCGTCGCACGATATATCGGTTCACTCCTCGAGGCGGTCGGAATCCGTTTCTGGACACCTTTGACTGCCCCGATCCATCTGCGACCACTCCGAACCGAGCCACAACAATTACTCCATTGCAGGCCTTGTCGCTGATGAACAATTCGCTTGTCTTTGCCATGGCCGACGACTTCGCCGCCCGCGTAACTCGGGATGCAGGAGCCGACACCAATCAACAGATAGCGATGGTCTACAGCATGGCCTTCGGCCGTGAAGCAGAGCCAGATGAAATCGCCACAGCCAAAGACTTCGTCGCCCACTACGGCCTGGCATCGTTCTGTCGCGTCATTCTGAACAGCAATGAGTTTCTGTACCTGCGGTAAAAAATTCAGGTTGGTTCACCAACCCCGAAGATCACCGTCCGCATCACTGCCGATGTCGACGATTTTTTCGGTAAGCCCAGCACTTTGGCCGTAACAATCTTCCGCTGTTCTCGAAAGTTTCGACCACGCACAAAACGGACTCCTGCAGCAAGCAACGTAACCGACATGATGAACACGTCGTCTCACGAGCAACTCACACTGGCAGCTCACGAAGTCGCTTCTTTGCAAGCAATGAATGGAACAAGAAATAAAACTCCAACCAGAAACATTGTGATTCCGGCCGCGATGCTGCACGAACACCATTGACGCAGTTTCATATGAATCCCCCGCAGTTCTTTGTGAATCGCAAATCCCGTGTCTCGTCACCAGGCAGGACGCCCTTTCCATCAGTTGCCTCATTTCTTCAGACGCGTCTTGTGGGCCAGCCCCAATGCTCGACGCACCATCCAGCCTTTGGTCCGAGTCAGTGGCTTCCATTTACGAATGACAAGTGAGCCAAGGTCCATTGGGCAACGAGTCAGAAGCCGAAAACTGTCTTTGGTGACTAAAACTGTGTCCGAGTGCCGCACTCCGCCGACTCCTTTCAGATAGATGCCCGGTTCAATACTGATAACCATGTTTTCCGCGAGGCGATCTTCGCTTCCCTCAGCAATCCAGGGGGCTTCGTGATTGCCCAGACCGAAACCGTGTCCGGTCCGGTGTAATCGCTGGTCTTCGCTGCCATAGCCTTCTTTTCGCAGGAACTCATTGACACGACCATCCAAGTCACTGCAAGCCATCCCCGGTCGAATCAACTCGAACGCAATTCGACGAGCCTCCATCATCGCATTAAATGCCTGCGCCGCTTCTGTGGATGGCGAGGCGGTAAAATACGTGCGCTCACTCTCAGCGGCATATCCATTCCTCAGTAGGTATGGATGTTCTCTGCCGAAATGTTATGCGCCTTCTTCATGTGCTCCTGGTCGAGCTTTGGGACGAGCAGTCTCGGAGCTCCGCTCGGACGCACAAGGAGGAAGAACGGCCTCTCCAGTGGTTCAAATCCCGCGCCTGTCAAATAGTAAATACTCTCGAACGCCGACACGATAAAGAGGTCGAGACCCACCTGCCGAACTGCAGACTGCAGAGACTCAATGCGGCTTCGGTATTCTTCAGGTTCGATTCGCAACATCTCACTTCTCCAACTGCCAAAGACTTACAACCTCTGAGGACAGCGATGAACGGTTCTTTGAGCCACAACGATGAGATGCGCCCCCTGGTACGCCCAGGAACCTCTGATTCAGAACCCCTGACGAAACCGTAATCGTGCAGTCGCGTGGTCCGGGGAGAATGCTGAAAAATCATTTATTACTGCGGCTCGCGGCGATCCTTGTGAACAACAATCTCAATCGCCGCTGCCTTGAACGATAGAACAGGCAGGCGAATAACCAGCCCAGTGGCGTCAGCAGGCCAGCGTTCAGATGAATGCAATCCGTGTAGCGAGATTGATTCCCCGGCGAAGTCTCCACTCTCATTTGATGATTCCATGAGATCACGAGCTGACCCCTTTCTTCCGTCTCGATTTCTCGGGCAGCTTGATCGACCCGAATCACGCGGACGCTGTGTGAGGATGCTGGCCCGATGCCAAACGGCCGAATCTGCATGACGAAAGTCGTCGCTGGCATAAAGAGTGTTGCTGGCCAGGTGTCAGAGTTTTTTACAGTCAACCAACCGCGAATGATGTCTAGAAAAGTCTCCTTTTGCAGCAAGCATCCCCAGACGACACCCGCAGAGGCTGGCAGCTGTGTGCTTAAGCGAACTTTTACTCCATCGGCGACTGCTCCGAGAGCGATTCCGGCAGCCAGATATTGACAGAGATTCTGTACGATCCAGGTCACTATGACTTCTGCGGACACCTGAAACGATGCAAATGTCAGGATAAAAACAGGCAGACTCCCCACGCAGAAAATGCCCGCCGCACAAATGAACCCACCTTTGATGCCGGCTGGGAAACTGGTCTCTTGTCGCAGTTTGAGGAAGACGGCTGCGAAGACAGGTGCGTAGATGAAAGGGTGGATCAACATGTACCTTGACGTCCAGCCGGGCCACGGACGGAACAGTTCATGGTTTTCGTACTGCGCCTCAATTTCCGGGGCTGCGAAAGGAATAGAAAAGTGAAAGATGACTCCAACCAGAAACATCGAGATTCCGACCGCGATGCTGCATGAACACCATTGACGCAGTTTCATGGGTCTTCTACCTGCCATTCTATGTGTGTTTGAATTTTTGTGGCCCGTGACCAGACAACGCAGCCTGACTAAGACAGAGGCCGTGAGGACCAGTCTCGCTTTATGACGGCATTGCCACAATCGATTGACTCACCCGCTTCAGGATGATCGCTCGCATTGCACAATAGATCAGGGCACCGTTGAAGATGTGCCAGAGAAAATGCGTGCCGAAGGGCACCCAGGCACACGCAATGGAATCAATCGACCGAAACGTAATTGCTGCAAAGAACAGAATCGCGACGAATCCCATCAGGCGGCGATCCGGCTGCCTTGTGGTGTAGTGAAACACAGCAAGGCACAGCAGCACGAATCCCGTCGGAGCGTAAAGGATTGACCCATTCAAATACGGCGGAACCTGTAACATGAAAATGCTGATCACCAGATATACGCACATAAGCCCAGTGGCGACAGTCGCCCTTGCTCCTGCACACGTTCGCAGATACAGCCAGAGAAAGCACAGTTGAAACACAAGAATTGGTATCAAGTCCATGAGCTTTGCCCACGGCGTTGCATACATGTGCCAGATCGCGCTTCCGACACCGACGGTTGCCGCAAGAAACATGAGCAGACTCATATCCGGCGTGCGAACCCTGTGACGGCTCGCAAGATTCCACGCCTCAACGGCAGCCCAAATAAACATCAGATTACTGATTGTGTTGAACGGTTCTTCGAAGAGTCCCGAACGATGCCGCTCGCAGTATTCATCAATCACGTTTCAACTCGCTTACTTCTGAAGGGTATTGAAAAGAAATCCACGGAATTTTCCGCCGGACCGCGGCACACTGATCGTCTACATATGGCCGCCGCTGTTTTCGTTCGCATGCACTCGCTGAGAAGAGACGGCGTTGCGTCCTCGTCCCAATTGGCGGTGAGCGAGAATTGCGGCGACTGAGTCTGCATAGAACATGCCTCGCGTTGTCAGCGACACGGCGGCACTCGTCACATCCAGCAATCCTTCCCGCGCCAGTGTTTCCACTTCCTGAGCGTAGTCATGGCAGACGTCGCTACCGAGTGCCTCCTGATACCGGCGGCGGTCAATCCGCAGTGCTGACAGTTGGCGAGTGGCGTGCAGCAGTTTCAGATCACCGGACGCGAACTCGTAATACCGGTTCCACACCGTTCCACCTTGCTGAACCGCCTGCAGGTATTCGGCCGCGCTTTCGGGATTCATCGTTTTCAGAGCAGTTGATCGCACTGTGTGTTCTGTGCAGGAAATCCCCGACGGTCCGAATCCCAGCATGTCGAAGCGATCGGGCTGAAAACTCATCAGCTCGTACAAATACCGCCGCGAGTCGTTTTGCAAATCACATCGTTCAAAATTGGTCAGCGTTGTCTGGCGGTAGCCTTGTGCCATGAGATGCTCACGAAGCGCTTCCCAGTTTCGTGATGCCGTTTCATTTTCCGGCAGCGAAGCCACCAGTCGGCTGTCCCGAGCCCAAGGCGCTGCCATTCCGCGGAACAGAACCAGATGATAAAGGCAGATCTGGTCCAGCCCGAGATTCACGGCCTGAGAAACGTCGTCTTTCATTTCCGACAACGACTGCCCCGGCAGATTGAACAGCAGATCCGCCGAAACAGTCATTCCGCGGGCATGAGCGTTCTTGACAACCTCGGCGAATACCTCGGGGCCGCCGAAGGCCAGGCGCCCCATTTGTTCCAGACGGCTTCGTGAGAATGTCTGCACGCCCATGCTGATTCGAAAATGGCGGGCTGACAGTTCCTGCGGCAGTATGTCGAGCAGCAATGGTTTCCGGTTCAGGAAATAGGCTGGCACACCTTCCAGTGTGACTTCAGCCTGTGCAAGGTCAAAGACTTGATTGAGCTTGCGACACAGATTCCGAAACGGAATGGCCGGTGTCAGATTTGCGGTCCCTCCGCCAAAATACAAACCATGGATTGATCTGCCCATCAGGTGCGGAGCCGATGTCGTGCGGGATTCGATCTCTCGAATCACTCCGTTCACAACTGCGGCTGCCTTCAGCGAACTGAAATCCTCATGTGGGAAAGTGCAAAAGCCACAACCTGCGATCCTGGGATTGCAGAACGAGTGAGGCAGGACACCGACCAGCAATTCACGATCGGGATGATGCCGGGGTGCAAACCTTTCGTCGGCGGCATCACTCATCTTTCGGACTTCGTCACTGGCAAACGGCATGGCTGCTGCCAGTGGAAAGCCGTGCAACAGGCGGTGCCGCTGCGGCTTGCTCATCCGCTGCTGCAGAAGTTCCTTTAGTTGTCGTGATTGTGCGTCGAACTTGGCATCGGCAGAGCATTCGGTTTGCAACAGCATCTCAGGTCTCCTCATGGGAAGTAGTAGGACGTATGGCTCTGAGGTACACAAAGCGATCCGCGTGCCGAAGAATGAGGTATCTTCGTAAGTCGTTATGGCCAAATTGGATGCGTTGATTGTGCGTCATCGAATTGTCGTAGGTCAGTTGAATAACACATGCAAACTCTGTAGTTTGATATGCAATTCTTGTCGAAGAGGCTTCCGCATTGGGATCGAGACGTTCTATGGCAATTCTTTCGAGTCGAGACCTGCGAGTTGCGGAGGCGATTGGTCAGATTGGCTACTGCAATCCGTTTCTGCCGGAGCGACTGGAGCTGGAACGCGTGGCTCTCGGCGCGGCGTTTCAATGTGCGGATCCGGTCATCAATCTTCCACCTGATTCAGACCTGAACACGATCTTCCCGAACTTCACAGCACTGCGAGAACGAGCAGAGATTCTTTCGGATAAGATGCGTGCGCAGATGCTTTACGGAATGCAAGTATCTGAGCGTGCATTTCGCATCTATCAGGACATGGCGCTGTACCTGCTCTATAACCGCCACATGTCCTATCTGGACAAAGTGGCGACCACACCTACAAAACTCGCAAAGTCTGCGCAGAGTTCTGCGGCATGGAACGACTTTCAGACGGATTTCAACTGGTACCTTCAACTCCCCGGATTTCCGCTGCCTGCGCACATCGAAGCTGCACACTGCTTTGCCGTGTTCTTTCAGATCCAGCGTGCATTCAATCACATCTTTGAATGCATCATCGGACGCTCAATGCCGATTGCTCGCCTGCGCGCCGCAGTCTGGGAATCGATCTTTACTCATAACATGAGTCGCTACGCGCGAGCTGTTTACAAGACCATGGGTACTATTCCGACATTGATTACCGGAAGTTCCGGCACCGGAAAGGAACTGGTCGCACAGGCGATCGGGATGTCGAGATACATTTCATTCAATAAGAGCAGCGCATGCTTTGAAGTGGATTCGAATTCGTCGCTGCATACCGTCAACCTTTCAGCTCTCTCGCCGACGTTGATTGAGTCTGAGCTGTTTGGCCACATAAAGGGGGCCTTCACGGGGGCCGTTGCCGATCGCAAAGGATGGTTGGAAGTTGCTGGTGACCAGGGGACTGTGTTTCTGGATGAGATTGGTGAACTGGATCTTTCTATTCAGGTGAAATTGCTGCGCGTTCTGCAATCCGGCAGCTTTTCGCGGGTCGGTGAGACGAAGGAGCGGAAATTTAGGGGCAAGTTCGTCGCCGCAACAAATCGTGACCTGTCACAGGAGATGGCAGCTGGCAGATTTCGAGAGGACCTGTATTACCGCCTGTGTGCGGACATGATTCAAACTCCTGCGATGCGTGAACAGATTGCTGACTGCCCTGGCGATCTGGAGCATCTCGCAGAATTCATGGCTCGGCGAGTACTGCCCGACCTGCCTGAAGAATCGCAGGCCTTGGCGCGGGAGACAGTCGACTGGATCGCCTTGCAAATGGGGTCGAACTATGGCTGGCCGGGCAACATCCGTGAACTGGAACAATGTGTTCGTAACGTCATGATCCGGAAATCCTATACGCCAGCCAGACAAAGTCGCATTGCCGTGGGAGCATCGGCGCACGATCGCCTGGCTCGTGCAGTGGAAGAAGGACGCTTCAGCCTGGAGGAGCTCATCCAACACTATGTTTCGATGATCTATGCTCAAGAGGGTCAGCACTACGGCCGGGCTTCCAAACGGCTGGACATGGACTGGCGAACGCTGAAGCAGAAGCTGAACAAAGATCTTGTTGAAGCCTATTCTGTTCGTTGAGCGTCGGCCGTAACTCGAGTGATCGCCGTCGCCGAACGATTCGCATTTAACGTCTCGATTCCTCTGCGAGTGAAATGCCCCGTGAAGCGACTGGTAATGAATGTCGAACAGTATCGTTCCAGGGGTCATTCGCCATAACGAACTGGAGCATGACGCGGCGGCATCGCATCGTCAGCGGTACCGATCCGAACCGACACCCACAGCGTCTTCTCCGATTTTTCTTAGACTGCACCCGTCACATCGCCCAACGCGGCGAAAAAGATTTCGGTCGCCCCAACCGAAGCGTCTAACAGGCTATGCTCGCCGCTCCGGTGTGCGCCACCGATGCGTGCCAAGGGACAAACCAAACGGCATCCGGTGTATTGGACCGACGCCGGAACCTGGATTCTACGGAACTGCTGCGGTGGGGCGACTCAAATGTGCGGGTGACACTGTTTTGCAGTATTGGGTATTAGGTATTGGGTGATGCGTGCGAAGTGAGCTTGTTTCAAGTATGCAGGGGCGACAGCGCCTGAGTTATTTAGAATAAGTGAACAAATACGAGGTAGTCAGGTCAAACAAAGACAGCAAGTAGACGTCGGCCATTTTGACGTATTTTTGAAATCCAGGTTTCATTATTTTCCCTTGATTGATCTCTGCAAAAGGTACTTTTCTACTGGGACGATAAATCCAGAAGTCTGGACTGTCATACCTTCAATCGCGTTCGGGACCTCCAGACCGACGACAGTCGGTCGGAAGGTATCATCGTCGCTCGAGTTCGCGATCCGCATTTAGTGGTTGAACAGGAAGTTACGCCAGGAACTGAGAATCGAAAATTCTCTTGGAAATCACGGGCTCTCGGTTTGAAGGGGCACTTATCGACCGATGCCTGGCAAAAACGTGGTCTGCGTCCGGCGGGGAAGATTTCGCTCGTCAGGCTGAATGATGACTGGAAAATTGACGCGGTCCCTTATCGGTAGCTGAACTCTTCTAAGTAGACTTATACTCCAGCAAGGGCATCAACGCCGATACGCCAGTTTTTGGCCGAAAGTCACTCTTCTTTTCAGGCGAACGGTGATCACGCATCCCGAAATTCGGAGTCACCACGTGCAATCACGATGCACGTCAGAGCGGCAAAAACTCCAAACGCGATCGGGCTGACCGATGGAATCAACGAAAGCAGGACGGCGATCATTGCCCATGCTCCTCCAATCCAGCGATAGGCGGTCCAGAAGTTGCCGCTTTTGGCAAACAGGGCCACTGAGGAAATGACGGCCCAACAGGGATAGAAGACTGCAACTGAGTAGTAAAGATCCGGATGCAGCATGATGCGCAGACTGGTGAAACAAGCGGCAGATCCAACCGCATGCCCGATCCAAATCGACCACAACTCTCGACGCGCCGATTCGGACGAACGATTGGATTTCTGGCTCGCCGAGAATGTGGCGAACAAGGGAACATACCCAAGAAAGATCGCCAGCCAGACCCATGGCTCGGAGGCACGCACACGCAGCAGCAGCAGCCACACGATCACGCCGTTGGCGAATAGCAGGGGCGCGACCACCATCCACAACAAATGTTGAAGTCCCGGAAAGAAACGATTCCAGCGAGGCCGGTTCAACCACGCGGCAATGGCATCGGCAAATTCCTCTGCGGATGCATGTCGGGCTGAGGGATCCTCTGCCATCGCCTTCTGGCATATTCGGAGCAACTGGACTGGCAGCTTGCTTGGAAAATCATTGGCAAGGCTGGATTTTATCGCGACAACATCAGCCAGGTTATCAGCCAAATGCTGTTTGGGTGAATGGTTACCATAGCGTGGTGAGTGCCCCGTCAACGCGGCCCAAAGCGTCGCTCCCAGTGAATAGACGTCCGAAGACACTGACCTGGTCGCCGCAATTTCATCCGGCGACGCGTTTCGCATCGCGGCCTGAATCAGTTCAGGCGGCATGTAGGCAAGAGTTCCCGCGACACCTGTTGAAACCGTATTCACGTCGGAGGCCAAAAATTCCGCAAGCCCAAAATCGCTGAGCAGAGGACGATCGGTTTCTGCTTCGATCAGAATGTTGTGCGGTTTGATGTCACCGTGAAGAATTCCCCGGCGATGAACTGCGTGGACAGCGCGGGCGATTTTTTCAATGTAGCCCGCTATGCGTTCGGGACTTGGCACATCTGATTTTGCATCGGGCGGAAAACAAGTGTCGCCTTTCGCTCCGCGAAACCAGCGTTTTGTCGTTCTTTCGCGGAGCGAAAGGCGACAATAGAAAGCCGCACGATTCTGACTCAGATGATACAGTGTCGTTCCTTTGACAAACTGCATCGAAAACCAGGGGCACCCGTCGATTTCGCCGACCTGATAAACAGGCACGATGTGTTCATGGGTGACGTAGGCTGCAAGTCGCAATTCTCGCTCAAAGCGATGCTGCATCTGTTTGACAGTGTCTAACGAAACGCCTCTCAGTCGATCGGGGCGAATCACTTTGATGGCGTCGACTCGCTGCATTCTCTGATGGGTGCTTCGGTAGACAATCCCCATTCCGCCGCGACCGACTTCTTCAAGTTCAGCATAGTCGGGCAGAATCGGTGGTGCTTCGTCAGTCGCTAAAGCGAAGCGGACGGGCGACGTGAGTTGATCCACAAACATGTAAAGACGTTGATGTTCCGAATTGGCAGTGGACTCACTGCGCCAGAGGTTCTGGTGTGTATCGCTGCGCCGCAACGAATGACGAATCTCAGCCAACCGTTCCAGTTCCGCCAGCAACTCATCTGACGGCGTTTCCTCTTCATGCTCCGAAGCATTGCTGTCAGTCATCGCATTGTTCCTCAAGGCATTTCGCCAGATGCTGCCTGGCTCGATGCAGTACTCCAGCCGCAGCGGGCTCTGAAAGGCCAAGAGCGTCAGCAGTTTCCTTGAGCGAACGTCCGTTAAGATGTTTCATAATGACGGCTCTTCGTTGATTGTCCGGCAATGTTTGCAGTGCGGCCAGCATGATGCAGATTTGCTCATTCCGCTGCACAACTTCGCTGGGCGACGTTTCGTCCGCGATGAGAACCTGCTCCAGCCTGATAAATGATGCTTCAAGGTCCGACTCACGAACGCGCCTTCGGACATCGTTCTTTTGAGCCTTCAGATGCTTTACGGCGTCCAGCAGATTGTGATTCAAAGCACTGCGCAGCCATGCGAAGAATGCCCCTTTGCTCATGACTGCCAGCTGCTCGGCGTTGCAATGCGCCTCCAGAAGTGTCTGCTGCACGAGATCGGAAGCATCCAGATCTCCTCGCAGCGTTGAAGAAATCATGGCCTCGGCCAGGGTCAACAGGACCGGTCGAAACTCATTCAGGCTCTCCACAACATGCGTTCCAGATTCCGTCATGCGGCACTCCCCAACTGACAAGCGACTTTGTGCGCGCCGCAATGCGCTAAAATTTCGTTTTTTTCTCTCTGGCTGCGCACAGACGCGGCACAGTTCTCGCTTTAACATCAGGGACAGCTTACCAAACTCGTATTAAGCGAACGATCAACATGCAACGGCACAACTTCGGCGGCAATATACAGCTCAAACCCAATACGAGGTATCTGCCTGCGACCGAACAGGAAGTCCTGGAAATTCTGGACCGACACCATGGCCAGCGAATCCGATGCATCGGACGCCTTCACTCCTGGAGCAGGGCGGTAGAATGCAACGATGTGTTGCTCGATTTGCGGCTTCTTAACCAGGTAAACCCAGTAGCCGATAGTGAGGCACTGCTGGTTTCCGTTGGTGCCGGGTGTCAGATCAAACACCTTCTGGCGGATCTGGAGCGGCTGAAAAACTGGACGTTGCCGTCACTCGGGCTGATCACCGAGCAAACCGTTGCGGGTGCCGTCTCGACAGGAACACATGGTTCGGGTCGAAACTCCCTGTCTCAATATGTCGTCAGCGTTCGCATCGCGCACTACGACTCTGTCACGGGTAAGGCGACGGTTTCGGAAATCAGCGGCGGCGACGAACTTCGCGCGGCAAGATGTTCGCTGGGTTGCCTGGGTGTGATTCTAAGCGTGAAAATGCAGTGCCGACCGAGTTACAACGTCGAAGAAGCCTGGCATGAACACGAGCACCTCGCGGATGTGATTGATGCGGAACGTGAGTATCCGTTGCAACAGTTCTTTCTGGTGCCATGGCGCTGGACTTACATGTCTCAATATCGCCGAGAGACAGATCGCCAAAAATCTAAAACGGCGCGGCTTTACCATTGGTATCGCTTTTTGACCATCGACATCTCGATGCTGCTGCTGATCATCATCCTGGTGCGACTGCTGCGAATCAACGCGATCATTCGGTTGATGCTCCGTCGAGTCATTCCGGCATTTGTCATTCGCGACTGGCACGTTGTCGGCCCATCGACTCCGCAGCTGGTGATGGAACACGAAATTTTTCGGCATATTGAAATGGAACTTTTTGTTCAGAAGTCGAATCTGGAATCAGCCATGTCCTATGTTCGCCAGATACTTTGCGTTGCTGCCGGGACTGGCAATTCGATCGATGACCAATTCAAAGAGCGGCTCGTTCTCGCGGGTCGCGAAAAGGATCTGGCAGACGTCTCGGGAACGTACTGCCATCACTTTCCGATCTGCATCAGAAAGGTTCTTCAGGACGACACCCTCATTTCGATGACCAGCCCCGCAGATCTCGCCTCAAAGGAAGCACCACCTGAGGCATGGTATGCGATTACGTTGACCTGCTACGCTCGTGGTAGCGAACAAGACGCGTTTGAAAAGCTTGGGCGATTTCTGACGCATAGCATGGCCGCCCTGTTTTCCGCGCGTCCGCATTGGGGAAAGCTCTGTTACCTGCAGCCTGACAAGCTTCGCGGATTGTATCCGCAGTTCGAGGTCTTTCGCGAACTCAGCCAAACATATGATCCTGATGGGCATTTTCAAAATGACTGGACGAGCGAACTTCTAACGAATAAACGTCGGCCGTAGTGAAAAATTTCAACAACGAAGGGTGGCGGGTTGACATTCAGGCTGACTTGCAATAAAGTAAGCATCCACTTACACATCTGCCGGAGTATTCAGTGGCCCGCCCAAGTCAAACACAGGAGCAAGCAAAAAAACTATTGCCAATTGTCTGCGCGGTTTTCAGCGAACTCGGATACCGACGAACAACAACCGCAGAGCTGGCCCAGCGGTGTGATGTGCGAGAAAACATCCTGTATCGACTGTGGCCGGATAAGAAAGCGATGTTCCTGGCGGCGATCGATGATATTTTCCGGTCCCGTGCTGAAGTCTGGAACGAGATACTGGCGGATCTCCCTGCACCCGGACAAGCTGTTGAACGCATCGTGGAATATGAGTCGCAGCATCAGGGTGAATTCGGGTTCTATCGAATCGTATTCACCGCCCTGACAGAAACGGATGATGACGACATACGAGCTGCACTGGTTGACATGTACAAGAGATTTCATCAGCTCGTATGCGGCCAAGTCGCAGCGGGACGCGGGTCCGGCGACCTGGAATCCGGCTTGTCGACGGAGACAGCCGCCTGGGGGTTGCTCGGACTGGCCACCATTTCCAACATCATCAGAGAACTGAAGTTGCTGCCGCCGCATCAGCGAGAGCGAATGTTTGCTTCCGTGGCGAAGTGTCTTGTGAGTGGCGAGATTTCCTGGCTTTGAAGTTCGTCGAGTACCACCAGGTTCGTTCATTCGCCATTGAATCGCAGACGAATGATCCGTTGAATCTGGACGGAGAGATGAAGGGCCACACTCCGATGTCTGCGGAAGTGTTGCCGGCAGCGTTATCGATTCTAGCTTGACAGTACCACGGAGATTGAGTCATGTCCGCTAATACAAAAACACCACAGATCGACACCGTTTGCAGAGGCAACGCGACGGAGCGCGGTTTTGCGCAAGGTCAAGCGATGGCTAAGACCATTCGTGAGTCGGCGGAGGCCATCCATGAACTGGAGGCTTTTCGATTGCAGTCGCCCCGGTGGCTTCCGTATGGTGCCTTTGTGAAACTCGCTGATTACCGGGCTGAGCGAGCCCTGCGGACTGGACTGACCAGCGGATTGCCAGAAGCATGGGCTCGCATGCAGGCGATCAGTCAGGCTTCAGGAATTTCCTTACGGCGACTGGCTCTTTTGAATGCACTTGAGCCTGTATTATCCGATCTGTCCGGACGTGTGACTGGATTGGAAGCTGGCTGTTCCGCCGTGGCCGTTGGTGCAGACCGCAGTGGAGGCCACGGCACTATTCTCGCTCACAACTTCGACTACCTTCCATTGGTGCAAAGGTTCTATTGCATCCGAGACGAGCGTCCTGACAACGGGTTCCGATCCCTTCAGTTCTCGATAGCCCCAATGGCAGGAGCTGTCGATGGTATCAACGAAGCCGGGTTGGCAGCTACGCTTAACTACGCATACGCAACAGATCGAAATTGCCCGGCACCAACGATCTCGATGCGTTTGGCTGAGGCTTTGACGCGGTGTCAGACGGTGCAGGCTGCCTGTGATTATTTCACTCATTCGTCTCGCTGGGGAAGCGGGCTGATTATGCTGGCTGATGCCCATGGAGCTACCGCGTCGCTCGAACTCACTGCGACAACGCACTTTATTCGTCCTGGCTCAACACACGGCATCATCACCCATGCGAACCGAGTCTGCGGAGAACCAACGTCGGCTGTTCAGGTTCCAGCGAACGCTATTCACGGCAATCGATCGCCCCGAGCGTTACGTGGCCATCGAGTCCACTCGTCGTCGGAACAACGGGAACGGGCTCTCCGCGACATCGAGCAGATCGACTCTCCACTGGACCCGGACAAACTCGCTAAGCAAATGTCGAATCATGGTCCCACAGAGTCGCCATCGCGGCTCACTCTCTGCATGCACAGCGATTATTGGCATACGACCGCGTGCGTTCAACTTCTGCCTGAAGCACGCCGCCTTCGCGTTTCCTACTCAACCGCGTGTCAGGCTCAATACGTAGAGTTCGTCATTTCGTGAGCTGGCGACTGTGTTTGTAACCCGATCACGCAGCAACTTCTGGGTCCCCGTCGAAAATTCGGAGGCTCCAGTCTTTCTCTACCTGCACGGTCAAGACGCAACCAGGGGAAAGAATCTCGAACACACCGAGCGATTTCAACAGTGGGGTTGGAACGTGTTAGTCATAAACTATGCCTGATTGATGGTGCCGGACACGAGAATTGCGGATCGATTGGCAAGGTTGAGTACCGCAAATTTTTTGATGAATTTGTTGCTGCATGCCTGAACAGAATCCCACAAAACGGCGACATTCCACTGAACCCGTAAAGTACAATGTCCCCTGTTTTACTCCTTTTGTGTTAAAACAAGTGCCATTGCACCAACGCATTCTGTTAAGAGCCAATGGCCGATCAGTCCAGGCATACCAATTGAAACACCGTCTTTAAGGACCGCACAGTCGGCATTTCAGCCTAAGGAAGAAAGCAACAAAAAGAATCCGCATACATCTGAATGGCCGCCGGAATATGCGATGATTCCGCCGAGAGAACGCGAGGGGGAAAGTGCCGCAACTACTGTGAAATCAATTCAATCTCACCAAGATCCAAGGGCGTCTCTTTGTCGCCGTCTTCAAGATCCGACACTTCAAATTCTCGCGGTGTCAGGGAGAGCTTCCAGTTTTGCAATGCTGACCATTCGCTAAGGACAAACCTGCCGGCTGGCACGTTGTCGATGCGGAAGCTGCCGTCGCGGTCAACGGAGGCGCTGAACACGGGTAGGGCGTCCATACGAGCTTGAAAGGCATGTACCGCCACTTCGTAGTCTCGGGCTTCTTTAGTGTGCTTCCACTTCTCCCAGGCATTTGGATCATTCTGGTCCATGCCGACGGGAATTGGTTGCGGTATGTCCGGCTCGAGATTCAGTCGCAGTTGTCGCCAGACGATGGCTTGCTTGTAGTCTTCGTCGCGTCGTCGCCCGGCTTCTGTTCATCGGCGATTGCTGCGGAGTTGCCTGGCGACGTGAGTTCCAACGGCAGCAGCCCCGGAAGCATCATGCAGAGCAGCCCGGCTCCGAAGGCCACCAGCAGCCCGCGACCGGTTGGAAACGGCTCCGACACGGGTTCGTTCAGCATCCGCGAAATGCGCCGTCGAAGGTCCGACGGACTTCGACCGCTCGCCGCCAACGCTGTCAGATTTGGCCCGTCGATACGGCTCTCACCGTCCCCGCTTTCCAGCGACAGTGAAACGACGTGCAATCACGCTTCCGCATAACGCAGTCGAACATTCTTCTGCGACGACGCGGCGCTGTGGCATACCAGTTCGTCGCAACAAAACTCGCGCAGTTCGCTCACACGGCGACTCAGAAACCACATCGCCGGATTGAAGAACAGCACGGTCTCCGCGAACCGCTGCACCATCGCCGCCCACCTCACCATCCGTATCGACACCAGCCATATTGATGCCATCCAACTGGCTAAACGCCGGCGACACCAGCACAAACGTCACCGGCATACAGACAACCGCCGCGACAAGTCCGGCCATCGAAACGGCATAGGCAATCTCCGCACGCCGCTGCACCAGACGAGCAACAATGGAGACGACTATCACGATCGTCAGCGTCTGCCACAACGAATGCAGCAGTGTCTGACAGAGTCGATCTGCAAACAGTGTAAGTGTGCTCATTCCTGAATCTCCTTCGACTTCTTTACCACCAGTTTTCGAATCTCCGCCAGCTCTTCCGCATCCACATCTCCGGTCTGCAGCAGGTTCAGCACCATGGCCGCTGGAGAACCATTGAACAGGCGCGACAACAGGCTTCCAACCATCTTTCCTGTCGTGGCTTCTCTGGGAGCGGCCGGCCAAAACCAAAACGACTTTCCTTCTCGCCGTCGTTTCAAAAATCCTTTGCGATGCATAATGTTCAGCATCGTGATTACGGTACTGTGGGCCAATGGTCGCCCGGTTTCTTCCAGAGCGGCCCTGACATCACGAACCAGCAGCGGCGATTTGTCCCACAGAACTCGCAGAATCTCCAGTTCGAGCTCCGTGGGCTGTTCTGTTTTAGATCGAGCCATTCGCTTGCCTTCATCTCATCTAAAGAATTAGATGATTGAATCGTACCGCCGTTTCGCAAACCTGTAAAGTAATCATCTAAAACATTAGAGGATCGAGGGCGTGGGGCGATCTTCCGACATCGAAATTTTTATTCCCGCTCTTCCCATTGCATTTTCCAGCCTCAGACCGAAGAAGCAGGGTTTTACGAATTGATTGTGATTCGTGGCTCCGCTCCGTAAAATTCAGGACGAATTTTTGTTTTCCCACCATTCCTTTCGGAGCCTCTGATGTCTCTTCAGTCTCGACGCAACTTTCTTATGACCACTTCCGCGGCCGCCGCGATTGGCGCCTGCGGCTTCATGCCACGTGTCGCTCGTGCCGCAGAATCCGACGGGCCGAAGCTGGGCATTCAGCTCTATTCACTCCGCGGCTACAAGGTCGAAGAAGCTCTGAAACACGCCAGCGACATGGGTTTTGAACAGGTTGAGTTCTACAGTGGCATGTTGCCACTCGACTCTTCCGATGAACAGATCGCGGCGATGAAGAAGCAAGTGGCCGACCTGGGAATGTCCATCTCCGGCCATGGAGTGAATCGATTTACCAAAGACGCGGTCGAGAATCGAAAGACGTTTGAGTTCGCAAAGAAGCTTGGAACTCCGTGTATCACAGCCGACCCGGATTTTGATTCCTTTGACAGCCTGAATGAGTTGGTGCAGGAATTCGACATTCGAGTTGCCATTCACAACCACGGGCCGAACCATCGTTACAACAAAGCGATCGATGTGCTGCGAGTCATCGAAGGACGTGACGAGCGAATTGGAGCGTGTGCCGACCTGGGGCATTATATTCGATCGGGTCAGAATGCTGCTGAAGTCATCCGTCTGCTCAAAGGACGGCTGTATGGAATTCACCTGAAAGACTTCGCAGAAATGAAGGACCAGACCAAAGGCGTGATCCTTGGCAAGGGTCATCTGAACGTCGAAGAAGTTCTCGCTGAGCTCAAGCTGGCCGAATTCCCCGCCAACGGAGCCTTCTCGCTGGAATACGAAGAGAACGAAAAGAACCCTCTGGCCGACATCCGCGAATGCTACGCCGTGACAAGAGCCGCCATGAAGGCTGTCGCAAAGATTAACTGATCGGACTGCAGATCTGTGAAGAAAGTGGGTTGTTGATTTAATTGATTTTCGCAACCCGACACGTCAGTGAGGGATAAAATCGCGCGCGTTTTTTTCCAAAAATGCCTCGCTGACGCAGCGGGTTACAGTTAGATCAACAGCCCGCGGGCGCCGGCCACCCACATAATTCCCAATCTCTCCGCGAAAGTTGCGTGGCTTTCTCAGAGCGAAAGACGACACTTGTTGCAAAACATGGCTTGCTGTCGACTAAATCAACCGCCCGAAATGCCGCACTTTGAAACGTAGCAGGGCTGTCCAAATGAACGATACTCGCATCTCTCGCCGTCGAGCTTTTGATTTTTCGACAGCATCACTGACCAGTGCTGCGTTTGCTTCGTTGCTTATGCGAGATAACTTTGCCAGCGCGGATGCTGTGCCGGCGGAGGCCAAAGGGACGCCGCATCTTCCTGTGAAGGCCAATCGCGTCATCCATCTATGCCTGTGTGGCGGCGTCAGTCACATCGATTCCTTTGACTACAAGCCGGAGCTGGAAAAATTTCATGGCAGGACGCTGCAGGCCGACGAACGCCCGGCCACCTTCTTTAATCAGGTTGGGCTGATTCGCAAGAACGACTGGGAGTTCAAACAACGAGGACAAAGCGGCCTGTGGGTGTCCGAACTTTTCCCGCACATCGCCGAAGTTGCCGATGAACTGACTGTGATTCGATCGATGGTGGCGGAATCTGCAAATCACACGCCGGCGACATTCGAAGAGAACACCGGTTTTCGTCTGAACGGCTTTCCCGTCATGGGTGCCTGGGTATCTTATGGGCTCGGTTGCGAAACAGACGAACTGCCCTCCTATGTCGTCCTTCCGGATGCTCGCGGTCTGCCCGCTGGCGGAACAATCAACTGGTCCAATGGTTTTCTTCCCGCTCAACATCAGGGCGTGACGTTTCAGAGCAAAGGGCCACCCATTTATGACCTGTTCCCCGGGCGTGCGCTGCCTGAAGGTCAGGACGCTGCCAGTCGAAAGCTGCTCGCCGAAATCAATCGGCGCCACCTGGCCAGCACCGGAGCTGAAGACGCCCTGATCGCCCGCATGAAGAGTTATGAACTGGCCGCAAAAATGCAGCTGGCAGTGCCGCGAGTCACGGACCTGAACCAGGAAACCGAAGCGACTCGGGCGATGTACGGACTTGACCGGGAAGAAACGAACGACTTCGGAAGCCGTTGCCTGCTGACTCGGCGTCTGCTGGAACAGGGCGTTCGATTTGTGCAGCTGTTTTCCGGCGGTTCATTCGGCTCACCGCGTATCAACTGGGATGGTCACGAAGATGTGAAAGAGAATCATACTCGCGAAGCCGGTCGGCTGGATCAGCCGGTCGCGGCGTTATTGAAAGACCTGCGACAGCGAGGCATGCTGGACGATACTCTGGTCCTGTGTACGACGGAATTTGGACGTACGCCATTCACACAATCCGGCGCGGATCAGATTGGAACGGGCCGCGACCATAATATGTATGGTTTTTCCATCTGGATGGCGGGCGCCGGATTGAAGCACGGCGTTTCGTACGGTGCCACGGATGAGATCGGCTGGAAGTCTGTTGAGAAACCGGTCCACTGGTACGACTACCATGCAACCGTGTTGCATCTGCTGGGGCTCAACCATGAGCGACTCAGCTATTACCATAACGGAATTCAAAGGCGTCTGACCAACGTGCACGGTGAAGTGCTGCACGATGTTTTGTCGTGATGGTTTTCGCTCATTTATACAAGCTCGAAGCGCCAGCGAGTGGGCCCGCGGCGTTCAGAGCCCACTCGCTGGCGCTTCGAGCTTGTATTTTTGGGCGGGGTGTAAGTGCGAAAGCTGAAGTCAGAAATCAATTTCCAGCAGATCTTCCGCCAGTTCTGCGTTGGGGAAAATTTTGCGGATGTCGGCCATACCGATTGGGTCATCATCAGGCCGCTGCGGGTCGACATGGACCAGCAGAAGTCGACCAACCTGTGCCGCTCGGGCCAGCTTAGCCACGGGGGTTGCCGAACTGTGGCCGGTTTTTGCGGCCCATTCGGTCAAGTCATCCGGGAAGTAGCATTCGTGAACAAGCACATCGACACCGCGAATGAATTCTGTGTAGTCGCCGGGTGCGGTGGTGTCTGTGATGTAGGCCATGGAGCGATCTGGCCAATCGATGCGAAAACCGACGGAGCCGCCTGGATGCACAAGAGGGATCCAGCGCAGAACACTGCCATCGGCAAGAGTGACGTCGGCCTCCAGTTCGTGCCATTCAAAGTCCGGCACAACAGGAAACATTTCATTGGCGAGCAAATGAGTTTTTACAGCGGCCAGTGTTGCGGCCGATCCAAACACACGGACTCGCGTGATGTCACCGCGCAGCATGGGAACCAGGATGAACGTGAGCCCGCAGACGTGATCAAGATGAGCGTGAGTGAGGAAGATATCGAGTGTCGACGTCTGCAATTTCCCGGGGACCCGAAAAAAGCCGGTTCCCGCATCCAGCGCAACGCCGATTTTCGGCAGCAGCAGGCTGGCCGTATGACGACGTTCATTGGGGTGATAGCCCCCGGTTCCTGAAAAGATCAGTCGCATGAATGGGTCGGAGTCAAGAAGTTGGAATGTGTGGGTATGAGCCTGAAGTGTGGCAGATTTTGTTTCATCGCCACAGAGAAAATGATGTCCTGTGGCCCCATAAACGCACATTTGGTCAGCCTGAAAACCGCAACGAAACGGAACAATCGGTACGCAATCTGGGGTCGACAACCCAGATGCCGATCAGCAAAAAACCACAACGTCGGCACTGTTGCTGCTCGCTATTATCTGCGAAGTCGCACCTAAAACTTTTATCGCCGTGCATCCACGAACGCTGCGTCTGGCGTCCGCAGGTAAAACAACTTGTTGCGGCAAGCAGACCGACGAGCGGTCATCACTTGCGTCGCGAGACAATCTGGACGACATTCACAAGGCTGCGACATTTGTCACGGCCTTGTTTCGTTGAATGCCTGATTGTGGAGACGCCTATGAAACTGGTCACCTTTCGTGTCGTCGTCAGCCTTCTTTCAGTGAGTCTCGTTTCAGCCGGTCTCGCATGGTCTCCAGCTTCCGTCCACGCACAGGATCGTTCTCTCAGTGAGAACCCTGAGCTTGCGGCGTATTTCGAGGACGAAGTCAGTCAGCTGGAAAAGGAAAACGATCTGACTCGGTTCAAATCGGTCGACGAATGGCACGAGGCGAAGCCTCACCTGCGAGAACAGCTGTTCGAGATGCTGGGCCTGCGTCCTCGTCCAGAGAAAACGGATCTGCAGGCTGCAATTACTGGCACCACGGAAGAAGAAGAATTTGTTGTTGAGCGAGTTCACTTTCAGTCGTTGCCCGGGCTTTATGTGACCGGAAATTTCTACCGGCCGAAAGTGTCTGCTGGCCCACTTCCCACAATACTTTACGTCTGTGGTCATGGGCAGGTAAAAAAGGACGGAGTCAGCTTTGGCAACAAGACGCACTATCATTATCACGGAGCGTGGTTCGCTCGCAACGGCTACAACTGCCTGATCATCGATACTCTGCAGCTGGGCGAAATCGAAGGCGTGCATCATGGCACGTACAAAATGAACCGCTGGTGGTGGAACTCACGGGGCTATACACCCGCCGGAGTTGAAGCCTGGAACTGCATTCGGGCGCTTGATTATCTGGAGACTCGAGCGGAGGTCAATGCTAAGCGAATCGGAGTCAGCGGTCGTTCAGGAGGCGGTGCCTACAGTTGGTGGATTGCCGCTCTGGATGACCGAATTCAATGTGCCGTCCCGGTCGCAGGGATCACTTCACTGCGAGACCATGTGGTCAATGGATGTGTCGAAGGCCACTGCGACTGCATGTACATGGTCAATACGTTTCGGTGGGACTTTGCTACGGTCGCCGCCCTGGTCGCACCACGACCGCTGCTGATTTCCAACACCGACAAGGACACGATCTTTCCGCTGGAAGGAGTCATCGATATCCACCGCCAGGTCAGGCATATCTATCGGCTGCATGGGAAAGGCGATCATCTTGGATTACAGATCACAGAAGGCCCGCACAAGGACACTCAGGAGCTGCATATTCATGCGTTTCGCTGGTTCAATCGCTTTTTGCGAGATGACGAAACGACGATCGAAAAGACGGCCGAAAAATTCTTTCAGCCGGAACAGCTAAAGGTCTTCGCTCAGCTGCCGTCAGAGGAAATCAATACTCGCGTCGATGAAACCTTTGTTGCGCTGGCTGCGGTTCCATCCGCGGATGCCGTGCTGGCCGATCAGCAGGCATGGTTTAACGGACGACTTGCTGAACTGCGAGAACGCTGCTTTCAGGCCTGGCCCGATCATGACTCCGAGTGGAAGCCGTCAGCTTCCGTTCGCGTGGAATCACTGCCAATTGCTGAATTGGATATACCAAACGCTGATGGCCTGAAGCGTTTACGCATTCACTTCCAGTCCCAGTCGCATGTGCCTTTATTTGTTGACGCTGTGCTTCCGGAAAATCAGACGCTCGATTCCCTGAAGGCCGCGGCCATTCATGTGGCGGCTGATCCCGAATCTGTTTTTCGTGAAGTACTGAAAGACCGGACCAAAGACTCAGACGCTGTCTTTGTCATGTCTCCTCGGGGACTTGGTCCTCATCAGTGGATCGGCACGGAGGATAAGCAGAATCAGATCCAGCGCCGGTTTCAGCTGATTGGAACCACTGCCGATGCGATGCGAGTCTGGGACATTCGCCGAGCGATTCAAAGTGTTCAGACGGCATGCCCCAATCTGTCTGCCCCACCAACCACAGCAGGCGATCAGATGCTGGAACCGCACGTGCTGCTGGCCTCATTGTTTGAACCCTCCGCTGCCCCACAATCGCTTCACCATACCAGTGCTGACCCGAATCAGTGGCCGTCCATCCTGAACCTGACTCGGACAATCCGCCCTGAAGAAATCCTCTCGCTTGTGATCTGGCACAGCGGGGTCAAGGCAAAACCTTCTTCGGTCGCAGACGCTCGGCTTGATCTCGGACAAAAGCTCAGCAGCGATTCGCGATGGACAGGCGCATCACTCCTGCTCGAAGACGATTAAGGATCGCTGGAACAATAATAGTCGCCTTTCGCTCCGCGAAAGTAGCGTGCTTTCGCGGAGCGAAAGACGACTATAGGCACATATTGATCGAGCGTCCCCAACCAAAGTCACCAACCAGGCCTGAGACAGGTCATCAACTCAGTTGGTTCTACCTCTCCCTGCTGGCCAAGGGCCTCGTTTTCCGGAGGACTCACCCGCCCACAATACGGCGAAAACGTTCACCGGGTTCGGCGAATATGAAAGAGCTCGCACTGTCGCGACGCTGATACAGACGTCAAAATCAATCCAGTCGGCTCGTCAGGGAACACTCAGGAGCAACAAAAAAAAACTCCCGCGAGCACGGGGGAAATTGCGAACCAGGCTTCAGACATCATCCGAGCGTTATGCACACTTTCTGCAAGAGATCTCGGGAAACCTTCCTGAAAGTGGATTTCATGCTTCTCAACATCATCTCTGGCCTGCAGCACTGGGCGAACCAAGTGCAGCAGATTGTGTTCAACAAGATGCACCATCTGTCGCCCCAGGACTATTGCATCATGCTCGTCCTCGCGATCTCCGTCGGCTATTGCCTGCTGAAGGGCCAGAACATTTAGGAATGCCCACCGCAATTGTAAGCATTGGCTCACGCGGCCTGAAATTAGCCCATCAGCCAATCTACTCGGCCAATTTTTTCATCGTCGCGCGATCTTCGGCCGTCAACACGTTCGCGGGCAGATTCTTTAGCGACAGCTTCTGCAGCAGAGACAAACTTCCGGCCGGTTCGGGAATGAACCAGACGCCCTGATGGATTTTGCTCAACGCCAGCACTCGAGCGTGAAAGCGTTCCTGCCCAATCACGACGATGGGCGTGTTGCGAGTTCTGACGTCAGCTCGCAGGTTGGCAATTGTTGTTGCGATGGGCCAGAGGGGCGATTCCGCATCCAGAATAAAAAGTTCACACGTCATCTGCACGGCGGCGATCTCAAATCCCTCAGGTCCAGTCGATGCAATCTGCGGCTCGAATCCCGCATCCTGAAAGACCAGTTGCAAAGTTCGAAGCTGATCAACATCCGGACTGACGATTACGATCTCGGGTTTCAAACTGCCATTTCGGACTGAGCTCAAACACCGAGCAACGGACGCTCGGCTGACTTCCACCGGCAATTTTTCTGACCGGACTGCGGCAAGCAGACGGACGCGAGCATCCGGATGCAGCAGAGCCTTGCCCAGCACCCTGCCCGTCTCCACCAGATCTGTGTCGGCTGCAGACACCGCCTGCAATCCCTTAAGCAATTCAATGGCCGCAACGGGGTGAAGGCCCAGAGCCACTGCCAAGCCGTTCAAAAGTTCGGCAGACGACTTTCCTGCCGCAACCGTGGGCTCCGTTGTGAGTGAAGCGTCCGCCGTTGCAGACTCCGCGACCAAAGAAACGGTCAACGCCCGTTCGCTTATCGGGTCGATCACAACAGCATCCGCCAGCGTAGCTCGCGCATCGTTCAAAGTAGCCAGTCGGAGATTTCTTACCGCCACCTGCTTCACGGCATCCGGCTCATCCAGGGTTGAAAAGCGTGCGCCCGATTCCTGCAGCCGTGTGGTTGCGTTCTGCACGAGAAAATCTGCGGCCTCGGCTCTGCTGCTGATGACCGGCTGAGATTCCGTAAGCACGGCAAGGGCTTCACGAGCCGCATCAGAAACGGACGGATTGACGGCCGGGTCGAATTGCCATCGCAGCAGACGAATGGCCACATCAGGCTGCCCGGTGGATTGTAAAAGCCGAATCAGTCGTACCTGAAGCTCGGGACTCGCATCGGTCATCTGTCGAATCAGCCCGGAGCGAAAGGATGAAGCCTGGCTCCGTAAAAGCTGATCGGCCACTTGCCCGGCCGATGTCGCAGGGTCCGCAGCCAGCAGCGCCGGTAGAGCCGCCTCGCCGCTGGCATTGAGTTCTGAAGCAGCATTGGTACCGACAGAACCCGGCACCGCCAGCTTCTGAACAAAGTCCTGCAACTCTGCTGTTGACCAGGTTTTCGTTCGACTGGCCGCATTCACCGCGGCCAACAGCTCTACAGACTCAGGCCGCAGCCGAGCATCCTGGCGCAGTTCCAGGAACGGCGCTGGCCCGACCTGTTCGCGCAGCAAGCGGAGTTCATTTTCGCCCAGCTGGCTGTTTAGAATTTGCCGGAGGAAAGCCTTTGCATCGCCCGGACGATCGAGCTTCGAAGTAACTCGAGCGGCTTCCAATAATTCCTCGGGCGAAACTGGCGGAAACTGGTAGAGATCGGCGGCGATCACGCTGGACGCTGCAACGCTTGCATCAGAAGTCACAGCGGGTGGCTGTGCCTCGACCGAGCCTCCAAACGAAACGGCCAGCAGAGTTCCTGTGAATAAGGCGGCAAACCTCTCGGCAGCAGGCATTGGACGAAATTCCGTTCACAAGGAGGCAAAAACGTTCGAAATCCGGCACGAAAACTGGCTGTTTTGCACGGAGGCTTGCGCAGCCACCGAACATTCTATCTTGCCAGCCGTGCCTCTCCAAAGCCAGAAACGTTGTTCAAAATTCGGGCTTTCCCCTGATCACATTCTGTAACTGCATTCTTTGTACATCGACACCGTCTTTTCAGACCTTCATTGCCCCCTGACTGCTGGCCAAGATTGCTTAAAGAATCCAGCCTTCAGGCGGCTTAAACCACAGATAACGCGTGAAATGCAATCCGGGGGCTGAGGACAGGCACAATGCCAGCGGGATAAGCAAAGCAGCTTCGCAGCGTCTAAAAGAAACCACTTTCCACGGCGGAAATAACATAAAAAAATGCCCGCTGGATGCACAAAAACAGCACCTCAAACATCTACGCTCTTTTTTTAAGCACCCATGTCGACACATTAAGCCTTCTGGTATTCAATGCGTGACAAAAAGCCAATTCTCACACGCCATTAAAACTTGTAAACCTATACAAAGAAAAGAGTTAAGAAAAGGTAAAGAGGCCCTTTTGAATCCTCGGGCACGTTCTTTGCATTCGGGTCACATAGGTCATTTTGTTGGCATGGATGGCAACGGAGGAGACAGTCAGGAAAGCCCAGGCAGCCTGAAGGGACTAAATTCAGTCCCCAATCGCTGGCGACGAGGAAACCTGCTGTCCGCTGAGGGTGTTGTGCCCGTTCTTTGGCCACCTATCAATGCGAATGACAGACCGGGTGATCCGGAAAAAGACTGCAACAGGCAGCAAGACAGCACAAAAATAAGCGAGGAGAAAAGGCGATGATTGGCAGTTTATGGACCCGCTTGCGGCCCACCGCATTGATGGTCTCTTTGGGATTGTGTTTCTTTTTGAGTGTTCCAACCCCCGGATTCTCTCAGGATCCTCCAGCCGAAGCGGTGGCTCCGGCTGAGACTGCAACCCTTATGGAAACGCCGGCTGTTGAAGAGGCCGCGACAACTGAAGTGACATACACGATCCCCGACGCGGCGGAGATTTCCTATTCGATCGATAATCTTCTGCTGTTCATTTCTGCTGTTCTCGTCATCTTCATGCAGGCTGGTTTTGCTCTGGTTGAGATTGGACTGAACTCAGCCAAGAACGCGGTCAATATCCTGTTCAAGAACACGATCGACTTCTGTATCGGTGTGTTACTGTTCTACGTTTGCGGATATGCAATGATGTACCCGGGTGCTGATTTCGCCGGCAAGTACTTCGGTTATGCTCAGCCCGACTTCGCTGCAGAAGTCTCGCCTGCTGACATTAACGGTGGCTTTGCTGACGGTGCCCTGCGAAAGCTGCATCCTCAGATAGATTTCCTGTTCCAGGCAGCTTTCTGTGCAACCACAGCAACTATCGTTTCAGGTGCTGTTGCCGGTCGCCTTAAATTCACCGGATATCTGCTGTACACAGTCGTGATCACCGGTTTTCTGTATCCAGTCGTTGGATTCTGGAAATGGGGCGGCGGATGGCTGGCAGTGATGGGCTTCCATGACTTCGCAGGTTCCGCCGTCGTTCACGCTTGCGGCGGTTTTGCCGGTCTGGCAGGAGCGTGGATGTTGGGTCCACGAATCGGCCGGTACAATGCAGAGGGCAAGTCGGTTCCAATTCTCGGGCACAACCTGGCCTTCGCGGCTCTGGGCGTGTTCATCCTGCTGATTGGCTGGTACGGCTTCAATCCAGGCAGCCAGCTGGCCTTCGCAGGTGGTGGCAATATCGCAGCCGTTGGCAAAATCGCCGTTAACACGACTCTGGCCGCTTGTGCTGGTGGTTGCGTCGGTATGTTCGCCAGCTGGATTGTCTTCAAGAAGCCTGACCTCACAATGTGCCTCAACGGCATCCTCGCGGGTCTGGTCGGAATCACGGCCAACTGTGACTGTGTGACAAATGGCGAATCGCTGATCATCGGTGGCGTTGCCGGCATCATCGTGATGGCTGCCATCATGCTTCTCGACAAACTGAAGATCGACGATCCAGTAGGCGCTTTCCCAGTGCACGGCTGTTGCGGACTGTGGGCTTGTATCGCGACTGGGATTTTCGGCGAAGGCAAAGATCTGATGGTGCAGGTCATCGGTTCATTTTCAATCGCCGGATTCTCGCTGGTTGTGATGCTGATCGTGTTTGGAATCCTGAAGGCTACAAATCTTCTGCGAGTCTCTCGCCAGGAAGAAATCGAAGGCCTGGATATCCATGAGCACGGTATGCCTTGTTACGCAGCGGACAGTGCGTACTAGTTCGATCAGGATGCCTGAACCAGGGATCATTAGAGGCCGGTCGGAATATGATATCGTTCCTGAGTCTGAGCTGATCCCTCTTCAATTTTCGCGAAGCGCTCGTGCTGGAAACGGTTCGGGCGTTTCGTCGTTTAGACGCGATACCGTTCAATTATTCATAGTAGCAGGCACATTCCATGTGCCGTAGCCGCAAGAAGAACAGTGTTTTCGCAGCTTGGCGGACGGCACACGGAGAGACTGAGAAAAAATTGAATTTCCGGTTTTCGAAGGGAGTCATTTTGGTCAAGCCGACCGACGATCGTCGATCCTGAGCGATCCTGTGCGTTCGTTTTTTTGTACTTGGCGGCAAAACTCGGTTTTGATCAATTATTTCACATTCTCGGAGTGTGCCTGCTACTTTTTGAACGGTATTGCGGTTAGACGCGATCAGGCCAATGCCGTCGTGCAAGCTTTGGAACTCAGTGAATTCCTTTATCGGTTCTTATGTCGTCCCACCTCGGCATGAGCGTTCTGCAGAGGCAGCTATTGTTGCAGAACGTGACACATTTGAGGCTGCAGCAAAAGCGGGACAGGCATTGTCTCAGGGACTTTTTCTGAGCATTTTTCAGCTTTGTCCGTGAGTCGTCCCCGGTTTTGTCGGCCGTTCGTAGAAACTGTCAGATTCTGCATCCGTGTACTTCTCCGGTACTCGAACAGATCTGAAAAAACCTTCCTCACCCACGCAAATTAGAAAGTTTAAGGAGACAGGCGATGTTTGGATTTTTTGGGCGTCAGTCGCGAAGCGCGTTTGCTTCCGTGCTGGCCACTTTGTTGACGTTATTCGCAATTTCAATCGCATCGATCGCACAAGAGCCAGCGGTTGAATCCGCTGCGCCATCCGCATCAGAGACTACGTTGGTTGCAGAGGCTGCCGTTGAGCCCGCGACTGAGACAACCTCGGCTCCCCATCTGGCGGGAACCATCGACACGGGTTCTACGACATGGCTGATGGTCAGCGCTGCACTTGTTTGCTTCATGATGCCAGGTCTCGCGCTGTTTTACGGCGGCATGGTGCGAGCAAAGAATGTGCTGAACATGTTCATGTGCGTCATGGTGTGCGTTCCAATCATTACGATTCAATGGGTCGCTTGCGGTTACAGCTTTACGTTTGCTGTTCCGTCGGCCATCACCGTCGAGGGTGGCAAGAACGAAGATGGCTCAGATAAGCCAGCTCTCAGTTACCTTGGCTGGGATTCCAGTCTCGTATTCCTCAAGGGATTTTCGGATGTTGATCCTGCGAGTCCGAACTACTTTGGGAAGATCGTGACCAGCGGAGATACCACTGGTGCTGCTCCGACCGGTGTCCCGGAACTCCTCTTTGCAATGTTTCAGATGATGTTCGCGATCATTACTCCGGCGCTGATCGTTGGTGCAATCGCAGAACGAGTGAAGTTCAGTGCGTGGTGCATTTTTGTGGTCCTCTGGGCAACACTGGTCTATGACCCGGTCGCTCATTGGGTGTGGAACGTCAATGGCTGGTTGTTCCAGAAAGGCGTTCTGGACTTCGCCGGCGGAACCGTTGTGCATGTACTGGCCGGAGCGTCTGCTTTGGCTCTGATCCTGATTCTTCCGAAGCGACACGGATATCCCAAGGGACCATTCCTGCCTCACAGCATCGGCTGGACTTTGATAGGAGCTGGTTTCCTGATGGTTGGCTGGTTCGGATTCAATGCAGGATCGGCCATCGCCGTCGGGAAGGACTTCCTTCCTGTGTCTGGTGCTGTAGCCGTGATGGCGTTTGCAACGACGGCAATTGCTGGCGGAGCAGCGACTGGTTCCTGGATGATCGTGGAATGGATTCATGCCGGTAAACCAACGGCGATCGGTGTTGCATCAGGCATGGTGGCTGGCCTCGTCGTCATCACACCCTGTGCGGGCCATGTCAGCCCGGGCAGTGCCCTGGTGATTGGACTCATCGGCGGAGGCGTCTGTTTCCTTGGGGTGCAGATGAAGCAGGTGTTGAAGTACGACGACTCACTCGATGTAGTTGGTGTCCATGGAGTTGGTGGAGCGTTGGGAGCCGTCCTTGTTGGCTACTTCACCATTCGACCTGTCGTGGGCGGAATGGATCAGGTCATGTTGCAGCTGACCGGAATCGGTGCGGCAGCCATCTATGGATTTGTTGTGACCGCTGTGCTGGGCATCTTAATCCACAAGACGATTGGCTTCACGGTGAACGAACATGAAGAGGAAGAAGGTTTGGACGTCACCGAACATGGTGAAACAGCCTATCGTCTGAATTAGCCATTCCGTCGATTCCAGTTCTTGCACCTCGAAGCCCAACTCACATGAGCCGAGCTTCTTTTTATTAGCCTGCAGGAACAGCGACGGGATTTTGGCCTCGGGGCTGGACATGGTGACGACAACAACCATTTTGCAGTTGGTCCACCAGCTCCTCAATCTCTTGCCATAATTTGGCCACAGCAGTTCAATAACAATGGATTGCTTATTTGGATTACTCAATTCGTCAGGAAACCCACTGAATACCAGACAGCTTGGCACCCAGGTCATAAGGTCCATTCAGGAGTTGTCGCCCGGGATGTCAGTTGTTGGAAACGATTTGAATTAAGGGCTCAAGGTGACGGACAACGCTTTCACGACAATCCGAGCAGGGCCCGCGGTTCTTCCTGTCCGGCGGCTGGCTTTCCGAACTCACTGGCGGTGACTCGCGCCAGAGAGACGAGATGCTGCCAGCGGGCTGATGGACGAGTTGCATGGAAGTCGTCCCCCACAGTGTGGAAGTATTTTTCCGCATGAAGAGCGCCATCTTCACTGACGGCGTATCGCAAAAGCGTTCCGAAAAGTCGGTCCGCAGGAAGGGCCAGTTGTCCACACCGCTGAGCCACCGCCGTTGCATGTCCCTGAAGATTATCCTGAATCGCTTCATCCAGTTTCTGCAGCAAGCCATCTGCATCTGCCACGGACAGGCGATCCAGATGATGTTTTGCCGGCAATGGATCTGCCAGCAGGTTTCCGGGATACGATCGGTCTCTGGCAACCTGCCAGGCTCCGATGATAAGTCACGCGAATACGTTGCGTCCGCTGCTCACACGGGCCAGATTACGCCAGGCGTTGGCCGCATCGCTGGCATGAACACCGACGGAATTACCATGCACCGTTCCGGCCGGTTTGAATCGATCTTCCCATTGCGGCAGGCGGCAACCGTCTCGCAGAACCAGCGAACTGGCCGCAAGTGAGATGGCTTCGCCGATCGCCGCGGGTTCGTAACCTTCTGCCAGAGCAGTTGCCGCAGCCTTTGCCGCGTCACTGGGAGTGCCCGCCGAGAACGTCTGACTCAGGTGCTGCAAGAATGCATCTTCAGCCTTCTTTGTGCCTGGTTCTTTCCCATTCAGATGACGTTCATCCAGCAGAGTGACCAGCATCTTACCGTGTTCATCCCATTCCGCGCGACGAGAGGGTTCTGCACGAACGCAGTACCTTAAAGATTGTCGCAGCAACGTCAGTGCATGTTGTGTTCCGACGATTTCCTGCATGTCCCAAGCGCGGTATGGCAGGACAGTTCGATGGACTTCGGGATTGTCCTGCACGGCCGGAATCAGGGCGTCCAGAGCACTGCGAGGATCGGACGACACAAACGCGGACAGGATCTGTTCGGCATGATTGGCATCCTTTGCTTTGATCGCATCATGAAGAGCCGTCACGTTGGCTTCATTAACCGGCGATGAAGCAGACAGCCCATGCAGTACCTCGGATTCACGTCCGCCAAATTCCTGAATACGATTGCTGTTGCGGTAAAGCACTTTAAAAACCGGTAATGCTTCGGAGCCTTTCGGCATTAGCGCCGACATCTTCAGAGCAGGCCCGAGAGCCATGAATGTGTGGAAGCCAATGTAGTCTTCACCACCAAACGTTCTTGCATTCGCCAACGCTGCGGCGGCGACAAGCGTTTTCAGGGGCAAACCCGCCTGAAGTTTCTTTGCCAATAAAGTTGAAGCTGCTCAACAGGCGTTTCCTGCCGGGCACAAACCAGAGGCTCGAGTTCTCCGAACCGCAGCGGAGATTCCAGTTCGTCCGCAAATGCTTTAGGAGCCAGTCCCAGGTCGGTGAGCATCGCGGGGCCCAGCGTGGCCAACAGCGTGCCTCGTCCAACATCGGCCAGAAAGCCTCGACGCGTGTGATTACGTGATATCGCCAATTTTTCACAGAGTTCAGAACGGCAGGCTCTGGTAAAAATCAGGACTACACATGCAGCCGAATGAAACGCAATCGACACAGAGGGATCTTGTCGGTCGGTGCTGGCATTCTGCATCTTGAGGTTTCCGGCACAGGCTGCGAGCTACGGGATTCGCAGCTCAATCAGCTTCAGTTCCTGTTCACGATTCACCGTCAGCGAAACTCGCTGGCCGCTGCGGTACGTCGCAAGCTGCTGCTGAAAATCGGAGACGCTGGTGATGACTGCATCATTCACCAACACAATCAGGTCGCTTCGCTGCAGGCCTGAAGTTTGAGCCAGTGAGCCAGCAACAATGTTATCCACATACGCAGGTGTTCGCTCGACGACATTGGGAAGCATGGTGATTCCAAACTTCGCAGTGAGCTCCTGATCGGAAACCATCGCGACATCCGCGGCCGGGTCTTTGCGTTTAGAGTCCACTTTTTGCCCGGTCTGCAGGGCTTCCACAACCGACGCTAATGTGGTCAGAGGCACTGCATAATTTACCCACGTTCGACTGGCGGCGTGGCGAATTTCGCGACCAATTAACCCGACCGGCGCTCCGTTCGCATCGGTGAGCAGCCCACCTGCGGCACCCGAGTTATTGGTGATGGCATCGATCAGCCACACTGGCGACTTTACAGGGAACGTCCAGCGTCCTTGCTTTGCTTCGAGCGGTACACGAGCGGCAATGACGCCGTGAACCACAGAAACCGGCTCATTCCCCGCGGCGACTCGGAACATGTTGCTGAAGGCATAAATGGTCGAACCAACCTCAGGATCCTTCGCCTGAGTCAGATCAATGAAAGGAAATGTCTCGCTGCCGTCAGCCTTAAGCTTCAGCAGTGCGACATCCTGATCCCTGCTTGTCCCGACGGTCTCGACCTGAAAACGCCTTCCATCAGCCGTAACCGCCGTCAGAAACCCGGTACTCACCAGATGATTCCAGACAGTCAGCACATGGCCCTCTTTGGAAACAAGCACACCTGTTCCATAAGAGTCCAGGCTTCCAGCCCCGGCCCCGAAAAGCTTGACGATCACAGGCTGCCGCATGTCGACAACCTGCGACAGCGACGGCGCATCGGCGGATGCGTTCACAGCCATCGCCTGGCACGCAGACAGCAGCAGAATCAAAATCTGCACGAACATGTTCATCAACGACGCCTTCATTTGTTCGGTTCACGTCAGAATTTCGGCCGGTCAATACTCACACAAAGGAAGGCCGAAAACTTCAAACTTCACTTCACGCTGATATCGCCGACAGTCAGCCATGTCAGTACTTCTTTTTCGCCCGAGACCATTCCAACACGACCAGGAAAGACCGCTCCGCCTCGATCAGCCCAGTCCTGAAACAGCAGCCGAGCTTCATCAATACCCTGACCGTATTCGACATCAACACCCACAGGCAGCGGAGCTCCATCGGCAAAATACCAGCGGCAGGTGCGAGCACCCTCGCGAGTTAACAGCACATCCACATTCTTCGCCAGCGGAAGGTGCCATGTTCGGCCCATTGCCACCTGTTCATTGAACGCGGCTTTGTCTCCGCTCAACAGCCTGCGCAGCTGCAGCATGGCTGTCAGAAACCCGGGTAACTGCGGCGGTTCCTCGGACGGAAGTGGATCATCAGCGTTCTGAAGAAACGGCACATTGTTCAGCTTTAAGCCGGCAGCGGCAGACCCAAGAGTCAGCTCACCGGACAGAACGGGCGCAGCGCCCGATGCTGCCAGACCGATCTTCCATCCTGAACCGGCTTTTCCCAGCGAACCAACACGTTCGCGCAGCGGATTCAGCAGTCGCTGCTGCTGCACTTCGTTGAAGTAGTAATTGCAAAAGCCGTCCCGTTCGACAAACAGCCTGGTCAGCGATTCGGGCAATTTATCGGGTGCCTCTTTGCCTGGCTGCGATTCTTCCGGAGTTTCCGGATGACCGTCTGGTTCCTGCTGTCGTTCGTCCGGCAGTTCCGGCGCTTTCTGAAACGCGTGCAGCGGGCGAAGTCGAATCGTCGCATTGTGCTGACCATCCTTGTCACGCCAGCTCAGCGGCAAACGAGTTCCCTCGGGAAATATCCCGAGCACGTTTTGAAAATCGTTCGCCGATGTGACCACACGTCCGGCGAACGACACGATTTGCGCCCTCGGTCGCAAGCCACGCCGCCAGGCTTCGGACACTTCGGCAACCTGACTGACAACGACTTCTCCGTCCACCGTTTCAACCGTAAACTCAGGAACTCCGTGATCCACGATCAGGCCACATTTCAAATGTTCAATAAACAGCTGTACCTGATTGACACTGATTGCATAGGCCGCGCCCGAATTCACACGTCCGCGTTTTTCAAACGAAGCACGTCCGTTGATGCCAATCCAGCGGCCCTGAATGTCGAACAAAGGTCCGCCGGAATTGCCTGGATTGATCGACGCATCAATTTGAATGCAGTCCGTGTATTCGAGAAATGTGTTGGCCGGATACTGATAGCGTCGAACTCCGCTGACGATGCCATAGGTCACCGTCGGAGTAAAATCCGACGCCAGCAGGAACGGATTTCCCAAGGCCATTACTTCATCGCCAACACGCACCTGATCGCTGTCACCAGGCCGAGCAAACTCGAAATCCGTTCGGCCCTGCAGTTGAATCAGAGCCACGTCTCCGGTGGGATCAATGCCGACAATCACACCGTCGTATAGCTTTCCATTGCTAAGCCCGCATTTCATGAAAGACCCCGAGCCAGACGTGACGTGATAATTGCTGATCGCATATCCGTCGGCTGAAATCAGGACACCCGATCCACCGCCTTCGCCGTTAGGGGCCATCACGCAGACAACACTCGGTGAAATCCGACGAATGGTTTCGACACGAGCGGCTTCTCGTTCCGCGATAGACTGCTGAGCAGACACGCAATCCACGGCAGCGAGCATGCTGATTAGAGCAAGCAACACGACTCGCCCTGCCGCCCGAAAATGCAGTTCGATATACGGCATTACTTCGCGTCCTTTGCAATCACAAGCTTCGCGTCGGCCAGATCAAGCCAGTCGCAGGTGCTGTCGCCATCTCCGAAATCCACAAGGATGGCGAGCGTTGAAATTCCATCCAGAGGCACTCGCAGTGGTAACGGATCATCGGTGGTTGCGATCAGCTTTTCGAAAAGCACGTTACCATCGCCCATGATCTTCAGTGCGACTGCATGATCGCCGTTGAATGCGACCTCGTCATCAATTCCAACGATGCAGTCGAGCGATGAAAACTGTCGATCAATCGCCCAGGAAATTTCGGTTCGGGAGTGAATACACAGGCCCTTTGAATACTCACGACCTCGCAGGCGAAGCCGCGACTGGCGTTCCATGGTGGTGTCACGTCGGGGCCCAAACAGCAGTGACTGTTGTTCGACAGTGACCAGTCCGGCCAGCAGACTGCCTTCCGGATCAACTCCCGTAAAGCGTTCTTCGATGGGCTCCAGATCGGACAGATACTGAATGCGTCCGCCGCTGAGATCAATAGTGCGGATCTGATCAATTGCGGCCTGCAGTGACTGCCCCCAGCCCGTTTCTATCTGAAGCGTGTCGCCTTCCAAAGCCACCGATTTTGCGGCCAGCAGGTCGCCGTGGGCGGTCGTAATTCCCACGGCCGATTTCAACGCAGCAGACGGCCCGTTTTCCTCAGCACCTGTGGCGCGAGCAAACACAACACCGTAAACGCGGGCTGCTGGCACCGGCACAGTTTCCTTGTCCAGCAGAAATTCGATCTTCTCCGGCCCGATAGAACTGACGACCCCGGCCAGAAAGTCCAGTCCCGATCCGTCACGTTTCGCAACTACAAGAAGGTCCTTGTCAGACTCCCGTTTCAGAAATGTATTCCACTGTCCACGGTGCGTCGGGTTGTCCGGCTGCAGTCGCACAGACTGGACGAATTTGCTGTCAAACGTCAGAGCCCCAAGACTCGGGGATTCCAGCGTCAACTGTTTTGCCGTACGAACCACAGAGGCGCCTGCGACACGGCTTCCGTCCGTAAGAATCAGCGACTGAGGCTGCTCGGCGGGAACAACTTTAGCGGCCGAAAATTCCAGGCCCATGACATCGGTAATTGGAAATTTCTTCGCAGTTCCATTTTCCGTGATCGACACATCCGTTCCAAAAATCGCCGTCAGCGATCCGGAATGAGACTGCCCGTCGAGCATTGACACCTTCACGTCGGCCGGTGCCAGAAGAAGAAGTGCCAGAAGTGCTAACAATGACATGAGATTCCTCGTTCCTGAAACAGTTTCCAGCCGTGGCTCCCGAGTCTTCGCATCGGGTTGCGGTTTTTCAACCTGCGTCCGGCCGGATCATTTTTTTTGTTCGGCGATTTTGCGAGTGTAGCGGCTGATGGCGTCAAGGAAATTGGGAGGAAACTGTTGGCGGATGAGTTCCCGTGCCTGGGCTTCGGCCTGCTTGTCCAGCATTCCCCAGCTGCCATTTTCTGTCAGTTCCTTGCGATCTGCGTCGCCGTCGCCGGATGCCCCTTTGATGACACTCTGCGTGGCTCCCTGCTGCCCGGGCTGGTTCTGCTGCTGACTGCCTCCCCCCTGCCCCGATTGTTGCTGTTGTTGCTGCTGCTGTTTTTCCATGTCCTCGAGCAGCTTGTCGAGCGCCGCGATGACCTCTTCTTCACGCTTCTGAACCGGATCATCCGACTTCCCGAGATCCAGACGCCGCTGAACGTCAGACATCAGGCGAGCCACCTGAGGCAGGCCGTCGGTCGATACTCCGGCTTCCGCTTTCATCAGTTCAGCGACCGCACGAAAACGGGCGGGGACGTCGAGCGTATTGTTCAGCAGCAGATTGATGTCATCTCCTGCTTCTGTCGGCTTTAACAAACGCAGACGACAGATGGAGCGATAAAAGAAGAGGCTTGCCGGATCAATCAATGTTTCGGGATCCAGCGATTCCAGCATCGAGATCGCTTCGTCGAAGAAACGATGCTGAGTCAGCCAGCGAGCGTGATAAAGTTGAACGTGATCTCTGAAGAACGGATCGGAATGCACGCCTTCAAAGTTCAGGGGCTCATGAGTTCCTGCCGTGCGAGCGGAATCAACGAGGTTGCGAACGGATTGGTCAGCGAGGGCCAGCGACTGAATCAGTCGATCCAGAGTCTCTTCGGCTGACAACGCCTGGATCTCCGCCTTGTCCGCCCAAAGAGCAGTCACCTGGCGGGCGATTGCGTCTTCAGTTTTGGCGAGAGCCAGCCATTGCAGAAGTCGAGCCTGGACCTGATCCGGCGGCATCCGCACGAACGCCACATCGACTCGACTTGAGTTCTGACCCTGCGGAGTTGGTTCTGCAGCCTGATGGATCGCAGCCGTCGAAAATCGCACCTCCGCGATCAACGGCGTCGCCGTCAAAAGGCTCAGCCCGAAAGAACAGACAAGAAGCATTCTCTGCAGCAGATTTTTAGAAGCTTCCACGTTTATGCACCTTCAATCTGCAAAACCTGAATCAGCTGAAACAATGGCTGCGGCTGCTGTGTCAGCCACCCGGCCGAAAAAATCTGCCGAGATACCGACGGCTTCGGCCTTGTCCTTGACGACCCAATTTACCGACCACAGGAAAAGTGTTTGTCACTCGGCCCCGCCTCAACAGCCTTCGAATTCTCCCATTGGACCCCGAAACAGTATAGCCGCGACCCACACTAACTGACCCAACTGCTTTAAAAAATTCGGCCGGGATTCCGGCCGATGGCACTCGATTTGACAAAGTAGGCGTCACTCTCCGAGGTTGTGAATTTATTGATTTCGCAGGGTGGGACCAGCGAGCATCGCGAGCGCCGGCCCACCGTTTTGCGGCGTTCACGATGGTGGGCCGGCGCTGCGCTGGTCCCACCCTACATAAATTCACAGCCTCTCCGAGTGAGGCAGGCCGCAAAACGCGGCCCTTGGCATTCATCACTCGGACATCTCTCTTTAGGATGGAACCGTTTGCACACTCACTCGTTGACAGTGCGGATTGCCGCTCGATAGCATCTGCCTACTTTGCGAGGCTCAGGACTGAAGCTTAAGCTTTCGCGAGGTGCCTGTCAGAATAATTTGGCCCTGCCTTCTGCCTGCTGGATTCCGCAAGTTCTTTGTCAAAAGGTTACCGATCCGGTACAACCCCGTTCCTCAATCCGTGCGTTCAGCCAGGGACCGAAAGGCGAGTCATGTCGGTAGTCAACTCCACCCGTCCGCAGGGCCGCAGAGCACCTGCGCCGCACATTAAGCTGACAAAATACGACATCGTGGTCTCCACGTTGATCACCACTGCCACATGTGCCGGGCTCGCATTTGTCGTGATGGTCTTTATCTGGCTGTCCAATCTGCTGCCTTCCCCGATCTCGAAACAGGTGACCATGCTGTCGGCAGGTGATGGAGGCTGGGAAGATGGCGATCCGAACGCGACGCCGAATGTGGAATCGCCCGAGGATGCGTCTCTGGATCCGTCCATGGCAAACGAAGAAACGGACGTGACACAGCTGGAGGAAGTGGTTGAGCAGGTCATGGAGGTGGCCGACAACGCAGCGACGATGGTCGCCCCGAATGAGGCCAACGACCAGAAAACGACGGGGGTTCCGGGAAGCGCCGACGGGACCGGCGGGCGGCCTCTGGGAAGTGGTGGCCCGGGACGCGGTGGAGCAAAACGCGAACAGCGGTGGTTTGTTGAATTCGGCGACAAAGGCGATCTTAAAAGTTACGCTGCTCAGCTGGACTTCTTTGGGATTGAACTGGGTGCCATGTTTCAGGATGACAGTCGGCTGGTTTATCTGAACAATTTAAGTCAGCAAAAACCCACGTCGCGTGAAGTCAAAACCGGAGATTCCGAAAAACGCTTGTTCATGAGCTGGCAGGATGGCAGCGAAGAGCGGCGCGCGGCAGATATTGAGATCTTCAAGAAGGCGGACATTGATGCAGGGCCTTCGGTGGTTATGCATTTTTATCCATCGGAGACAGAAGAGCTGCTGGCTAAAGTGGAATACGAGTACGGCAAGAAGTCAGCCGCAGAAATTCGCAGGACCTATTTCCAGGTGCGAAAGGCGGGAAGCGGCTACGAGTTCGTGGTGACTCGTCAGCAGTTAAGATAAGAAAACGCGGACGAGCACTGGGTGGCTCGTTCGCAGCCGAAAATTCCCCATATTACAGTTTGATGTGTTGATTTTTTGGGATGTCCAATGATCCGTTTTTCTGATGCCTTTCTTCTGCCTTCGACATTTGCAGCCGCCGAAGCCTCGACCTTCATGAAAGTCGTGGAGAATTCCATCTGGCTCGGCATCGGAGTGTGTGCCCTCGTGGGAATGTACAGCGGAATTCTGCTGATGCGTCGAGTCAAGCAGAAGCAATTTCCTGGAGCGGAAGCAGAGCAGGCATTCCTCGACGACCTGGGCGAACGACTGGAGAAGCAGGACTTCGACGGCGCTGCTCAGATCTGCGACGATCCGGCCGTATGGAACCGAGCGCTGGCACAACTGGCGACACTGGCCCTTCAAAATCGGACTCTGCCGATGAAGAAGATTCGCCAGATTGTCGGCGAACGATTTGAACGTGACATTCTTGCCAGCCTGGAAGTGATGAATTCCTGGGTCGGCACTGCCATTAAAACTAGTCCTCAGCTGGGACTGCTGGGGACTGTTTTGGGGATGATCAATGCGTTCTCCAAGATCGCTGGAGCAGCTGCGTCCGGTGTCGACCCAAAAGAACTGTCGCAGGACATCAGCTTTGCCCTCTGGACCACCGCCGCCGGAATGGCCATTTCGATTCCGCTGATCGTGATTCAGGGTGCCGCCGGGAATGGGATCAAGAAGCTGCAGGAAAAGATTGATGAAGGAACAGGCATTTTCCTGGACGATCTGGCCGCTGCAAAAATACGAGCCGGGCAATAAACGCCATTCACCAAACGCCAAACATCCACCCGAGCTTCAATCCCGCGATTGGCTTCTTCCACTCCTGAAGTTCTTTACGATCTGACTGAACCAGAACAGCGAACCAGTTATGCCCGTTGAAGACGATGATGCACCCTACCAGCGAAAGAAGCGGCCGGTTGGAGACGTGGAGGTCGACATCACGCCCATGATCGACATGACGTTTCAGCTGCTGATCTTCTTCATGGTGACTTCCACGATGCAGGGAAATCCTCCGGCCGAGATTCCAAAATCTCTGTCCGGCGGATCCATTGAAACGGCCAAGGTGCTCAATGTGGTTATTCGAGCGCCGATCAACGACAAAACGGATCCCATCGTCGAAATTGACAAAACGCCGATCACACTCGACGAACTGCGGGCTCGCCTGAGCGATGCGGCCAGTTCCAACCTAAAGGGAATTGATGTGATGCTGATGGCCGACCGTTCGGTACCCAACAGATTCACGGGAGAAATTGAATCGTTGATCGGAGACATTGAAGGGATCACCTACCACTTTGCCGTGCAGGACCGCAGATAAGACGCTGGCAAACGTGCGGTCCCCCATCAGAAGAACTCACTGCCTTTCAAGGCGTCCTACAGACTACATCGAACATGACTGATCTGACCGACAAACAACTGGGTGAATTTCACCTGCTGCGACGCCTTGGCAGTGGCGGTATGGCTGACGTCTTTCTGGCCGAACAGACGTCTCTGCAGCGTTACGTCGCCGTAAAGGTGATGAAGCCAGCGCTGATGGCTCACTCTGGTCAGGACATGCTGGCTCGCTTCAAGCAGGAAGCGATGATGGCTGCCGGCCTGAATCATCCGAACATTGTGCAGGTCTACACGATTGGTCAGGAAGGTGATCTGCACTACATCGCTCAGGAGTACGTTCAGGGAAAAGATCTGGCGTCGATCATCAGAGATCGCGGCAAGCCCGACATCTCATCCGCTCTGCATGTGATGCGACAGGTGGCCGCTGCGTTGAAAGCGTCTGGCCAGGCGGGCATTGTTCATCGGGACATTAAACCCGAAAACATTCTCGTTACAAAAAAAGGTGAAGTGAAGGTTGCTGACTTCGGTCTGGCTCAGCTGGGCGACAGTTCGGATGGCGAACGGCAGGGCGTCACGATGGGCACGCCCCTTTATATGAGCCCCGAGCAGGTCAGTGGTCGGGAACTGGATGCCCGGTCCGATGTTTATTCGTTTGGTGTGACCTGTTATCAGTTGCTGTGCGGCGACACTCCTTTCAAGGGATCGACTGCTGTTGCGATTGCAATGCAGCATTTAAAAAACCCGCCGCCGCCGCTGAAGGAAAAGAACCCTGCTCTGCCGGATGTGCTTTGCCGGATCGTCCATCGAATGATGGCGAAGCGAAGAACGCTGCGATATCAGTCCGCCGACGAGGTTCTGGAAGATCTGAAAAAGTTGATCATTGCCCATAAACAGGGACGATCGCTGGACCTTGTTCGGCTACCTCGCCTTGAGGAACTGGAAAAGCTGGCTGAGGAAGAACGCGAACGTCATCTGAAAAATGGCGGGGCGATTCCGACCGGTGGCTTTGATGATGTCGGGCTTGAACTCACCTCGTCGGCTCCTGTTTCTCAGACGGCCGTGATGCCCAGTCGATGGGCCGAAGAAAACTTTGTCAAAGAAACGCCGGTCGTCGTCAGCACTCCAATGCTGACGCCGATAGTTGTTGATGACGATGACGTTCCTTACCGCAGTAAGCGGGCCTCGTCCGAGATGGGCTCCATTGACCTGACACCGGCCGTGGATGTGACGTTTCAGTTGCTGATTTTCTTCATGGTGACAGCGTCTTTCAGTATGCAAAAGGCGTTTGATGTTCCGCCTGCGAAGAACTCAGAAGGCGTGTCCACAAATGTCGTTGTACCGCTGGATGCTCCGGTGGGAATCAAGGTCCAGGTCGGGCCGGACAACGTCATGTATGTGGATACCAAAAAAGCAACGACCTATCAGGAGATTCTGGACCTGCTGACCGCGGAAAAGAACTCCGCTTCAGGAGTCACGGACCTGGAACTGGAGCTGGATCCCGAGTCCATCCATGAAATGCGCATCATTGTGATCGATGCGGCAACTCAGGCGGGATTCACCCGCGTTCGAAACAAGATTGTTGAGTTTTAGCGATTTGGTATTTCGGCCATCCTCCTGACATCTCGATCAAGTGAAGAGTGGAACCCAAAGTGGCATCTGAAGAATACGATGAAGATGTGGTTGAAGCGGTGGAAGTCGATGACGATCGTGAGCAGTCTCGCGAGGTGCTCGCCGGGAAAGCACGGCGCCAATTAAGTCGCGGCCGACTCACACAGCTGTCGGAAAAGCTTACAGGAGGTCCTGAAAGACCGGGTCAGCAAAAAATCGCCCGTTCGCCGGTTGTCCTGCTTCTGGTGGGAAGTACGGTCGGTGGGTCGATTCTGGCGGCGATCTTCTGGTTCATTAACGCACAGAATCAGGAAGACCGCCTGCTGAAGGAAGCCGTCGCGTCACTTGATCAGCAGAAGTATCTGGACGCAGAAGGCCAGTTCGAAAAATTCATTTCGATCTACCCCAAAACGAAGACTACCGGCACGGCTAAAATCGGGCTGCATCGCGCTCGAGTGGAAAAATTCATCCTGACCGAAACGCCCGACGTGATCAAGGGGCTGGCGGAGCTGAAGCTGTTCGATCAGGAATGCCGAGAACTCGAAGGGTTTGCTGCGCAGAAGGATAACCTGAAGCGATATGCCGATCGTCTTACGTTTGCCGGTGCTCGTGTGGCCGAAATTGCCCAGTCGCAGGAAGCTCTGGATGTCAGTCTTGAAGCTCTTGCATTGCTGGAGAAGTATTCCGGGGACGAAGGAATATCATCCAATCGTAAGAAAGATTTGCAGAACCGCCAGAGAATTGCGTCGGCCTCCGTCGCCAGGAAAGTCGATTTTCTCGCCACGCTTATAAATGTGAAGCAGCTTCTGGAAGTGGGCGACACGATGAGTGCGATCACGGCCCGAAACGATCTCATCAGCAAGTATCCCCAGCTGAAAGATGATAAGGATGTCACCAAAATTCTTCAGGACATTCTGACTCGGGAAAAGGAGTTCGTCGTCCGAACGGATGTCGGAAAAGACGGACTGGGTCCGGCTGTGGATGCCGGTGTCTTCCCTTCACTGGCTTTGACGCTGCGAACACAGGCCACCACAGATTTATCATCTCAGGGACGATCCGTTTTTTCTATGGGAATGGACAGTTGCGTGGCCGTCGATGCTGATACCGGAACTCCGGTCTGGCGTCGGCCAATCGGCGCAAATGCACCTTTTGCACCCATCATGGTCAAAGCCACGGAACCAGCCGGTGTTTTGGTTTACAGCACTCTGACCGAAGAACTGCAGTTGCTGTCTCAGAAGGATGGCCAGATGGTCTGGCACCAGACACTTGGCAGTCGCCCAACAGGCGCTCCTGTGCTGATCGCCGACAACATTTTTGTGACGACGCAGGCGGGTGAGCTGTGGCAGGTGGCGGCGATTAGTGGAAGAGCGGTGGCAAAGCTGAAGTTTTCCCAGCCCGTGGTTGGGCCTCCCGCAGTCTCCAGCGATTCCCAACGCCTGGTCATTCCCGGTGATCAGACTCTGATTTATACAATTGGGACCAATCCCTTTAGTTGCGAAGCGGTTTCGTATATCCCACACGGCACAGGCAGTGTGAAAGCTCCGATGATTGCCGCGGGTCGCTATTACCTGCTGTGCGATAATTTTTCTGCAGACCGGGCGCGGGTGCAGACGCTCCAGATGGATAACGCCGGACAACTTGCCGTCGTGGCCGCCGATACCGTGGATGGGCAGGTCAATGATCCGTGCCTGTTGCGCGGGTACGAACTCTTTGTTCCGTCGACTCCGCAACGAGTCACCGCTTTTCGTGTCACCGATGAAGCTGGACAGCCTCCGCTTGCAAAGGTCGGGGCTAACCAGCTGGAAGAGGGACTGCAGACAAAGATGTTTCTTCTGGCCGGTCCGGGTGGCCAGCTTTGGCTGGGTGGCCGTGACCTCAGAAAGTTTCAGACACGGACAAACACGGTCCTGCTGGATTCAGGGGTGACTGCCGAAGGCGTCCATGTTCAGCCCATTCAGTTTGTGGATGAATCTGTCTTTCTGACATCTCGAAATGCGACTTCCAGTTCTGTCTTCCTGACGCGTGCTGATCGTGAACAGATGAAGGGAACCTGGCGAACCGTTCTTGGCTCACGCATCGTGGCGCTGGCACCTTCGACAGGTGGCCAGTCGCTGCTGGCCGTCGCCGACTACGGTGAAACTTATCGAGCTCAGATGACCGACGTTCAAAAAGGTGGATTCCTGATGGAATCCGTCAGTCGTTTTCGATTGCCTGACAAGCTGACTTCGTCCGTCGAGGGTCTGGTGCTGAAAGATGGCCGAACGGCCGCGTGGTGCGGTGCGACAGAGCCATCCATGTGGACGTTCACCAATACCGGGCAGCTTGAAAGAAAATGGACTCTTCCGGACGCACCGCAGGTTGCCCCTGTGGCCATCGAGGGTGGTGTCGTTTTTGCTATGCCCGGTCGTCTGCACATTTCGGCTACTGCCGGCGGCAAGCAGGCAGAAGATTATCGATCGTCTCAGACCGCAGACGCTCAGCAGCCATGGAAATCGCTGACGGCGATTTCCGAAAATCAGGTTCTGGCCGTCACCGGTGATAATTCATTCGTTCGAGTCGAATATCGCGTGTCGCCGAGGCCTCAGTTGACAGAGGTGAGCGTCACGAAAATCCCGCAGATAATTGAGGTTCCGCCAGCGTCTGCAAACGGGTTTCTGTTCATCGCCACCCTCGAAGGGAAACTGATTCTAATGCAGGCTTCCAGCCTTGAGATTCTGGCCGAAGCGGATCTCGGCGGAGTGCCCAGTGCTTCCCCGAAGATCGCCGGAGAATATGTTTTTGTGGAAGTTGCCAATCAGGAAGCCAGAGTCTTCCACATTGACAATACTCTGCCACAGACAGGAATCATTCGACTTGACGGCCACCCACTTGCCGGGGCTCCGCTGCCGGTCAGCAATGGCTTTCTTGCCGCACGGACGGACGGCCTTCTGATGCTGCTCGACAGCAATGGGGCGATGACCGACAAGAATAAATCGCTCGGTCAGGCTCTTCAGCAGGGACCGGTGGAAATTCATGGCCAGACGATTGCCGTTGGCCTGGATGGCAGTTTGTATTCGATTGATCCGGGTGCCCTGTGACCGTCATCTTTTTTCGGCATCGAATTCAACCGCGTCTTCGGTTCAGCAGAGGCCACATGAGCCAGCATTTAACACACTTCTCTTATTCCATCAGGTCCGCCAGGTCAGCATCACCGCGCCCACTGATCAGCCTGATCATGACAATGCTGATGCTGATGTGCGCAACGGTCATTGCGGACGAGAAGGTGGTGAGGAACGAGTTACCGAAGCTGAAGGATATGCCCATTCCATCGGCGGACGAAATCCTGAAAGCCGACGAAGAGGATCAGGAATTTGACTGGGTTGTCCTGCCCGCCACGCTGCCCGAAGACCGCACGGTCATCATTGTGAACCCGCTGTTTCCCCGCCCCGACACTTTGAAGAAAATGGCGGACGAATATAAGCAGGTGGAAGCCACCAAGCCGCAGAATCAAAAGGAACGAGAGCAGCGAATTGAGCGGATGAAGCAGCTGCAAAGGCTTGTTGTGACTCTGAAGGGTGACCAGCTGAAAGAGTACAGTCTGCCAGTGTCCACAGTGGACGATATTCTGCTGTTCGAAGACCTGATGCTGATGCGCGTGGATGAACTGATCAGGGAAGGCAACATTCGGAAAGCGTATGAGCTTCTGTTGCGAGTCGAGAACGAGATTCCAAACTGGGAAAAATCGCAGCCACGATTTGAACAGCTGCTGCTTGCGGAGTCCACGCTTCGCGCACAGGCGGGCGACACCTATGCGGCCCTGGCTCTGCTGGATGAAGCGGCGGCTCGGAACCTTCAGAACGCTGAGCTGCGTCCTCGCTTCGGACAGATCGTCGGTCCGATGATTAACGAGGCTCTGGCTCAGGAAGATTTCAGAAAAGTTCGCTATCTGATTTCCCGTGTGGAAAAAGTGATTTCTGATCACGAGCTGGTGCCACACTCGAAAGGCAAGCTGCAGCAGATTGTCACGGCCCTGCTGTCAGAGGCCGACCAGCAGTCACAGCAGAGGGCTTTCGCCAAAGCTTCCGAACTGGCATGGAAGGCCAGCACTGTCTGGCCGTTGTCCGGAAATCAACGCGCAGCGTTCTCACGTTTTACGTCGCGCTATCAGGTACTGCGAGTTGGCGTTGAGGACATGGACGGACAACCGCAGGTGTATCCGGTGCCTCAGGAGTCTCGAGAACGGCTGACCGAACTGCTGGAGGTTCCGCTGTTTGAGCCATCGGCTGCGGATGAACTGACGTACTTCCGCTCCAGTTATTTTGAAGTCTGGGATCCGGCCGACCTGGGCCGCGAGGTTCTTTTTTCTCTGCGTGAAACGAGACCTCACTGGCAGTCCCAGCCAATTCTGACCGCCAACAATGTGGCAGAAGCTCTTGGGCATCGCATTGATCCGTCGAGCCCGTTCTTCAGTTCCCGACTGGCGTCGTTCGTAAAGGAGATTTCCGTTCGTTCGCCCGGAGAACTGCGAATTCGCTTTTCTCGCGTGCCACTGAATATCGAATCTTTGCTGCGATTTCCCGTCACAGGCCAGCCACCCAAGACAACGGAACCCACTGCTGACGGTGCCCCAGGCGATGATGCGCCGGCCGACCTTATCACTGATGCCGATCCACCGACGGAAGCGACATCTGCAAAGACAGCGATGCCAGCACCGATCGTTCTGTCGACGCGTTTTAAGCAGGAAAAATCGGATGAGTCCGGACGCATCTTTATTCGTCAACGGCCGGAACCGGACGGGTTGGATGGAAGCCAGTATCATATTGCAGAAATTCAGGAGCGAAGATTTACTGACCGCAACAAACTGCTGCAGGCTATGATCCGCGGCGAAATTGATTATCTGCCTCATCTGCATCCGTGGGAAGTCGAGGCATTTCTGGCGTCGAACGAATTTACGACAAGGCAGTACGCACTGCCGGTCACTCACGTGATTGCCTTCAATCCGATGTCCGAACGAGTCGTCAATGCCCAGATGCGGCGAGCGCTCTCGTTTGCCGTGAATCGCGAAGGTATTCTGAAATCGATCGTGCTGCGCGATGAGGCGATGAAGTACGGTCGCCCGACCAGTGCGGCGTGGAATTTGGCGAGCTATGCTACTGAGCCCAGTCAGAAGCCTCCTGAATTTAATCTTCGCCTGGCCTTTGCGTTACGATATGCGGCTGAACGACAGCTTCAGCTTGCTGAGCTCACACGTCTGACTGAGATCGCAAAAGCGGAAGCCAAAAAGAAGAAGGAGCAGTTTGATTCAGAAATTTTCCGCGCGGCAACAAAGGTCGACTATATCAAACTACCAAGGCTGCGATTTGTTGTAGACCCGGATCCAAACTGCATTGCAGCGGCGGAGCGCATGATGATCTACTGGCAGAAGATCGGGTTTGAAATTGACCTGATTAAAGGAGATCAGCCGGGCGAACCGCTGAAAGATGCCGACTGGGACATGTGTTATCGACGAGTGCGGATGGAAGAACCACTGCTGGAATTGTGGCCTTTACTGGCCAATGACAATTCGCTCGACATGAACCGACTTGGAATGTTTCCGGACTGGATGAGGCAGGAACTGATCAATCTGGATTATGCGTCCAGCTTCCAGGACGCTCAGTCTCGCCTGTTTACAATTCACAATCACATCGCAGCGGAAGCATTTTTGATTCCCCTGTGGGAAGTGGATGACTTTGCTGTCTGGCGAAAGACAATTCTCGGAACGCCCGACCGTCCCCTGTCCACTTATCAAAATGTCGAACGCTGGATGGTGCGCCCATGAGCTGTTTACTGCGACGATTCCGTTGCCTGATCCTGTCCGCCGCCGCGGCTGTGATCCTCATTCCCACAACAATCAGGGCTCAGCAGGCCCCCGATGCCGCTCCGTCAACTGCGGCGCCAGCGGCTGCGACGCCGCCCGTAAACGCTGCAGTTCCTTCGGCGGCGGCAGCTGTTGCGGCGAGCGAGTCGGCTCCGGAAATTCCTTTGGCCCACAGACCCTATAAGGTCGTAGTGGAAATCGGGTTTGATGGAAACGAGACGAATAGCCGAGACGCCCGCGCAGCCTTTACGGAAGAGATCCGCAAAGGATTGACCCGGATGTATGGATCGATGTGGGACGCCACGATTCATGCGAGCGAATGGCTTATTCCCGCAAGCCCCGCTCGCCTTGAACGAATGGTGGAGGCAGAACTGCAGCCTCGCTACAAGGGATCGGACATTGAAAAAGTGCTTTTGATTTCCGTGGCTGGAAACAATGGAATGTTCGAAATTGGCTGCCGCGAATTTGACACTCGGGTTCAGGAACTGTCGCCTCTCCGCGTCGAACCGACGCATGACAGCCAAAGTGTCGGCAACATCGCCTGCCGCCTCGCGCGTGACAGCTTCCGTCCCGTGCTGCTGCTGTCCGGGCCCTCCATTGATAAGACCGAACTGGAGTTTCACCTTCAGGCTGGCACTCTGATTCCGCCGGACCCATCCGCCGCACAGGTGATGGAAGGTGATGTGCTCAGAACTTTCCTGCGGCAACTCGATCGGCGCAATCCGGGCAAAGTCAAACTGCTGCAGAAGCTTGATCTTTGCTATGTTCGGGTCACTTCGTTTAACGAAGAACTTAGAGCCGATGCCGTTCCCGCTGACGACCAGGCCGTCAAGGTTGAAGGAGCCACAGAAGACTCATCTGCCGTTTACACGGACAGTGGACACGTTCGCGGCGTGCTTATCGCCCACGGCATGGTGCCCTTTGGCGGACGAAGTCGCAATATGGAGCAGATTGGACTTCGGCAGCGGCCGTCGGCATCAAAAAGCAGCGTCCGACTGGTTCTGCAATCACGTCCGGATCGCCCGCTGATTTGTTTTCGTGTCGACAAAGTGGCCAAGCTCCGTCAGACCGATGTCAATGAGGCTCCCGGGGTTCGAATGCTCTCCGACCGAAACGGAGATATCGAAATCAGCGTGGATCCGCGGAATCCTACGTACTGGCTTTACGTTTACAGTGGCAGTGCGCTACTGGCACGAGTGCCATATGCACCAGGCTTGATTCCTCAGGATTCCATGAAGCTTCCGGATGATTCTGTCCGGCTCGGCGTGGAAGGCGAACTCTATCTGCTTCGCGATCAGCTGGTTGATATGGTGGCTCAGAAAGCGGTCCACATGAGCCTGGCAAAAAAAGCGGCTGCCGAAGGCAACGTGCCGGCGCTGGAGGCTGCGATTGGGCAACTGGACGCGCTGCCCGCACAAAAGAATTTTGACCAGCTACTGAATCGAATCAAGACCGACGCCGTGACAAAAGCGAACCAGCAAAAGAACGCCGGGGCGAAGAAAAAAGTCGAGACGTTGTGCGGAAAAATGGGTGAGTCCCTGGCGCTGTTTTTTGCGGCCGATAAACGCGTGAAGGACGCTCAGGAACTGGAAAAGCTGCGTCAATCGGCTGAAAGCCAGGCTCCTGCTTCTGCTCCCACCGCGCCGGCACCGGCAGCAACTCCTGCTCCATAGGATTCAGGAGTTGCCCAGCAGCGTTATATGGCCGCGACGCCCGGCGGCTTTGGATGCTTCCGGCCCGTGAGCCAGGAAGCATCCGTTTTCAGCAACAAGCCCTGTTACTGCGGTCCGCCGAAGGCTCCGCCTGGTGCACCAAATCGCTGCAAATTAAGCTGAGGCTGTTGTTCAAGACTTTGCAGGGCTTCGCGACGATCCTCCTGCAACGCACCCGCCCGATTGTTAAAGAAGTCGGACATCTGCACAATCGCGGGACCAAGCAGGAAGAGAAACACGGACGGCATCAGTAACAATGCCACGGGAAACAGCAGTTGAAACGAGGCCGCATTGGCTCTGGCATCGGCTCGTTCTTTCAGCGAAGCTCGAATACTGTCGCTGTATTCCGTCAGAGCCTTTGAAATGCTGGTACCCGTGGTCTCAGACTGCACCAGCAGCGAGGTGAATGAGTTCACTTCCGGGGAATCAATTCGCTGTGAAAAATTCCGAAGCGCCTGAGGCAGATTGCCAACCTCTGACTGCTGGTCGACAATTCTTAATTCTTCAGCCAGGGCAGGATGGGCTTCCACCAGTTCTCTGCTGATTCGTCGAAGTGACTGAGGCACAGTCAGACCCTGACTGACGCCCATGTTCATCATGTCAAGAACGTCCGGCAGTCCGCGTTCGATATCAATCCTGCGTTCCGACGCCCTGAAGGCCACGATCAATGGCGGCAACGCCCACATGCACAGCGGAGCCATCACCAGCAAACCCAACAGCCACGGTTCAATGGCGGGAGGAGCCACGATCAGCCAGAAACCAACGATCACGATCGCCAGGAACGACAGCGTAAATCGAATGGCACTCAGGTTCAGCCACGCAGCACGCGAATGATAGCCGGCGGCCAGCAGTGCCTTCCGCTGCACTTCTCGGCGGGCATCCGTCTCGGGAAGAAGTTGAGCCATTGATGGAGTCAGTGGGCCAAACACAAAATCATCGTTGCGAATGGGCAGATCTTCCGGGCCAGGCAGCGGAATATTGTCTGCACTGTCATTCAGAAGTCCGCGAAAATCCTGGAACAGGCGACGATCGCTCCAGGTAGACAGGCGACCTGATCCCGTCACGGATCCCAAAGGCATTGTTGTCGCGGCAGCCGACACGGAGCCGGAGAACGAATTTGCATGAGTTGCGGTCACTTGAAACGGAGCCCGAACGGCAGCCGGATCATTCAGCGGCATTGGACGCGAGTCACCCGAAGCTTCACCGGCGATCTTCAGCAGGCCGGCCTGACTGTGCAGTCGTTCGTCAGCGGCTGCCCCGTTTCTAAGATCCGGAACAGGCCGAGACTGATGGAACGAATCAGGACTATTCCGGTCCGTCCGTTTAAAAATCTTGACGAAAATATAGATGACGGAGAAAACACCAATTGCGGTTATTAACCAGAAGGAAGTCATGTACGGTGCTCCACAATATCTGCCGCAACGTGAGAAATGACCGGCAGACAAAACGTCATCATTGACACTCGCCACCTGCTGCAGTCAGCACGTTATCTGCTGCAGCCTGCAAACCCGGAACACGACTCAGAAACGCGAACTGCGACTCAGGATTCGAAACACAATCACGCAACCCAGGATCTGAAGCACGACACCTCCCCAAAGAGAGAGACGCCCCCAGAAGGAACTCATCAGATTGTCCAGATAAGCAGGATCACGGAACAGGTAAAAACTCATCACCAGAATGGGAATCACAACCATCATGATCGCGCCCATGCGGCTGGCAATCGTGGCCGATCTCTGCCGTGAAACAAAATGCAGACGGTCGCGAACAGCAGTGGCCAGCCGTTCGAGCACTGAAATCAAGTTACCACCGGTGTCCTGATGAACTGCCAGAGCCGAAGAAAACATCGTCAGAGTCGAGACGCCCGTGCGGGACGAAAGATCCTTGACTGCGCTTCCGACGTCGATGCCCATTTCCATCCGACGAACGCTGACTCGCAGCTCATCGCCGAGCGGAGAAGGCGTGTCGGCTGCAACCAGCATAAACGAATGTTCCAGATTACGACCCGACCGTGCACAGCGAGCCAGTTCATCCGCCATGCCCGGCAATTGATCCATGATTCGCTTCTGGCGCGACAGTCGTGCGTAGACCGCATAGACGACTGGCAGCACCAGGCCGACCACCGCAAAGATCGATGTCACGAACGGACGTTCTGTCGCCACAAATGCGGCTCCGCCCAGAGCCAGACCCGAGACAATGCACAGACCAAGCCAGACTGCAGGCGAAGTGCGGATTCCGGACTGGATCATCAGGGAATCAAACCAGCCGTTGACGGATTCGCTCATCCCTGCCGAATCACCTCGAGCAAACTGTGTGTCTTCACGCAGCAGCCCTGAAAACTCCGGTCGGCGTTCAAGAGTCGACAATGTGTTGTTCGGAGCGATCATGAGGGAACCCGGATTTAGAAAAGGAGTCCGGAAGAACCGGTATCAGAAAAATGGGGCGACCAGCCACTATTGCAAGGAGCACTGCAACAGCCTCATGTCATTTTCAGTTCACGTGCTTCGAACAGAGGATGATACTGCTCAACATTCGCCCCGGTCATTGCCAGCCTGCGAAGCGCATTTGGCACATGCCCGGTTGCAAAAAAACTGCCCTGTGGCGAGCCCTCGACATTCTCCCCGCTGATGCGATACACAAAGATATCGTCCATACGATACTCGCCGTCCTTCAGACCGGAAACTTCTGAGACGCGAGTGACTCGACGTTGACCGGAATGCAGGCGAGTCACATGAATCACGATGTCTACGGCATTGGAGATGTACTGGCGAGCAATGCGGGACGGCAGATCTGCTCCTGAAAGTGCGATCATCAGTTCCAGACGGTCCAGAGTTTCGCGAGTGTTATTCGCATGTACGGTGCTCATGGAACCATCGTGACCGGTATTCATGGCCTGCAGCATGTCGAGAACTTCGGAGCCGCGGGATTCGCCCACGATAATTCGGTCGGGCCTCATTCGCAGAGCATTTCGCAGAAGGTCACGCTGGGTCACAGCACCTTTGCCTTCCATGTTCGGAAGACGCGTTTCCAGAGGAATCACGTCTCGCTGCTGAAGGCTCAGTTCGGCCGTCTCTTCAATCGTCACGACTCGCTGAGTATCCGGAATGAAGCGGCCCATGCAGTTAAGCAGAGTCGTCTTGCCGGCACCAGTACCGCCACTGACGATGATGTTCATTCTGCTGCGGACCGCGAGAATCAGAAAGTCGGCAATGGCGGGTGCCAGCGAGCCGTATTTGATCATGTCTTCCAGCTGAATGCGCCGGTTGCCGAAGCGACGAATAGAAATTGTCGGCCCACAAAGCGCCAAAGGTGGAATCACAGCGTTGAATCGCGAACCATCCGGAAGTCGGGCATCCACCATTGGACTTGATTCATCAATACGCCGACCGGCTCGACCGACAAGGCGATGGATAAACTGCATCAGATGCCCGGAGTCTGCAAACCGAATGTTCGTGGATTCCAGAATCCCGTTTCGTTCCACCAGAACTCGATCGGGGCCATTCACAAGAATATCGGTGACCGATGGATCCACCATCAGCGATTCAATGGGACCGAATCCGTAGATTTCGTCCATGATCTCGGAGACCATCGCCTCACGCTGCAGATGATCAACTTTCACGGATTGTTTGGAGCACAGATACTCCGCAAGAGATCTGAGCTGCGTCCGCAACTCGTCCTCTGTCATTGCTTCCGCTTTGCTGAAATCAATCACATCCACGATCTGACGATGCAGCGATGTCTTCAGACGCTGAAAATCACGGGCGGAATTATCCGTTGCTTCAGAGGGAGCGACCATAAATTGCCCTTAGTACTTTTCCAGACAGCGAAAGTGAGAGACGTGCCAGGCCAGTACGGAACTCAATGGCCCAAAATCATTTATCGAAGGGAGCCCGGAGAAAATCCAGAATCCCCGGGGATGATGTTGCAGGCCGATTCTTCCGCGAGAAAAGATCCACCGGCAAAATCAGCGAGTGATGCAACGCCTGCCATGGCTTGCACAAAAAAGTTACTGTTACGATTGTGGTGCCGTTCGAAAACGGGCACCGACTCATGTCCTGACAACCTGTCAGTTGATGAGACGCACACTGTAGACGTAACGGTTGATGACATTGTTTGAAACAGAAGGAGCAGCTGTCACGGCGGTCGCGGTGACCATGACGCACGGCTGAAGCGTAACCTTTACAGACCCGGAGGCACTCGAATTGACCTGCACGATCCGCACGGCCACCGGACGCTTCAGACTAATTGAAGTAAGTCCTTTTTGAAGTTGCGGGGCAGACGACAGGCAAAGCAGACAGGGCTGACTGGATTTTTCCTGAAGTGCCGCCGCGCACGATTGCAGATCCTTTGCGGTCAGAGATGCCACAGGCATCATTCCCGGAAAGGAAATTTCCTGTTTGCCAAGGCTCTGCAGGTCCGCCAATGTCAGCCCTTCGGAAATCCATTTGGGGATCGCTTCACCAGCAACCGGCGATGCGGAGTTGCCAAAAACCAGCGGAATGAAGGCGTCAGGCGAACTGGTTCCGCCCGACGAATAAATTGCCACGGTCAATTCCGGCAAACCATCGGGTCCTCGCTCAAACCGATTCGACTGACTGTTCCAGCTGTAGTTGTCCACACCCTTTCCGGATTCAATACCGGCGGTCCAGAATCCCTGCGATGTTGCGGCCCCCTGCCCTGCAGCCTGCACCATCCCGTCATCACAAATCGTAAACGGCAACACAGGCACATTGGCATTGGGGGCCGGACGAAAGGCAATGGGGGCATGTTCAAGACAGACGCTCGCCTGTACGCCCGGCTGAGATCTGACTTTTCCGGTGAGTCCTCCAAAGAAGGATCCGACCGGAGTCGATTGGCCGGCGCTGTCGAAGGAAACGCTGATTCGTGACGGAACAACCAGGGCGGGGTCCATCACCGGACCTTCAGCTCCACTCCAGTCCACAAGAACCTGCTGCTCGGTAATCGGCGGAAGAGAAGTTCCGCGTCGATAGCTTTCCACCATACTGATGGCAGCATTGCGGCAGCGCGTGACTCGGCCATCGTATTCAAATGACGGCTGGCGGAAACGCAGCATGTCGTCGGACAAATAGCTGTGGCCAGCAGCGAGTGCCGCAGACGACGCACAATTGTATGCCTGAGCTCGAATGCCAGAAAGCCAGAGAACATGAAACAGACTGCCGGCGATGATGCCAGCTGTCAGCATCATCCAGATTGTCCACGCCATCAGCACACCGCGACGAGATTCCGTCGAGGATTTTCGAGCACGCCTGGGAAGTGCAGACAGTTTCATGGTTCGATCCGTTCTGAACCCATCAGGAACAACAGTCACGGTCAAAGCGATGCAGCCGCAGGTGTTGCCTGCTGAGCCACGTTCTGCTGTCGATCAACAGGTCGAGTATCGGTTGACCAGCCACCAACAGATCCGCCAGTGCTTGGCCATTGATCGCCGTCAACATCACCACCGCGGTCGCCGCCAAACCCTCCCACGCGTTCGCCATCTTCGAAGAACGAGCTGGAACGGCCACCGCCACGATAATGTTCAGCCTTGAACGGCTTTTCCTTTTCCTTCTGCGGCTTGATACCAAGAATCTCTTTTAGAGTGATGCGATCCTTCTCGGAAGCTTCAATCTCAATGCCGCCGTTGCCGGGACCATTTTCATTGTAGACAAGATCGATTTCACCTTTTCGCTGAGCAAGCGATACAATTCTGGCCTGCTCCTCATCCAGCTCCAAAGTCACGTTGTGGGAATCAGCTCCCTGCAGCGAAGTCGCTGTGTAACCTTTGCTCATCGACAGAATTTTTACACCCTTGAACAGCGTGGCTGTCATGGCATCGCCGTAGTTTGCAGCACTTGCAACACTGCCACCCGCCGACGGCAGACGATTGCTTCCGCCGCTGCCAACACCATCAATCGTCAGCAGCACATCGACATGCTGTTCCGGCTTCAGCTTCTGACTGAGTACTGCCGTTGTTTCGCTGACACGCACGACCACAGCCTGCTTTCCAGCGGCCACTGTCAGGCCCGGATGATCGCCAGGTGCGTAAAACATGACTCCCTGAAGAGGCACAGCCGCGGTGATCTTCACTCGCGAAATTCGTCCAATAACGCTGTCAATGGCCAGAAAGGTATCCTTAGGAAGCGCTTCGCCAATTTTCGCACGCCCATTGCCCACGTGAGCACGAGTAATCACCGTGCCCGGCTCGATCTCGGTAATTGCCATCGGCAATACTTTGGCTTCGGGTGGTTTTACTTCAGCCACAGGTGTGGCCATCAGCTTTTTGAAAAGAAAACCAACCGCCAGCAGGGAGATAATCCCAAAGGCAGCTGCCGTCAGCATCCAGGGTGTGAGCTTCACAATGAATCTCCAGTCGATCAGTTCAACGCAGGGGAATTAATTCGCACTTCAACCGAAGTCAGTGTCGATATTCGGTCCATCACATCTCTGCACCATCCCTGCGCAGGGGCTCCCAAAGTCGTTCAATGACGCTCGATTCTTTGGGAGCAAAGCACTTCAGAGTCTTCATTCAGGCGAACTGAACGACAACGTCTGAAGTGATACAACCAGCGTCAAAAACGCTGGATCTCATTTCTTGATGCCGACCGTTCCATCACCATTGGTGCATCGGAATCAATGGAACGGCCTTTTATACTGAAGCCCGTGATCCACAGCAGATCCGGACATGCATTTGCCATCGGAACATGGACTGTCACGCGACCGATATGCCCGGCAAAGGCCGCCGGCTGAACATCGATCTGACAGTTCTGGGCGAGCCTGGAGCCCAGCAGTGAGATCACCTTTTCTCTCACTTCGTCAGGGCTCGTATCGGAGAGACTCATCAGACGCGAACCACTATGAGCGGCATTGGCGACGCGAGTACTTGCCGACATCAGCATCGAAAATTCCACGATGCTGAAAATCAGCATAAGAAAGATCGGGAGAATCAGCACCAGCTCCATCGACAGGATCGCTCCACGGCGTCCGGATGTTCTGGTGGCGATGCTCTTCATAGTCCTCACTCACTTGAAACGAAATCAAATCGCCATGAAAAGACGACTTGCATCCGTGATTTCGGCTGAAGCAATTTGGCTTCGTGAAAAAATTGCCGAAGAATCCTGAAGCCCGGGGTTACAGACCCCTGTCCGTCAGTAGTTGCAGTGCAACCATACACCAGGTCGCAAGCGCTACGGGTGCTGCAAAAGCCATAACCCGACGCTTCTGCCTTTCGCCGTTCGTTTCGGCAGAATTTTTCTGTCGCAGGTATTGCGATTTTGTCCTGCGAATTCCGTTCGACAGAGCGGCATAGGCCACGATTCCAAATGTGCCTACAGTCACGAACACGAGTGCACAGAACAGGACCTTGAGTGTCAGCATGGCACCCATCCATGGCCCAAGTGCTCCCATCAGTTTTACGTCTCCACCGCCAGCGGTGCCGATCATCCACAACGCAAACAGAACTCCAAAGCCGGTCCCGAATCCAGCGAGAGCCGTCCAGAGACCGTCCAGCTGAAAGAATGCAATCTGATACACAAGCCCGCACAAACACATCGGCACCGTCATCCTGTTGGGAATCTTGCGGGTCCGAATGTCAGAGATCGCCGCCACGACGGTGAACAGCAGGACAGAAATCAAAAACACAATCTGGGACGGACTCAGGTCTGGCATCGGTGTGATCTCAGTCAGATATCGCCAACATTCGGGCTGCGTCCGTCGCACTGACGAACAGGCAGCAGCAAACCGTGGGCATCAAAAAAAATGATTACAGTAAGACAAGACAATTGTTGTTCGAAGTACCAGGCAAACTGAGATGATTTCTCCTCAATCTGACGCCTGTGCTGTTGACTTCAGGAACCCAGTCACGACGATTGATTCTTTCAAACGAATCCCTGCCGCGGGATCATCCGAACAAATTCATTTCATCCGCACAACAAGTACAATCGGACCTCATGAATAACCCAGCACCTTCCGGTACGCTGCAACAGCAATGGCTCTCCGCTGCGATCGACGCGGCTTATGTCGGTGGCCGAGTCCTTCAGGACTGGCGCGGCCGTTTTTCCGTACGAGAAAAGAGCCGCGCGAATCTTGTGACAGAAGCTGACGAAGCGGCACAGTCGGCGATTGTGCAGAGCCTGAAAAACCGATTCCCCGAGCATGGCTTTCTGGGTGAGGAAAGCCTTAACGATCGAACGGACGAGACCGAATGCTTCTGGATCATTGATCCTCTCGACGGGACAACCAACTACGTCCACGGTTTCCCCTATTATTGCGTTTCGATTGCTCTTTCTGTCGGCGGTCGTCTGGAAGTCGGCGTCATTTACGATCCGACACGCGATGAATTGTTTACCGCCCTGAAAGGTGGCGGCGCGTTTCGTAACGGGGACAAGATCTCCACCAGTGGCGAAGCCGAGATGAAACAGGCGATGGCCGTGGCCAGTCTGCCGGTCGCCACTGACCCGGAAAATCCGGCCGTGAAACGTTTTCTGCATGCTCTGACCAAATGTCAGACCGTCCAGCGAACAGGCTCCGCGGCTTTGAATCTTGCCTACATCGCCTGTGGCCGAATCGATGCCTTCTGGTCCAGCAGCCTGTATGCATGGGATGTCGCGGCGGGCAGTCTGCTGGTCACCGAAGCCGGTGGATCCATCACAAGCCTTGCAGGCGATTCGTTCGATGTATTCGTTCCAAGCCTATTGGCTGCCAGCACTGCGACTCTTGGCCAGGAACTCGTCACCACATTCCGCTGATTTCCTGCAACAGCTTCACCAACTGCAAAATTCCGCCTAAACTAACAGTAGTGGCGATGTTGTGATTTCGCATCGATCCGGCATCTATTTTTGACGCTGGCGTTTCGAGCGAGAGCATATCGCGAGGACTGCAGAAAGGACGCAGGTTGATGAAGCTCATAATTTGCCTGCTGACACTGCAACTTCTGGCTGGCATTGTCTCCCAGACAGCGTCTGCGCAAACAGTCGGCGCCCCCACCCCGTCGCCGGCGCCCGTTACTCCTGAACTGCTGAACTCCGGCGTTCCGCCCGGCGCGAACGCGGAAATGCTGTTTCGAACCAGTTCGGGCCAGCTGATTCCCCTTGCCGATCTGCTCGGCCCGAATGTTGTCGAAGAATTGCTGCAACGCGCTCAGGACCAGCAAAACAGGCCGCGTTACACGATCGCAAAGATGGAAATTACCGGCGTTATCGACCGGGAAAAAATTCAGTTATCCGTTGAACTGCGGATTCGTGTGAATCTCGATGCCGAATGGGTGACCGTCCCGCTGGCTTTTGGCGACGTTTATATCGAGGATTTTGAAAGCAGTACGGACGCAGCTGACGGACAGTCACTGCTGACAACGGGCGAGCAGAACAATCGAAAATGGCATCTCAGGGGCAAGGGCCTGCATACGGTCAAAATGATGCTGGTCGGGAAGACGCGAACGATTTCACCGGGCGTCTCTCAGCTCAACATTAATCTGCCGGAAGCAACGGCTTCTCATGCGGTGCTGACATTTTCGTCACCCGTTGAAATTCAGAAGCTTCCCACGGGCGCCGTAGATAAAGCAATTCGAGATGCTCAGGGAGTGCGAACCATCGAATTCTGGGGCCTGCCCACAGGCTTTGGTCTGACGTGGTCCGAAGTTGTCGCGCGCGTCGCTCAGAAACCCGTGATCCAGGTCCAGAATCGCATGAAGCTGGATCTGACAACGATTCCAGTGACGATGACGGGGACTCAGGTTCTGCAGATCAGCGGCAGCCCGGTCAGCGAAGTGCGGGTCACGTTTCCTGAGGGCTTTCAGCTTGTCGAGGCGGATGCAAGAAATGCGGCTGGCGTTTCTGTGCTGAACAATTTTGAGAGTCCTTCAGTTGCCGGTCCGGTTCCGGCCATCATTCGACTCACGTCAGCCATGGAAGGAACGTTGAATTTGTCGTTTGATCTGGAACTTATCAATCGACAGTTTCCGCAGGACATTCGCGTTTCCATTCCGGCGATTCAGGACGTCAATCAACAGCCGGGTGATCTGGAAATTCTGTTTCCAACGGGACTTCTGGTTCAGCAAACCGAATTGAAGGGTGCTCAACGCATCCGCGTGCCCTCGGAAAATGATCTCAGCGTTGCCGCCACTGCTTTTCGGATGCGTTCACCTGAGTCACAAATTGTGCTGCATGTGGAAGAGACCGAGGCCCAGTTTGCAGTGTCCCCTGAACTGAGCCTGCAGCCTGATCCGCAGAATGTTCTCGTCACGGCCAGATATCCAGTGAGCGTCCTCAAGGGTTCGTTGCTTGATTTTTCGATCATCTGGCCGGGGTACTCCAGTGGTGAATGGCAGATTCTCCCAGGCACCATGCGTTTAATCAGCGGCAAGACAAATCAGCCGCTGTCCATGCGGGTCTCGGAGACGGAAGTCGACTTGCTTCAGCTGACATTTCCCGAACGTCAGTCGGGGGAATTCATCGTTGAATTCCGCGCGTTTGCATCACTGCCCTCGGTGCGTTCCGGTGCTATCCAGCTTCGATGCCCGGAAGTGCTTTCACGGCGCGGCCAGCCTTTTATTATCCGTACAATTGAATCCGACGACTATTCGATTCGCCCGATCAGCATGGGCAACGGTGAACTGTTGCCGACTGTGCCGGTCTCCACGCCGTTGAGCACCGACAGCCCGGAGACAACGCTGATCTCAGAGACCTGGCTGCATGATGACCCGTCGATTCCGATTCGGCTGGAACTGCCCACACAGGCTCCGTCGGTGCGCGCTGAGATTACTCTGGGGATGCAGCCTCGCGAGAATGGAATCGAAGTCAAAGAACTGATTCGGTTTGAGATTGAACATCGTGACATGCCCAGCCTGTCTCTGCAGGTCCCTCCCGAGATTCGTCCAACCGTGCGAGTCTCTGGTCAGGCCGAACCGCTGCGTGCAACGATCGAATCGTCCAACTGGAGTTTTCGCCTTCCGGAACCGAAACGCGGGATTCTGAATATAGAAGTTTCCTATCTGTGGCCAGCCCCACTGGACTCAGCAATCTCCGCAGACCACATTTATCAGCTGCCCATCATTTTGCCTCAGTCGGCTGAGATCCGAAGTGTCCAGGCGGGAACCAGTTCCCTGAGTGGCCTTAAGATCAGCGATGAAACCAAATGGTCGCCGGTTTATTCCGAGCAGTTTGAATCGGCCATGGAGACATCTCAGGCGGTGGTCGCGGTTCCGTTGCGATGGGACGATCGTCTTGCTGTGACGTCGTCCACAAGCCCCGATCTGATCTTTGTCCAGGCTCGAATTATTGGCACCCAGGCGATGGTTTCCACGCTGGCGGTTTATGATTCCGTCCCGGAATTTATTTCCGTGGAAACTCCGGAAGGAGCTGGCATAGAAGCGATTCTGCTGGGTGCACAATCCCTAAGTTCCAGTGACCCGGAAAAGACTTTTCTGCAGCAACAACGAGTGGCAGACCGAAAGGTCAATCGATGGACAATTTCTGCCCGAAAGGCTCACGGATCTTCAGACGGGCCCGTCATTCTGGAATTTCGAGTCCGAGAGAAACTGCCGGACAACCCGGCACTATGGCTGACAACCATTTTTCGACGAGCGGAAATTGTAGGCGAGTCTGCTGCGGTGCCTGTTGTCTGGTGCGTCGGGTCGCAGGACGAGTTTCAGGCCATCAGTGCTTCGACGGCGTTTTCATCACTCACGCAGAGGGCTGCTACAATCGTCCCTGGCGGCGACACGCTCAGAACTGTAGCCGACCGCCAACTGCGAGCCGTTCTGGCACCTTACACGGGCGATCTGCAGCTGGCGATGATTGAACGAACAGACGAATGGCTGAGCCAGCCGGGTCGTCATGATCTTTTTTTCGGTTCCGGAAATTCAGGCGCTCTGAAACTGTACCTGCTCCCGCATGTTTCCCTGTTGCTGGTCAGCGCCCTGAGTTGCGTCCTGTTCTTCATTATGATGTCTATGCTTCGCCAGATGACAGTTGTCGTCCCATTTCTTTTCTTAAGCTGCCTTGGTCTTGTGGCATGGCTGATCTTCCCGGAACGAACGCTGATGCTGGCTCCGTATGTCGCGATTGGCGTCGTCTTTGGAGTATTGTCCGTGACGTTCCAACGCCTGTTCTCCGAAAGACGCCCGCAGTTTGCAGGATCCGCACGCGTGAACGACTTCCCAACGGTATTCGGTTTTTCTGGTGTCATGTCGTCGCCCATGCACGAATCGGGTGACGAACAGGTTCAGCCTTCTACACGGCCTTCCGAAATTTCGATCGGTTCCGCGCGATAGTCAACACCATGCATATCTGGAATCTTTTGCTGATCGCGCTGCTGCAGAGTCCGACCGATGCGGTGAACTCTCCGGCAGCCATACGCGATCAGCCATCCGGAATTCAGTCAGAAATTGTTCCGCTTGAGGAACTGCGGAATCGTGTGGCTGATGGTGAATTTGTCCCGGTGCCGCGCAGCCTTCTGCAACCGCAGCTTTCTGAACCGCAACGTCCTGCGATTCCTGATGAAGTATTCAAACGGTCGCAGATCAGAGAAGCCCGGTACGCGGCCACACTGACCGGAACAAATCTGCGATCCGGAACGCTGGAGCTGAATCTGTACTCCGGTGCGACTCAGCAGTCCGCCGGACCGCTGCTGATTGGCACCACCAGCCTTCAGCAATTGAAACTGTCCGACGATCAGGGACCCGTGGCGCTGGGCTCGGATGCGTCGCGGCGACTTTTCGTTCTGCGACCGGGACTTCCGAAAAAATTCTCAGGCACATGGGCTGCCGAAGGTCTGGTCGCTGGCGAAGTTGTCACCTTTCGACTTGAACTGCCCCCGGCCACGCTCTCCAGGTTTGAGCTCATCACGCCGCCCCAGATTCAGGTGACGAGCGCCGGCAGTCTGGTGCTTGGCCCGGAATTGAAAGACGGCGTTCTGAAGTGGGAACTGATTCCCGGCGATTCGTCGCGTCTGGCATTCAGTTGCCGGACAGAAGCCGACATGAGTATTCAGGGTCCTCTGCCACTCACAGGTTTCACCGCCAGCCATACGGTTGAGGGTGACACGCTGGCCTCGCGCTGGACGATTGGTCTGCCTTCGACAATGAGACGCCGAACAACTATGATCGCACGCGTGCCCGAAAAAACGCGTGTCACAGAAGTCATGCTCGAAGACCGCCGACCGGTCGAATGGTCCCTGTCGCAGGAGAATCATCAACAGCTTCTCAAGATGGTTGTCCCGGTCTCAACGCCCGGAACATCGCTGCAGGTTTCCGCGACGTCCGTGCTGCCGCAGGCCGAAACATGGAACCTTCCGATGCTCTCACCTGCTCACTGGCAAAGTGAGGATGAAAAACATCGCGGCCTGATTCTGGTGCCTGTCAGTCAGATCACCGTTTTGCTGCCAGCATCTGTGGAACTGGAGGAATGGACGCTGGTCGGGATTCAGGAACGCGATGTGGTGACACGGCCGGATGAATCTCGAGAATACCAATTGACTCAGTTTCTTCCCGAGGCCTCGGCGGTCGTTCGCACATCGACCAGCCAGCCGAGAATCAGCGATGCTGTTGTGACGCTTCTGGAACCTGCAGGCCGACTTGCGGCGGTGCGATGTCTGGTTAACGTTCGCTGCGAAGGTGCGGCCGTCGTGGAACTCAAATGGCCGGTGGCTGCCGGATGGCAGGTCATCGCCGCGCGCTATGCGTCAAACTTGCGGGCTCTGTTTTTTGAGTTCCCTGAAGCAGGCCCAGAAGCACCGTTCGCGACGCTGACGGTGCACCTGCCCGAGGCTCTGGAACCGGGATCTTCGCAGGTCCTCGAACTGCAACTGCAGCAGACCGACAGCTCCGATCCCGCGACGCTGAACCTGCCGCTGATGGTCAGTCCGAGCAGCGTTCGAACACATTCGATCGTTATGTTTCCGCCGGCAACGTCACTAAAATCTGATGCTCAGCGTCGCTGGAGCGTCGGCCGGCGCCTGATGACAAAAGAGGAAATTCGACGGCAGGCGGCGTGGTTCCCCGAAACACGACTCGAAGCCGGGATGCAGGCTTTTGAGGCCGGTGAGATCGCAACTCTGTCCGCAAAGGCTGTGGTTACCGAACAAGCAACGGAGTCTGCGTCGATTCAGCTCGAGCATGCCGTTCGCATTGTTGATGGCCTGATCGTGGAGAACTCAAGGCTGTTAATTCCTTTCCAGGCGGATGCCGCCAAGCCACTTATTGTGGCCACTCCGTTGGGCGCAGGCAGCGACCTCCGCTGGTCAGTCGACGGAGAATCCGTCGTCGCAAAACGCCTTGAGGCATCAACTGCGTCGTCTTCAGAACCTTCGCCGGAATGGCGCAGCTGGATCATTCCTGTCGCCAATCGCCAGCCAGGCACGCCTGTGATCATTCGGCTGGAATCCCTGCGTTCTGTCAGTCCCGATTTTCTGGCAACAATTCCAATGCCTCAGATCGGCCTGCCGATTCAGGGAACGCTGCAACTGTTTTCTTCAGACGAAGGTCTGCTTTCGACAGAGCAGCTGGTGCAGGAGTCGGTGATTGCCGAAAGCCGGTCAACGATCCTGCGACTGCCGGCGGAATCAAATCTGGTTCAGGTAAAGGTCGATCAGAATCCCCGCATTCAGTCCGGCCAGACGATTGAGGTGCATATGCTGCATCTGATTGGCGAACAGAATGGCGGGCTTCAACGCGACGTTCTGGCGGTGGCAAACGTGTCGCGAAGTGCGGGCAAGAATGTTCTGCCGTTGTCGCTGCCAGGAAATACGCGTCCGCTGGTGTTGGTGAACGGCCATCGCGTTCAGCTACAGGAAACGGATTCGGGATTCGGGATTCCTTTGCCTCCCTCTTCGGCCGACTGTCAGGTCCTGCTGACATGGACCGAGCCCGGTCAGCCTCGCGACCGCGTGACCGGCGTCCGACAGTTGCCTCGTCTCTTTCTCAGCGAAGTGGCGGTGCCTCAATGCACTCACCACATTCTTGTGGATCCGAGCCTTGAGCTGCACGCACCGTTTAGCCCGTTTGTCGCGGCGGAGCCTACGGAAATTGCCAGAGTGCTTGATCGCCTGCTGACCAATTCGGCGAATAATGGCAGCATCACTCAGGGGCCCGACACAAAATCCATTCCCGCGGAGGTCCGACAGTTCGTTATTCGCTGGCAGCTGGCGGCCGTCCAGGGCTGGCAGCCCCAGACACTGATCGATACCGTGATGTCTGATGCCCCGCTGGTCATTCAGGTAACGCAAATGCGTCGCCGACGCGCGATCATGGCTGGATCGTTTTTGATTTTTATTGCCGCGTGCATTGGCTTCAGACAGTTTGCAAATCAACATCGACTGGCCTCCGCAACAATGACCATCATCATTCTTGCCGCAAGTTACGCTCTGCCCTCGCAGATCCTGACCGCGGCGATGACGGGAGCTTTCTGGGGACTCAGTCTGGGATTGCTGCTGGTGATAATTGCACGATGGCGCAAGCTGAAAGTGATTGGCAAAAATCCATTCTTCCGCTCAGTGACCTCTTCCCTGATCTGGCTGCTGCTTTGCAACTCCGGCATCGCTGCACCGCAGAATGCTCCGGATAACCTGGCGATTCCACGCGTGACCACATCGGAAGGAACTCAGCCGGCGGATGTGCTGATTCCCGAATCTCAGGTCCTCGGGAATGATGTGATCTATGTCCGCCGAAGTTTGCTCGAAACGTGGCGCAAGCGAAATTTAAATCAGACACTTCTGGCCCCTTTAGCAGTCATCACGTCCCTGAAGTCTCGCATTATCGCGGAGTCGATTGATTCGATTGACCTGCGACTGACACTGGAAGTAGCAGCGGTCAGCAGTGACAAGGCCGTTGGATTCCGCATCCCGCTGCAAAGTTCACGTCTGGTGGAATGCTATGTCGACGGCGTAAAAGTATTGCCTGAGCCGGACGGTGCAGGTTCCATTCGCGTGGAACTGCCGGCATCAACGCTGGTCCCGCCACGTCTACTGATGGATCATGAATCTCCAGCGGCGTCAGAATCAACGGCCATCCCACTTTCCGCCGATGCCGGGTCCCGTGCGGCTTTTACACTTCATACGGTGGAATGCCGTTTAAGGCCGATGACGTCACGTCAGGCTTCCGGTGTTCAGTTTCGACTGCCCGGTCTTCCCTGCGCCGACACTTCAGTCGAAGTCGTGGCTCCGGAGGGATTGTTTTCAGGCGCGCGAGCACAGACACCGGAAGGCGTTGTGGAGTGGAAGCCGTCGGACGGTTCTATTCCTCTGAGCAGCCTGGCGATGGCCGACGGGATTGATATCCGCCTGTTTCAGGCCAGCATTGAAAAAGGCAGCCCTCAGCTGGCAACGGTTCAGATTCTTGCCATCAACGAAACCATTTCAGGCCAACAGGTGCTGACTTGTGTGTGTCGTTTTTCCCGGTGGAACAAACTGACGCCGGATGTTCGATATCGAGTTCCGCAGGGGTATCGGCTGGCGTCTGTGTCGGCGACAACGGGAGCAGATGTGGTCACCGACTTGCTGTGGTCCGTCAAGGATCAGAATGCTCAGGTCCAGCTGCCCGCGGGAATTGGCAACGAGTTTGTGCTGTCGATTCAGCTGGTTTGTCTCACGCCGGCCACAGTCCAGAATCAGCCGGTGCCCGTCGCCGAGCTTCAGCAGTTCGCGGACTGCATTGCCGCTCCCAGTCTGCTGCTGGCCGTGCGAGCCAATTCTGTCTTTTCTGTTTTGCCTCTGGAAGGCACTCAGGTCAGCACGATGATGTTTGCCGATCTGCAGGCAGACTGGGGTCAGTGGCTGCGCCGTTCCGATATTATCTTTCGCGTTCCCAGCGTAAATGCAGTCTGCACAATTCGACTGGCACCAAGAAGCAGTGTCAACGAGGTCAGGATCTCACAGAATATCAGTATTCAAGAAGGCCAGATTGACTGGAAGTGTCAGATCGACATTGAGACTACAGTGCTGCCCGTCTTTCGACATCGGCTCAAGATCAATTCAGAAATAGTGATCACTGACGTGCAGGTGGTGGCCGGTGAAGCCAATCGCCTGGACTCATGGCATCGACGAGGCGATCAGCTGGTGATTCAGCTAAAAGAAGGAACCACCGGCCTTCACAAGATTACGATCGACGGCCGACAAATTCTGCGGCCTGATGATGCAACCGTCACGCTGCATAGTCCGCATCTTCAGAACACGGAGATTCCCGAAACATCGATGACTCTCGTGGACCAGGACGGACTGGGGCTGACATTTGTTCGACTCGGGGGAGCGAAGCCCGATGAACGGATTAAGCCAAACGATCTGTTGCCGCCGGGAAAACCGATTCGCATGCAGATCATCAACGAAGAAGATCCGATCGTTCTGCAGCGAATTCGTCCTGTGGATCCAATTGCAGCCGTTGCAGCCGTTCGCTCTGTGGATCAGGTGACATTCGTGCTGCACATCAGCCAATGGTCCGGCAGCCTCGGGCCGCTGCATATGAACTTTCCTGAGACGACCGAGTTTCTGCAGGAACCGATCGTGATTGCCGAAGGCCTGCGACTGCCGCTCGTGCGAGAAGCAACCGAGTTTGTCGCCGATCAGAATGTCGTGAAGTCCCTGTTCGATCGTCCCGAATTTACAGTCGTCTGGAAAATGCGAATCCGCGAAACAGATGTCTCCGGAGACGCAGCGACATTTGGATGGCCCCAAATCTTTGACGGCATTCAGTGGTCGGAACTTCTGCTGGTACCGCTTGATGCCGAGGCCGCTTCTCCTGAACTGGCGGCGGCTACGACGGTGATTCCAGAATGGCTGAAAGACGCTGGATTGTCGGCAGAGGAAGAATCCGGAATGCGACAGACTGGAGCAATCAGTCTGCCTCTGGCTTCAGCACTGAAAGAGGGTCAGCTGTCTCTGCCGGTGCGCAGCGTCACAGATCGGTCGGCTGTGGAAACCGGTCGTGACATTGTCGCAGTGGCCGATTCAATTGTCTGGTGCAGCCATGGGCAGTCTGCCGTGGGAGAAACACTGCTGATTCTTTTCGCCGCTCGAACTCCGTCCAAATGCTCGGTGCGAATTCCGGACGGAATTGTGATCACCGAACTGCAGGCTGACGAACCAACTCGCTGGGAAGATGCGACTCGCAAAAATTTCGTGGTGGAACTCAACGGTCCGGTGACCGTCGTTCGGACGCGCTGGCTGAGCCAGCGCGCGGCCAATAAAGCCATGTCCACTCAGCTTGATCTCCTGCCGCCCTACCCTGCCGATTGCGGAACGCGCCGCACTTTGACAGTTGTGTCCGAAAATGCAGAGCCACCCTCATTTCCCGATGCATCTCAAGTGCTGTCGCCCACAGATCTGCTGTCCGCAAACGGAGCCGATATCAACGTTGGTCTCAATCATGCCAGGCCGGCAGACTCAGCTCCCAGCGGCAATGTTCTGGAGTCTCTGCCTTCCCAGGAATCCCTGGTGCAGATTATGGCGGAGTCTCGCGCTGGTTTTCTGATGGGCTTTCAGACAGCCGGACAAATCGGGCAAGCTGCCGCCAGCTGCCGCTCGACAGACTCTCGTCCGATTGTCGTGTTGATCGCACGGCGCCTGGACGCGTCTTCCATTTTGTCACTTATCACTGCTGTCCTCGTGATGACAGCGGCAACATTTGCACGCAACATGGGTTCTTCAACCACTCCCGTTCCGGTGGATCCAGGCGTGTCCCATTCAAAGTCAGTGAATCCGCGGCCGTCAGGTTCAGGAAGCCAGAACGGCAAGACTTCCGCTGTTCGGTCCGAAGCGTCGGCGCAGACAAAGTCTCCTTCGGCCGTGCAGGAGGTTCCATCAAGCTCTTCATCAATCAACCGCCCGCCGCAGAATCAGGCATGACACGGGTTTGAATGGCGCCTCCGCTTTAGCGATGCACGTTGCTAACGACAACAAATTGCGTGCAGACTCACAACGAAAAAATGCCCGGTCTGATTGTTCGCTGACCTATGCCTGAGGGCTGCGATCTTCCACGATGCCAAGCCGCTGACGAAGCATTGAGACGTCCTCGGCCTGCTCAAACCGCAGCTCAGCCGCATCGATCATACGCTTCAGCAGCATCGGCTGCACTGCTCCACGAAAACGGACGCGGCCATTAATTTCCACGACAGGGACTGACTGACCAAACTGGCGAACAAGTTGCGGATCATTGTCGATGTGGACAACTTCTATCGTCGGTAAAGCGTATTGAAACGTCTGAAGAATCATCAGTGCATCATCGCACAGATGGCATTGCTCGCGAGTCAGCAGGCGACACGACTGGAACAACGGGCGTTGAAACGTCTTTGCCTTTGTCGGAGGTGATTTCAACAAAAACGCAGCCGCAAAAAACATGGCCCCACAGAAGACAAGATGCAGTTGGCGGCTGGAATACCAGATGCTGGGAAAGCGGACAAATTCCATGTCCATGCGATCAGAAAAAATCAGCACAGCAAAGATTGATGCCGCGGCTAACGTGGCTGTTCCAAGCCAGGCCTGCACTCGGTCCTGAAGATCTGATTCCTGAGGACTCATGGTCAGCAACTCCCTCCGTACCTGCCAGGGCAAACCTCACAACTGCCGCCGGATCGGCCGCAGGGTTCCTTCACAAACCATCGAGTCTGTTTGCCTTCGCATTTCGTTCCCTTACCAGCGATGCATAGTACCACAGCAAGGCTTCGCTGTAGAGTGGGAAGTTCAAAACATAGTGGAAAGAGGACAGCGAACGGCATGACCCGGACAACCTCCGCAAGACTCGGCTGAAGTTTCACAATCCATTTGAATACTGCGACAGTGAATGCCAGCATATACGACGTGTCAGCCGCGAGGCGTTCTCACCCTGCTCGTGCAAAGTGCGATGGCAGGTCTTTCTCAGAGCCCGCTCAATTGTGGATTCCTCAATAACCCCCCTGCTTGTGAACCATGTCGATTCAGCTCTCTGCGAATTCGTTTTTTCAGATGGTGGCGCACAGCGACCTCCTGTCTGATGAGCAGCTGAAGCAGCTTGAACAGCAGTTTCCGGCCGATAAAGCTAATGTCTCGGCTGAACAGATTTCCGGCTGGCTGGTAAGTCATCGACTTATCACAGACTGGCAGGCCGAGAAGCTGCTTCCAGTTGAGTGCCGTCGTCGCCGGACGGTAGACGTCGTTCGTTAACTGACCGGTGAAGTCGTAGTTCCAGTTCGAAACATCGATCCCGTTATCCAGAGACTGGTGCGATCACCGATGCCATCAAACTGATAGTTGTAATACGACAGCGTAGTGCTGGAGCTGTTCAGGTTCACGACGCCCTTCATCTGATTGGCGGCATCGTAAGTGAAACTGGTTTTGGTGCCGTTGGCGAGACGCGATTCGGTCTTTCGTCCGGCATCGTGAATTTTCAGGAGCTACGAGTACGAAGTTGTTGTTGCAATTGTTCGGCCATGGCAGTCAATTGAGCCGCATCGCAACCCGCAAATTCCTCGGCGGTCGACGGACGTAATCCGAGAAGCTCCTGAAGCAGAGCAATACGACCGAACTGCAGGCCCCTTGCTTCGCCCTTAGCCTCACCACAAATTCTTTGCTGTTCCCATTTCCAATCACCTCAGCGAACGGCACTGCAGTCTAGCAGCAAGACACTACGTTCCCAGAGCAGCGAAATAGTGATGCTGCATGAACTCAGATCGCTCCGTGCCTGGTATTCGGTTTTCACTGAGTCGTAATGTGCTGCTGGCTGAACACTGACGCTTGAAAACTTCCGCTACCGCGATTCCCATTCAGGGTGCGTATCCAGCGGATGATTCACGTCGTTGTTGAGCGGACTCGTGCGCTCCTTGCGATTTGCGGCATGTGCTGCGTGCCTGTCGCACTCGCGGGGCTGACGCCACACCGCTCGCCTTTTTTTCATCGGCGAGCGGAGGGTGTCAGCCCTCCGAGAATCGCCTCTGCGTTTTCAACCTCTTTTGTACCGTTACTGTTCAGTGCTTAACGCAAGGGCGCGAAGTCGCAGGGTCGCCAAGTGAATACAATGGATTCAGGTTTCCTTCTGCCCCTCTTTGCAACTCTGCACCCTTGCGTCTTTGCGTTTTCCATTTCTGGTCAGAGGTTACCCTGCGACGCGCCCGTTCACATTAACCGAAAGAAACACACCAACGTTTGACTCTGGTATGGCAGGCATGTTTGTTACAAAGCACCACTTGCTGCACGTGTGGAATCCAGACGGCGGCACCGGTGGCGTTGGATTCGCAGACGAAGAGGCGACGGACGTGGTGGCGGTGTTCAGCCATGTCGAGCCTGGAAAGAAGTCCTCCGTCTCGTCGTCGTCGACGGTGGGATCATCGGATTTCTCCCGGGGACTCTCGTCGTTTTCCTCCGCTCCCATTGAAGGTTCTCAGGCAAGCGAACAACGAGAGCGACTTCTTTGGTATCGGGCTGTCAGGCCAACCGGGTCAAGAGCACTGCCCTTGTGGGGAATCCAGTCCACCAGCGACTTCAGATCATTTTGAATTGCCAGTCCGCCGTCTCCAACGGGGTCCGGGTCCAGAGCCTGAACGCCGTGGTATGAGGTCAGGGAAGACATCGTCGTTACTCCTGAAGAACAGAGGGAGAAAGATCTTTCAGTTGGCAGTGTGCAGTTTTCAGTGAATCGCAAATCGCCGCTGGCTGACGACGGGGAGCTCATCACGATTCATCTAAAGTCGCAGTCTCACTATGTCTGGATGCGACATTGCAGGGGGCTTGTCGCTGAGGAAGCTTGCTTACAACTTTCAATACAATTTCGTGAATATACTCCTCGGTTGGATATGGGTTGTGGAAAGATTATGAGCCCCTCAAACGATCGACTATGACGAAATATGCTACTGCCGTGATATGGAACGTCCGTCTTCTCGGGACATGCAACGCTTCTTGGATTCCCAACGTGTTTGTCATGCAAGAGTTTCCGTTTCACCCGCTCCGGCAAGCTGTTCGATTGCCCAGGCCGCTGCGTCTTGGATAAGCGGCTCCGAGTCATTGAGAGCTGCTTTCAACGCCGGCAGGGCCGAAACATCGCCGCTGTTTCCCAAGACGATGGCCGCGTTCCGCAGCAGACCGGCTCGACCGGATCGGGATAACGGCGTGGCGGCGAAGCGATCGGCAAACTGCCCGTCTGATAAACCCAGCAGCTCTTCACAATCAATCGATCGCATGGACGGTTGCTGTTGAAACTCGGGCAGCGTTTCCGTCGGTGCAAATCGGTTCCACGGACAAACATCCTGACAAATATCACAGCCAAACAACCACTGTCCGACGCCCGATCTTAAGTCAGCCGGTATGGGGTCTTTGCGATGCTCAATGGTGAGGTAACTGATGCAGCGTCGGGCATCCAGGACGCCAGGTTCGGGAAAGGCGTTCGTCGGACAGGCGTCGAGACATCGAGTGCATGTGCCGCACCAGGACTGATCAACAGGATTGTCATACTCCAGTTCCACGTCGGTCAGAATTGCGCCCAGAAAAAACCAGCTGCCCGCCGTTCGACTGATGAGCATCGTGTTTTTTCCGAACCACCCAATGCCCGCCAGCCTGGCGAAATCACGTTCCAGCAGTGGAGCTGTGTCGATAACGACTCGATTTCTTGACTGCGTTTTTTCTTCGCGAATCAGGTCTGCCAGCTGCTTCAGACGTGGCTTCAGGACATCGTGATAATCGGCCGACCCGGAAGCGTAACGGGCGACGCGAGGCCCGGAGGCCGACGCATTTCCATCATGATAATTCATGGCCACCACGATGACGCTGCGAGTCCCCGTCATGACGCCATCAGGATGGCGGTAAGCTTCCTTTCGACGTTCGATCCAGTGCATTTCCGCCGCGTGGCCCTGATCGATCCATTCCAGCAAACGATGAAACCCGGTCGGTGTGACGGCCGGCGCAATTCCGATGTGAACAAAGCCAAGCTCACGGCCCAGCTCTTTTATTCGATCAGCAAGGGATCCAGTTGATGTCATGCCAGCCACGTAAGTCGGGTTACAGTCATACAGCTTTCACGGAATGGATCCAAAGCAGGCCCATGCAAAAAGTGGATACCGCACAGAAAATGCGGGCAGCACTGATCGCCGTGAGCCTTGCGATCCGCGGCTCTTTCACCTCGACCAGAGCAACCCCCATCAGATAGAAGATGCTGCTGCCAGTGCAGCCAGATGCCGCTGCCCAATGTTCACAATTTCATCAGCAGCAATTCGGGTTAACGGTGAATAGTGCGGATGCCGACCATCCTTATAAGGATCATTGCTTCGTGTGTTGTAACAGCAGATAAAAGCCCAGCGAGGATTTTCACTGAGATTCTGATCAGACCGGTGCAGCGTGTTTCCATGAAAGAGCACCGCGGAGCCCGGATTCATTTCCACATGCACTAGTTCCATCCGCTGAAGTGCGGCGTTGACGCGTTCCATGTCGGCTCCCGTTTGATCGCCACGTTTCACATGATCGATCCGTCCGATGCGATGAGAACCCCGCAGGACCTGGAGACAGCCGTTTTCCCGAGTCGCCCTGTCGACCGCAAACATGCAGCTGGCCATGTCGGGAAGCAAACACCCGTTGTTGTACCAGTAGCCATAGTCCTGATGCCAGGTCCACGCGCCGCCAACACGCGGCTCTTTCAGGATCATTTTGTGATGATAGTGATAGACCTCATCCCCCAGCATAGATTCCATCGCAGACACGAGCGGCTCGCCCTGAACGATCGCCGAAAAGATAGAATCGGCTGGCAGCTCGTTTTCAACCACCAAATCGACCGAGCCGCCTTCGCCGTCTGCTCTGGACGTCCTCGCGGCGGCAAGCACGTGATCCCGGTGAGCGATCGCACCCAGAAGTTCGGTCTCTTCCTGGTTCAGCAGATTGTCGACGACGAGGTATCCGTCGCGATCAAAGGCTTCAATGGCTTCGAGTGTCAGGAATCCAGTTTTCATCGTGGCCTCAGGCTTTCAGAAACTCAATCGCTTCCCGAACGCGAATCGTGCCCTCATAAATCGCACGGCCCGTGATGGCACCGATCAGACCAGGATGCTGGGCCGAAATTTTCTTCAGCGCCACTAGATCGTCCATGGTTGTCACTCCACCAGACGCAATGACCGGCAGGCCCATGTCGGCCAGCTTCACGAAGTCGTCCAGCGTCTGCTGATCAATGCCCTGCATCATGCCGTCGTTTGCAATATTTGTATAGATCACTGCCGCCAGAGGCACGCTTACAAACCGCTGGGCAAGGTCGGTGACCGATACCTTGGACACTTCCAGCCAGCCATCGGTGGCAACCATCGAATCGCGCGCATCAAGTCCCAGCGCCAGTTGATGCGGGAACATCTCGCACATCCCGGCAAACCAATCCGGCTCCCGCAGTGCCTTCGTTCCAATGATCACCCGATCCACGCCGGTCTGTTCGATTGTGGAACGCACACTGTCTTCATCACGAATGCCCCCGCCCAGCTGACACGGCAGGCCAGTGGCTTTGATGATGCGATTGACAACAGCCTGATTGACCGGTCGACCAGCCCGAGCTCCGTCAAGATCGACCAGATGAAGCCGCTCGGCCCCTTCATCACGCCATCGCAAAGCCATGTCGACGGGGTCGTCCGAAAACACGGTGCTGTCATTATAATTGCCCTGACGTAACCGAACACATCGGCCTTCAAGGAGGTCAATCGCGGGCAAAAGCTGAAGCATGAGAAGAGCTTAAGAAAGGTTGATCAGAGAACCGACTGATGGCTCAGAATGAGCCCAGACCTCAGGGTCATTCGCGGCTGGAGTGGTCGCGGCTGACCGAGGATCGGGATTCTAGCCGGGAGCGATGGCATTCGCCGTTACGGTGACGAAATTTTTTAGCAGCTGCATACCACAGGACTGACTTTTCTCTGGATGAAACTGCGTGGCCATCATATTGCTTTTGGCAACAACCGAAACAAACGGACCACCGTAATCTGTCGTCGCTGCAATCCACAACTTGTCTGTGGGAACAACGTGATAACTGTGCACAAAATAAAACCACGGCTCCGGCCCAAGGCCCTGCAAAAGCCCGTGCTGAGTCTGAGCGCTGCTGTTGAGCTGATTCCAGCCCATGTGCGGAATTTTATATTCAGCGGGCAGATCAAATCGCTGCACACTGCCCGGGATGATACCAAGCCCCTGATGTTCGCCATCTTCCAGTGACACGTCCATCAGCATCTGCAGGCCAAGGCAGATCCCGAGAAACGGGCGATCCGCTGCGATGTGGTCACAAATGACTCCGGTCAGGTCAGCCCGACGCAGTGCAGCAATGGCATCGCAAAAGGCGCCTACACCGGGAAGAACGACCCGTTCGGCGGCTGCAATTTCAGTAGCCTCTGAACTGATGTGAGCCTCTTCACCGATGTGTTCAAAGGCCTTCTGAACACTGCGGAGATTGCCCATTCCGTAATCAATAATCACGATGGATGACATCAGTACTCTCGAAGATGTAACCGGAATCATCCGGCTGCTGGGGCCTGGCAATTGTCCGTGCTTTCGCGAGGACAATCGAAGTCGAAGTTCCGTTCATTGGAAGAAGAGATTTCGCTCTCACCGTCTGCGCACTTTACACGCGAGCCGATCCACCAGGAAACGCTGACGATTGCCTGCGGCGAAATTTCCCTGCACCAGCATTGCGGAGACTTCTCTGAGAATCAGGCGGATCGGTGAAATTGACGATGATTCCCGGAAAAAAAACGGCAAAGCTTCCGTCACGAGTCCGTCGGTGAGCCACGTCAATTCTGTCGCCGTACACATGCCAACGGACTGAGCTGTCTCTGATCAGCCCTTCCACCAGAAATAAGCAAAAATGCAGAGCCCCAGAATCAGCAGTCCGGGAGCCACCTTTTTCTTAAAAAAATCGACTAACAATTCCCGCTGTTCGGCGGATCGGATGTCCTTCAGGCTTTTTGACGAAGACGCAGTCGGGTCTCGCTTCATCTTCTGCTGATAGGCGCGGGATAACGCTTCAGCCGCTGTACCGGTTGTTTCTGAAGTCGCGGCACTGACGACTGGCTGGGCATTATCGGGGCCGGCTTTCCGCACCTTTTTTTTCCCCGTCTCGAAGTCCCGCATGATCTCTGCGACGGAAAATTTTCGCGGCTCGGAACTTAACCGCGCTGTTCCGGAACCGGCCGATCCCGCATCGGGACCGGCCGTGCCTCCAAGAATGGCCATCGGATCAAAATCATCGGCCGTCGAATCTGCCGATTCTATCCGCGCTGATTCAGAGCCGGCAGCGACTTCCAGAGTGGCTTCGAAGTGCGAAACTTCCGCGTCGTCGTTATCGGGCGGCGGAACAACAAATTCCAGTCTGCATTTGGGGCACCTGGCTTTCGTGCCCGCCTTGTCGTCCTTAATCTTTAAAACGGATTCGCAGCCAATGCAGGTGTATCGAATGGTCATGCTCTGGACTCAGACAACGTGGAGCGAATCATCGTGAAAAGCCAGGTTCTGGAGCATCGAAGAAACGTCGTGCCTTCCGACAGCCCAGCCGTGAGAATCGAATGCTGCGGTTCTCGTTCGAAAAGAAAAATTTACGCCATCGCTTTGCGGAACTCCAACGGCGGGTTTCTTGCCAAGTGACAGAGAATCTCGGCGCCTTCAGTAATCATGCTGTCTTCGGCAGCGAACGACACACGAAAATGAGTGTCGGAAGGACTGAAGACGTTGCCAGGGATAATCAGCAGATTATTGCGAATGGCTTCCGCAACGAACTCCGAACCCGTTCCCCAGGGGGCTTTCAAAAACAGATAAAATGCTCCCTGCCCTCCCTGAATTTCAAAGTCATCCTTTAGCAAACTAACCAGCAGCTCGCGCTTCCGACGGTAATCGTCAACGTTGTCATGCAGGTCCAACTCCCATGCCGTCACTCCCGCCCACTGCACCGGATGGGGTGCACAGACAAATGTAAACTGCTGAAGCTTTAACATCTGTTGAATCAGGTACTGGGGTCCATGAATGAACCCCAGACGCAGACCGGTCATAGAATGCGACTTGCTGAAGCCATCAATCACAATCGCACGATCATTCCATTCGGCAGGACTGTGAAACGGTTCGTCATAGCAGAACACTCGATAAATTTCATCGCTGATCAGGGCAATGTTCTTTTCGGCAGCGAGTTCGGCAAGCGCTTTCACTTCGGCCTTCGAGGCCACTGCGCCCGTCGGATTTGCTGGACTGTTGAAGAGGATGACTTTGGTTTTCGGTGTGATGGCCCTGCGCACATCCTCAATTCGAATCTTAAAGTCCGGGTACGTGGAGACCTCGACAACTTTTCCACCGGCCAGTGTCGTCAGGTGACGATACATCACAAACCAGGGATCAAAGACAATCACTTCGTCGCCCGGATCGATGAGCGTACACAAAGCGAGCATCAGCGCGCCGCTGGTTCCTGATGTGACAAAGATTTTCCGATCCGGGTGGTGATATCGCTCGTCCACGTCCGTCTGCAAAAGGCTTAGCAAAGGAGCAATGCCCTGCGTCTGGCTGTAGGCATTTTTCCCCTCCTGCACGGCTTTGCAAAGAGCGTCTTTTATCGGCTGCGGCGTGTCAAAATGCGGCTGGCCGATGCTGAGGTTCACGGGCCGAGTCATCGTTGCGGCAAGATCGAAAACCTTTCGAATACCGGAGGCATCAATTCGATGCATCCGTTCGGCAATCCACGATTCACTCACGAGCGTGCTCTTTCTCTATCGATCGATTAAATGGGCAACTTCAAATTAACAGCCGTGCCCGCAGTACCTCTGATGAAGACCATAGCTCAAAAAATCCGACCGATCAGGATTCAGACGGCCACTGGCGGGCAGGCGGTTCAGGTCAAAGCGGCTCATTCTGACGAGTGGTCCTGCTCGATACAATCTTGCCAAATCACGCTCTGCCGTAAATGCAAAGTTTAAGGCGATGGGAAACTGTCGGAAGAAAATTCACAGCCCTGCCCCGCATCAACACAATCACGGACGCAACACGGGCCAATTTCCGAGGCTACCATCTTTCGGCGGAGGAAAATGACTCAACCAACAGCCCGGCAGGCAGACCTTCTAAAATTCAGTTGAGAGCCGCCGCGTGGCGTTTGGCTTTGGGATCACCGGCAGCGTGCATCAACCCTGTGGCGGGGTCGATAAAAATCATCACTGGATAACCGACAGGAGATGGTGCGGTTTCAACCCAATGGCCGCGATCCGACAGCGTCGTTCGGACGGCCTCGGAAATTTCTTCGTTGACCGTCAACTGACCTCGCCCCACAAACGCAGCGTTTCGGTCAGGAGCTGGATTGAACGAATCCTGATGATGGTTCATATGAAAGCGAGGTGCTGTGACAGCTTCGCGCGGAAGCATTCCAAAGTCAATGTGATTGAGCAGCACGTTCAGCGTTGTCTGATCCTGCAGATCACCGCCCGCGACACTGATGGCCATCACGGGAGCACCGGCTTTCAGAACCAGCGTCGGCGTGAGCGTAATCCGAGGCCGCTTGCCTGGCTGAACTCGATTCGGATGATCGGGCGATGTGTTCATGCTGCGCACCCGATTGCCGGTGTTCACGCCGGAAAGTCCCGGCTGGTTCGTCAGCATGTTGCAGCTGGGCGTGGCAGCAACCACATTGCCCCAGCGATCAGCGACAACGCAGGTGGTAGTGTCCTGCTTCGGGATGATTTCTGACTCGTCCGCCGGAACCGCGTTGGCTCGCACAGCTCGCATGGCAAGCGGGTCCCCCGGACGACGATCCAGCGATGCACTTTGAAGATCAATCAGCGGTCGACGGAGATTCGTGTATTCATCGGACAACAGCTGAGCCATCGGAACTTCGGCAAACCGTGGGTCCGCGTAATACTCATCTCGATCGGCATAGCCCAGCTTCATCGCTTCGGTGATGACATGAATATAATCGGCCGACAGATGGCCCATGGCCCGCAGATCAAAGTCCTCCAGCAGGCGCAGGTTTTGACAAAGCACCGGCCCTTGAGTCCACGGGCCACATTTATAAACGGTGTAGCCGCGATAGCTGGTGAAGACAGGGTCTTCGACGAGCGTCCTCTGAGCGGCCAGATCGGGCTTGCGCAAAAAGGCGTCCGTCGCGATGTACCAGGCTTCCAGTTCGTCAGCAACATCGCCCACATAAAAACGGTCGCGGGCGGCCTGCAACTTTTCTTCACGATTCCCTTGTGTCATCTGCTCGGCGTCCACAAGCTTTCGCAGAGTGACCGCCAGTTGCGGATGCCACGTCTGATTGCCGTTGTCCAGCAGTTGCAGAGTCGGTGCCACCGCCTGTTCAAAACTGATCGTGCCATACAGATTCAGCATCGTAACGACAAGATCAACAGCACCTGGAACGGGTGCCGCTTTCATACTGCCAGTGGCCGGGATACCGTTTTTATAGAACCATTCAATCGCTTCCGGGTCCAGCGGAGCACCGCCGACACCGCTGAGCGACTTAACCTCTTTGGAAGCGGCATCATAAACAAGAACAGGCACTTCACCGCCAATAGCAAACAACCCATAGTCGGTCACGGCCAGAGCCAGGATTGTCGCCGCCGCCGCATCCGCTGCGCGACCGCCGCCTTCCAGAACGGAGATGCCGGCAGCAACAGCATCTGCATGCCCGGCTGCCACCGCCCCGTTTTTTCCCAAGGCATGCCACGAGATCTCCTGCGCTATCGCGCCTGCAGGAAAAGCCAGAAGGATTACCAGAAGATTCCCAATTGCAGACGAATGATTCATAGCAGTCGTCCTTTCCTAAAGCTTAAGATTGCATGACTCTCCCAAACCACCGCTCTTTCATCTGGCATATTGACAACAATTTGACCGACATCCAGCATCCGAAGCAATCTTCCAGCCTGTTACCCGTCATTATCACAGCAGGCCAGGCGGAAGTGCGGCGAACAGGGAATCAAGCGTCGCATACAGATCGGCCGATGTCGATGAAGCGCTCGACGAAGTGAAGGTATTCGGCACGACTTGATCTGTGGCTGATCGTGAGCCACTCCTCGCCTTTTTGGGAGTTGTGGATGTTGCGGTGGACGCTGCGCTGCTCGACTTTGTCACCGACGTCATTCCGGCAAGAGTGGAAGGCTGCTGGTCGCTCTCTTTCACTCCTGGGCCAGGTCGTGTTCCTGTCTGTGCCGATCTTGAATTCGTGTTTGTCGGCCGAGTTGGCGGGGTCGGCCTTGTTGACGCAGGCCGAGCAGGCGGATCTGCTGGGCGAACTGGCGCGGGAACTGCCAGGCTGACTCGTTCAGAGTCGTCGCCTCCCGTAATATTGATCTTTCTGCTGGAGACCAACACAGTTCCGTCAGGCTTAACCGCCTTGATTTGATAGACACCGGTGCGCAATCCATTCTCAACACCGAAGCGATACGCGCCCCTTCTATCGGTAACCGTCGTGGCAACCACGGAACCGTCTTCCGTATTGATCAGCTGCATCTGAACCTTTGGCAAAGGAGGTTCAGCACGATCAGATCGGCCGTTTCCGTTCAGATCGGCTGTCACAATGCCGGCAATTCCCGCCTTAAAAAAGAACGCGTTGTGCTGGATGGAAGTCAGCGTCGTGTTGCGTTCAATGATGTCCGACAGCGACGTCTTTTGCAGCTGGCTCAACCGCTGGCCGGAGAACTGATTCTGATACCAGTATCGATCACCATCTCTTAGACGTTCGAACTGATCCACGATTATCGTCTGAAATGTTCTGCCGACACTGCTGCCGCGCACATGATCCTCCGCCAGACCGCCAACCCAGAGATCAATATTGTCCACAGTGCCATACAGCGATTGTAACTTTGCCTGCATGGCTTTATCCGACGTAATCTCCGCAAACCTTGTGACTTTCGGAAGTCCGATGGCTTTACGAGTCTCATTATAATCGGCCAGGCCATGATCACGACCACGCTGAATGTTGAGACTGGCAAGATCAAGACCACCTGCTCCCGGCGGGCCAAACAGAAAGTTTCTGACGCCATCAACAACCTGCGTGTCCACCTCTGAAGAAGGATCGGCGGTCAGATACTTCAACACGGAATCAATGCCGTTTTCTGTGACCAGAGCGGGATTGAAGAACGCCTGACTGAGCGAGACGCCTTCTCTGATTGGCTGCCCGTCATTGTTGAAAAACTCGACTTCATCACCCAGCAGACTGTGCCCGAAACGAAACGCGGCCGTCGCGAATTCATTGCTGATGCCTGGATTTATGGCAGCGTCATAGCCGGTGTATTTATCAAGCGCCCCGCGGCCCAGTAGTGAAGGAAGCCATTCGTTGTAGGTGATGGCCTGAATCTCCGCGGCAACAACAGATCGAGCCTTCTGAAAGATCTGCTCATCACTGAGCCCGGAATTACTGCCAGCAATTTTTTCAGCCAGACGATTATGCTCGCGAACAAACAGCGTCTGCAGAGACGTCAGCCCGGGATTTTCATTGACACGGACATCACCGGCCAGAAACATCCCGCCGTCACCTGTTGGCAGCAGATCACCTTCGCTGGTTTTCATCTTCCCGCCGGAAAATGTTCGCAGGGAAGCCGCTGTTTCTGAATCGGAACCATACACCATCGAAGCATCAAGGAATGCGGTGATCAGGTTTACCTGTTCACGAGGATTCGCAGAACTCGTTCCCGTGGATTCATCAAAGCCAGACCGCATGGAGTCGATTGTCTTTGTGCCTGTGCTTAACGGGTCGAATGAGGAATCACCAATCGGAACGGGGATTGACATGTTCTCTGTTGTGCCGGACTTCGTCAGCGTCATGTCGTGATCAATGAATTGCCCCCACGTGTAGATCATCGCGGACATCAGTCGATCACTGATCACATTCTTCCCGCCACTGTCCGAGACAACATTACTAATCAGGCGGGCGCTCGGGCGATCTTCACCGGCCATGGCTGAAACGCCGTCCGCGTATTCCGAACTGGCAAGTCGAAGCAGCAGTTCGTCAGTGCTTTCCCACTGCGGATTCTGCACATTGTGGCCGACGCCATCGACCGAAGCGGCTGACAACAGCAGACGCGGCTCGGCACATTCTGCCGCTGTTGACATGCCTGATCGTGATCGTCCCGTATGCTTGCGACGTGAATCTTTTCGTGAATGACGTAACATGAGATGCTCCCGCAGATTTGAAACATTTGATGCGTTCCTCCAGCACGCCGCAGGGCTGAAGGGGCTCAGGAATTCTGAGCGACGTTGACTGTTGCTGATGATTCAACAGTGCGTCATCAAGTCGTGAAACGCGAGGACTTCGATAACATCGGCCAATGATTTTAAAAAAATGTTGACCATGCTCAGGCAGTCTTCAGGTCCTCTTCAGGTCCTCTTCAGGTTGCATGAGAAACGTGGCGTTTTTGAACACGGTGGTGAAAGTGCAACACGATTCCGTTCAGTCATTTCTGCTGAGCCGCCGAATCAGCGAGTGTGCCGGTTCGATAGACGCGACCGGCGTGCACTTGATTCATCAGACTGCACACCCACGTCTGCTCAGTCTCGTTCGATCAATAATTGTCGCCTTTCGCTCCGCGAAAGTAGCGTTCTTTCGCGAAGCGAAAGGCAACGATCAGACACTTATTGATCGAGCGATTCTTATCTATAATGTGACTCAGCAAAGCGGCTCAGCAACGCCAATCAAAAGAAGACGTTTTAGGGCATGGCATCTGCCGCCGGCTCCGCTGGCTGATCGACCTGGCCGGGACGGATACCGAACCAACCGCCAATATCGAACGGAACTTCAAAGCGATCCGCTTTCTTCAAAATGGCTTTGTTGATTCGTGCGGCCAGGTCTTTGTTTTCACGTTTTATCCGCAGCTGAATCAGTTCTTCCACAAGTTCGCCGACGCCCTGGACGGCCGTTCCCTTCACGTGACTGATGCGATGCAGTTTGAAATTGTCGAGACGGGCGGCGGCCTGAGTCACGTTGGGCAGAAAGCGAAGCCGAGATCCTTTGTCCGTAGTGACTACTTCGGACTTCACATCAAACGTGACCTCCACACTGATATCGACAGTGGCATCCGCACTGATGCTCCAGAGCATGACACCTAAATTCCACTGTTGCTGGCGACCTCTGACACTCAGCTTTGCCGACACGTTGACTTGATACCGTTGCGTCTTGTCATCCGGATCCGGCAACTGCGAGGCTTTCAATGAGAACGTCCTGGCAGGATCAACAAGCTGTCCCGACCCCTGCAGCCACGAACCATGGTTGACCATATTCCAGCGACGACTGGTCCGAATCCGACCGTCGTCAAAATCGACATTCAGGCCCGATTGAATTCGCTTTTCATCGCCCCATCCTTTTTCATCGTCAAACTTTTGAGGAAGCAGGATCAGGGCAATGCTTCGAATAAACAACTTGCCCTCGTCCGGTAGGTCGCGACGCTCTCGATTCGGCTGATGATGAGCGGGTGCCGTCGTTTCGGACTTTTCGCTTGACTCACTGGAAGCCGACATCGTGTCCGACGGCTTTGAGTCCTCAGGCATTGATGCCGCAGGCCGGGGCTCGGGCGGCACATGGTCCTGGCTGATGGCAGGCATGAATCCGGGCAGAAGCATCAGCCCGGTGAGACAAGGTTTTAAGCATTTTGGCAGCATTGGTGGTTCCTTCCGGCGGCAATTGTAGCAACACGTCCGGAAAGGAAAGCCACAGTTTGACGGCAACTCAGCTGGCAGGCTCCAGCACAATGCCACTCGATTTGACAAAGTAGGCGTCACTCTCCGAGTGACGCAGGCCGCAAAACGCGGCCGTTTGCATTCATCACTCGAAGAGTAATGGCTACCATAATCGCAAATCGATTGCCATTGGGCTCCAGCGTTCACACTTCACGCTGAACTAACGGCCGTAAGGTCCTGAAGCAACCGCTGATGTCCCGGAAAAACCTTGGCGCACGCATTCACGAGCCACCTCTACAGCACGCACGATCTCTTCCGCACTGACGTCCAGATGAGTCACCGCGCGGATTCGCTGGCCGCCCATCGGACCGATCAGGACGCCCTGCTCTTTCATGGCCGAACAAAACTGCGCGGCGGATCCAAGCTTCGCGTCGATTTCAAAAAAGACGAGGTTCGATTCCACCAGCGCCGCATCGCAGCGAATTCCATCCGTCGTCGCCAGCCCTTCAGCCAACAGCTTTGCGTGATCGTGGTCTTCCTGCAGACGACTCACATTATTCTCCAGCGCATACACCGCCGCTGCTGCGACGATCCCGGCCTGGCGCAACGATCCGCCAAACAGTTTGCGAACTCGACGTGCTCGAAAAATCTCGTCCTTGTCACCAATCAGCATTGAACCCATTGGGCAACCGAGCCCTTTGGAGAAGCAGATCGAAATCGTGTCAAAGCATTTCCCAAGATCCGCGGCTGAATATCCTCCAGCCGTGACAGCGTTAAAAACACGTGCCCCATCCAGATGCCGCTTCAAACCATTCGCAGTCGCCCATTCTGAAACTCGCTGCAGCTGCTGCAGCGGATAGACTCGTCCGCCGCCGATGTTGGTTGTGTTTTCAAGACACACCAGCCGTGTTCTGGGAAAGTGCTGATCGTTCCCGCGGATTTTTCCTTCAAGCTGCGGAACGTCCAGAAATCCGCCATCGGCTGCAATCGTGCGAACCGTCACGCCGCTGAGAGCCGCGGGTGCTCCGCCTTCGAAGAGCGAAATATGCCCGGTTTCATTGATGAGCAGTTCGTCGCCAGGAATACAGTGAACTCGCACGGCCATCTGATTGCTTTGCGTTCCCGAGCACGCAAAAACTGCAGCCTCGCGGCCGAACAAATCGGCTACCACTTTTTCCAGCCGATTCACCGTAGGATCTTCGCCCAGCATGTCGTCGCCGACTTCAGCCGAAGCCATCGCTTGCCGCATCGCCAGAGACGGACGAGTCACAGTGTCGCTGCGAAGATCAATCAGTTTCACGGGCCGGCTTTCAAAGAACGGGAATGGACAATAAAAAACAGGCAAATTTGAGCTGCGGACTGTACTTCGGCCGGTTGATGGCTTCAATCAGGTGCTATCCCATAGCTCGATCACTCCGATGACGAGAATTCTGCTGCCTGTTGCCTCCGCGATTCGCCCACGGTGCATCAGAATTCTTGTTGGCGGAGCGACTTGGCTCCCTTTCATTTCCCATCGCTTACGACTCCATCATGCCTTCACTCTCGATAACGACCATCGACTGCCGCCAGGGCGACGCCACGCAACTCTTTCGAGAACTGCGTGACAAACTTAGTCCCCGCGGCGACGTCGTTTCAGAGGCCGGTCGCCAGCGAACCATTGAACTCTTCGGCGAAGCGCTCAGTCCTCGTGAAGTAGTATGCCGCATTTGTGCGGATGTCCGTGAGCGGGGAATGGACGCTGTTCTGCATTACACGTCCAAGCTCGATCGACGTGATCTGACACCGGCAACCGTCCGAGTGACTCAGGCGGAACTGGATGCAGCCTCAGAAAAAGTATCACCCGAGTTTCTAAACACGATTGGACAGATCCGCCAGAACGTCGCCGAATTTCAGCGAGCGATCCTCCCAAAGGATGCTCGTGTGGTCCGCAGGATCGGCGCCGAGATTGTCGAACTCCGACAGCGTTACCTGCCGATGAAGCGAGTTGGCATTTGTGTGCCCGGGGGCGCCGCCGCGTATCCATCGACTGTTCTGATGACCGCAGTCCCGGCCCTGACTGCTGGCGTGAAGGAGATCGCCATTGTTGTGCCGCCGACAGACTTCGGCGGTTACAACGTCGACATGCTGGCCACCTGCAACGAACTGGGAATCAAGGAAGTGTACCGAGTCGGTGGTGCTCAGGCTGTGGCCGCACTGGCTTATGGCGTGGAAGGCATTCCCCGAGTCGACAAGATTGTTGGCCCCGGGAATCTGTTTGTGGCTCTGGCCAAGCAGCATGTTTTCGGCGATGTGGATATCGACAGCATCGCAGGCCCCAGCGAAGTGATTGTGCTGGCCGACAACACAGCTCGCGCGGACTTTGTGGCCGCCGATCTTATTTCTCAGGCGGAACATAGTCCTGGTTCCGGGGTACTCATCACATGGCACGAACCACTGATCGCGGCTGTCCAGCAATCGCTTGAAAAACAACTGGCTCAGCTGCAGCGTGGCGACCTGGCTCGACAGTCGCTGGAAGATTACGGCGCTTTGATTCTGGCACGTGACGAAGCCGAGGCCGCAGCTCTCACCGATATGCTGGCCCCCGAACACCTGCATATCTCGATGGATTTTCCGGAACGCATGCTTTCACAAATTCAGAATGCCGGAGCCATCTTCCTTGGCCATTTCACACCGGTCGCGCTGGGAGACTACATCGCCGGCCCGTCACATGTTCTGCCGACCGGCGGTACCGCACGGTTCGCAAATGGCCTGGCATCAACCGACTTCCTGAAACGCAGTTCTATCATTCAATACAACGCCTCCGCACTGCGAGCCGATGCGGATCACGTTCGCCTGATGGCCGAAAAAGAAGGCCTGACGGCTCACAGCGCCAGTGTGGATATTCGCCTGAAGTAACGCTTCATAAAGTCTGCCAGGCGACATTGCTGCCATCAAGCACACCCCTCGTTCCGAGGCTCCAGCCTCGGAACGCACTGCAGACAAGGCTCCCGCCTTGCGGGCGGGAAGAGAGGACGGAGGCGGAGCCCGGGAGGAGGCGGGAGCCTCCTGGCAGTGCGTTCCAGGGCTGGAGCCCTGGAACGAGGATGGAAAGTTCAACGCAGGAACGCATCACACAGAAATGCTACTGCTCATCCAGCAGCTGGATGACATGACGAACTTCGTAGGGACGCTTCACCAGGCCACTCGATTTTGCCGAATTCCACTGCATCATGCACACGTGATTGCTCGTGGCCAGAATAACAGGATCACCTTCTGCTTCGTTCAGAAAAGCCGACTTGCGTGACAGAATCTCTCGCGCGTTTTCCGGCTGTTGAAGGTTATAAACACCTCCTGATCCGCAACAATCCCGAGCCTGCGGGGCCAGTTCCCAGCGGTATCCGGTCGCGTCCAGAACTTTCGGCGGGATCCCTGCCAGTTTCTGACCATGTATCAGATGACACGGAAGGTCGACATAGATCCGAGTTCCGTTCTTCGGGCGATGGCACTCGATCAGTTTCAGGTCGCCGAGGAAATCGAGCACGTCTCGGACGGGCTTCTGACCGGCGAGTGTCTTTGCCATCGCCAGCCCACAGCCCGAAGAGTTGCAGACAACAGCATCCACGTCCAGCGCGGAAAATGCCTTTTGATTTTGCCCGCGAAGCTCGTCGATGCCATCCACTCCCAGATGCTCCTGCATAGCCCCGCAGCATCCCTGATTTCGTGGAACAACAACCTGCACATTGTTTGCAATCAGCACTCGAACGGTTGCGAAATTGATCTCGCGGAAGACGGATTCCATCAGGCAACCGGTCAGCAGCGCAACCCTCGGTCCGGTGGGCACATGCGTCTTCATCAACTGCGCAGCATAATCGGCGGTTGACTGGATCAAGGCCGGCTGGCCGGGGAATAAAAATCGATGCGGCCTTGCACCCAGCCGACGCAGAATTCTGACTGGCAGCATCGTCAGATTGAAGAGCGTTTGCCTGGCCGCCAGACCTGCAGCCACTCGCAGAGACAGCTTCACCTCAGTGCGACCCGCAGCGACATGCGCGTGCCGCGTCTGCTCAAGAATTTCGCCGTACGGAACATTTGCCGGACAGGCCGATTCACAGGCGAGACATCCAACGCAGTCCTTCGTGTAAGTTACGGTCCACGGGTCCTGCGGAAGTCGTCCATCCGCTTCTTCACGCCACAATCGGAGCCGCCCGCGAGGCGAGTTATTCTCATCGCCGGACAGCTGATAAGTAGGACAGACTTCCAGACACAGTCCGCAATGCACGCAGCTGGTCAGCAGATCTCGATAATCGGTTGAAGCGGCACACGGCGCGGCAGGAAGGTCGTGAGTCGCGCCGCTGCTCGTCGCGGCCACGGCCGGGGAATGAGTTTCTTGAGATGATGTCATAGAGATCCGAACTCCTGTTCCAGCTGCTTCAGCCAGGCGGCCTCAACTCCGGAGGGCGTCGGCGCGGGAAGATGACGCGACTGCCAGTCTCCACCGGCCAGTGTCAAAGCTTTGGAATATCGACCGATCAATTGCGTAATTCGCTCCGCAATTTCGTCGTCGCCGGGAAGAGTATTGAAATAGCCATGAATGACTCCGTTGTAACAAAGCGTCACACAGCGAAGATCATGCTCGGCTGCCATCTCACGTGACAGAGCGATCGCCTGGTCCGGCGTGGTCTTCATCACAAAATCCGGACATCCATCTGTTGGAACTGAAATGGCGGGCTCAGATTGAAAGGCCAACTGCATTTTCGCTGCGAAGTCGGCCAGATAATTCCAATAAACCGGCTGTTCGTAGTCCGGGCAATTCAGAGAGATTCGCAGCCGACAGGTTTCGCTGCAACCGTTCATGAGTAGGTCGACGGAATCAAACCAGTGGATCCAGCAGGTCGCCAAAAGCGAGTGTGCCGCCTGAGCCACAAGGCCGCTGATTCCTGTCAGCTGGAACACCGTCGTGGTCCCACAGTTGGGACGCAGTCGAAGAACGTAGTCGACGGGTTCCCCAAATCGTCCGCTGGAGTTCAAAAAGAATCGCAGCAGATCGTAGCCCGTCGTCGATTTTACAACTCGCTCTCCAATCCGCATGATGCGGCCGCTCGGGAGTTTCCAGTTCATCCCCATAATGTTGTCGCAGAACGGTCCGAAGCGCGACGAGGCCGGCGCAAAAGGACTGGCAGCGGTCTGGCGAATGAGAGGCGCGTGCTGATCAAGAATCAGCGGATAGCGCAGCCGATGCGGATCGGCCAGACTGTGTAACTCCTGCGGCGTCATCGTCGCCGGAACACAGATGACGCCATCGACCGGATCGAGGAATGGCGCGAATGTGGGTGATGCCTGAAATTTATCCGGCACAATTTTTCGGCTAAGTTCCCCTGCCCCGGCACTGCCTTGATCAAAGTGACGAGACGCGAACACCTTGAGCGGATTCAGCTGGTGGCGAGAATTAAAGACGGCAGGGACCGCAAGCTGCAGTTTAAGGTTGTCTGTACCGAAGACCATCGGCATGTAAGCGGTTTTGTCGTTGCCAATGCCGTGCTCACCGGACAAAGTGCCACCCACTTCAACGACCTTCTGCATCAGTCGCTTGCTGATACCTTCCACTTTTTCAAGCTCGCCCGGCTTTCCGGAATCAAACAGAAAGTTGGGGTGCAGATTGCCATCGCCCGCATGAAAGACATTCACAACGGGAATCCCGGCCGCATCCGCTTCGTCGTAAACGAGCTGAAGCATTTCCGCCAGCGCACTTTTTGGAATGACCGCATCCTGAACCATGAAGTCGGGACTCATCTGGCCCATCAGGCCTCCGGCCACCTTGCGGGCTCGCCAGAGTCGCTTCTTCTGCGCTTCATCATCGCTGAATTCAACACTTGATGCTCCGGCATCACGCAGCACCGCCGCGACTGACTTTGCACGAGAGTCCACAAGGATGGTCGGCCCATCGATTTCCGTCACAATCAAAAAAGCATCTTTCGGAAGACCCACGGCCATTGGGCTGTTTTCCACGAGAGCAACGCATCTTGGATCCATCAGTTCAATGGCAACGGGAAATGAGGCGTGAGCTGCCAAGGCGTGAATGGCTTTTTCTGCCGAGTGTAGGTCGGAGAATGTCGCGCGGTAGGTCCAGGCCTTCTCCGGACGTGGTAACACGCGCAGCCAGAATCGAGTGAACGCGCCCAGAGTTCCTTCTGACCCGACCATCAGACGCTTCCAGTCTTCCCTCCAATCGCCTCGCCCGCCCGCCGGACCACCAAAACGATGCACGCTGCCATCGAGCAGAACAACTTCCAGACCAAGGACATAATTGCTGGTGACGCCATAGCGAAAGCAGTGCGCACCGCCGGCATTCATTGCCACATTTCCACCCAGCGTGCAGACGGGACCGCTGGAGGGATCGGGCGGATAAAACAAATTGTGCGGAACCAGTGCGGCATCCAGTTGATTCAGAACGACGCTGCATTCCACTTCGCACCAATAGCCTTCAGGGCAGATCGTGCGGATTTTTTTCAGCGATGATGTATGAACCACGATCCCGCCCTGTGCCGCGACAGGGCCACCCGATAGCGACGTGCCGGCGCCGCGGATTGTCACAGGGACATTCAGCCGACGCGAATCCCGCAGCAGGTCCACCAGTTCTTCGGAATCCGCCGGAATTACGACCGCGTCGGGCCGAAACGTTTTATAACCGAGCCCGTCAGCATCGTAGCCAGCCAGCTGGGCCGGAGCAGTCAGGATTCGCCCGCGACCGATGGTTCGTTCGAGCTGTGATCGCAAACTCGCGTTCGTCATCGAACAGACTCCTGTCGCATTGACAGCTGACTCACTGTGTTCGCAGCCTGTGCTTCAGCGAATCTGCGCAGCGTGCAGTGGCTGATCGCGGTCCTGCAGGTGATCCGGAGTTTCAATGAGACAACTGTCAGCGATGTCGCCGCGTTCATGGTGCGAACTTGAGAAAGATGAAACAGACAAAAAAGGTCTCAGGAGGAAACCACGAAAGGTCGCTCCCTGACGGTAAAAGATATCGCCACGTCTAGCAAACTGCCTCGTGAGTTTTTGATTCCGTTCGCAGACTGTTTGTGCGGCCAGCGGGGCGAGGATTGATGGAAGCTTATGTTCGGGGATTGCTCTCCAGCATACAATGGAAGAATGCGAAAGCCATTGCTCTGGAGAAAAATGTGGTACCACCGACGCTGCAGCGATTTCCGGAAAGCCTCGTCTGGAATGTACCTCAGCCGCCAAATCCACCAAACCAATGAGCGAAGATGGTGCCGTCCAGCTAACTTCCTCTGCTGTGTTCAGTCCATGATCATTCCACGCACCTGTTCAGAGCACATCCTCTCGCTCGCTTGCTTTTGAGCGCATTCCCACTCCAGATATTGACCCTGAGTATAACGATCGTTATACTCAGTGAAACTTCGAAGTTCCTGTGGAGTACAAGGCATGAGCGTCATTTGGGCAGCGTTCGTATTTTTTTGCGTGTTCTCAGCTCGTTCTGCGGTCGGACAGATCGCAGAGTCGGACGATAATTCTCGGCAGGCCAAAATCATCCACTTTGATTTGCAGGACCTCAGAGGTTCCACGCAGGCACTGTCGCAGAATGATAAGGGTATTACGCGGGCGTTTGTCTTCCTTTCGACAACCTGCCCGATTTCCAATTCGTATGTCCAGCAGTTGAACCGGTTGAACATTTCTTTGCCATCGACAGTCCAGTTGTTTGGAGTTGTCTCCGACTCTGCAGTGACTCGCGACGAAGCCCGGCGGCACTTTCAGGATTTTGAAACTCAGTTCTCGATACTCTTTGACGGATCTCAGTTGCTGAGCGAAGTCCTGCAGCCAACGCATGTGCCGGAAGCTTTCGTATTGGACGCTTCGGGAGCGATTGCCTATCGCGGCGCGATCGACAACGCTTACGAATCGATCGGAAGAAGGCGAGCTAACGTCGAACATCACTACCTCGCTGACGCTATCAAAGCATTGGCATCGAACAAGCAACCGATCGTGGCCAGGACGAAGCCTGTCGGATGTGTGTTTCCCAAAGAACGATCAGACATCGGTCGCAGCGAAGTGACGTATGCTCGCGACATTGCACCGCTGATCCAGACTCGATGTCAGAACTGCCATCGCCTCGGTCAGGTTGCTCCCTTTGCATTGACGAACTACGAAGAAGCCAAGGCCCATGCGGACATGTTAGTCGAGGTCACCACAAGACGGATCATGCCACCATGGATCCCAGGCCCAGCTACGACGCATCGATTTGTTGGTGAGCGATGGTTAAGCGATCGGGAGTTGTCGCTGCTTGAACGCTGGGTTGAAACTGATTGTGCGTTTGGAGAACAAGCGGATTTGCCACCTGAGCCGAAGTTCGCTGAGGGCTGGCAGTTGGGGCAGCCGGATCTGGTTCTCAAAATGCAGGAACAGTTTACAGTGCCAGCCGAAGGTCCCGATCTGCTCCAGAACTTGGTGATTCCAGTTGATATTCCCGAGGATAAGCTGGTGGCCGCTGTTGAATTCCATCCGGGCAACAAACGAGTCGTCCATCATGCAGTGCTGTTTCTTGATGACAAAGGTCAAGCTCGCAAGCTGGATGCTGCGACCTCAGAACCTGGCTATGGGAACTTTGGTGGGCCGGGTTTCCTGCCGAGTGGTGCGTTGGGAGGTTGGTCCGTTGGCAATACTGCAAGACGACTTCCCAACGATATGGGACGATACCTGAAGAAGGAAAGCGATCTGGTCGTACAGATTCACTATCATCCCACGGGCAAGCAGGAGACGGATCAGTCGGAGCTGGGATTATATTTCGTGCAGAAGCCAATGGCGGATTCGCTGAAGGAACCTGCCAGGCTGGTTGGCAGTATCTGGATGGCGAACTATGAAATGGAAATACCTGCCGGCGAAAACAATTATCGTCGATCGACCAGTTACACGTTGCCCAGGGATGTCATCATGGTTGGGATCGTTCCCCACATGCATCTGCTCGGAAAGTCGATGCGAGTGACCGCACGGCAGCCAGGCCAACCGATTGAAACGCTGATCGATATCCCCGACTGGAACTACAATTGGCAGGACGAGTACTACTACGAGAAACCTATTCGGCTGGCCGCTGGAACAGAGCTGGTCGTCGAGGCTGCGTTTGATAACTCTTCTGCGAACCCGTCCAATCCGTCTTCACCGCCAAAGCGCGTGACGTGGGGTGAGGAGACGACCGACGAGATGCTGTTTTGTTTCTTTCTGCTGACCGCTGATAAGACGGAGGACTTGATTCACACGATATTCGACAACCTTGGTCATGACCTCAAGCAACCGAGGAAAGATGTGAGCGAATCCAGATGACATTACGCAGCGAAGCCGCTCATCAAACGCGAGAACGCCTGCTGGACGAAGCACTCACCCTGTTTTCGCAGCATGGATACGCGGCGACCAGTGTGCGAGACATCTTGCAAGCAGCCAAAGTCACGCAACCAACGCTCTACTATCATTTTGCCGACAAAGCAACGGTGTTTCAGGAATTGATTGAGCGGCATTACGGCGAAAGCCAGCAGCACCTTGAGCAGATCATCGAGTCTCAATCGACGTTCGCTTCGAAGCTTATGTCCTTTGCCACGGCATCGTTCGAATATTGCTGTGCAGATCCTCGAGTTCCCAGGCTGATGTTTCAGACCTACTTCGGTCCAACCGTACCTGAGATTGACGGTGTCCTGGATAAGCTTACCGATCGCAGATTTCGACTGGTAACCGGAGTCATGAAAGAAGGAATTGATTCCGGCGAGCTTGCCGCTTCAGATCCTGCATTCCTGGCGCTTTCATTTTGCTGCCTCATCGATCAGTCGATCAACTTGTTCTCGCGCAGGTCACGTCCACGCCGCTATCTGACCCCGAAATTGGCTCAGGCGATTATCGCATTGTTTATGAACGGGGCAGTAAATCCATGAGCTTGAAAGTTCCTAAGGCATTCCGTTGCAGGAGATTGCAGACTTCTTTTCATTTTTCGTTATTGGTGACTTCTTTCGTTGCGATTCATTCCCGCGTATGTATCACCGAATTGAGACGTTTCTCGATGGGCTTCACGAATTCAGCGAAGCGTTCGAAGTTTAGATCCCGCCGCGTGCAACATGCGTGGCTCAAAAAGCCAAAAAGTGCAGAAAATCATTAAACTGGATGTGCTGCTTGATTTGCACGTGCACGATTCTAACTTTGCACGATTCTCACCCTGCAAACGGGCACGCGACTGAGTGCATGCGAATTGCGTGACGTTGAATTTTCGCGCACAATTGGAAAATAGAATTTTCACAGGCTGGAAACACAAACGGACGTTCATGCCTGAGCAGAGCTGCCCGCCACTCCACCCGGGAAACCCATGATCAAATCCGCCGTCACCGTTAGTCTTGTCGAGCAGGCTCGCAAGGGGCCTTTTGTTTTTCACGATGACCTGGCTGCGGCGTGTCGAGCGGCGGCGGATCTGGGGTTTGATGCCATTGAACTGTTCGCTCCGTCAGGAGAAACCATCCGCACCCTGCCCTTGGCAAAACTGCTGGCCGATCATGGTTTGAAACTGGCGGCCGTGGGAACGGGGGCCGGGATGGTGGTTCGTAAGCTGTCGCTGTGCGATGCCGATCGGGATCGACGCAAAGCCGCGGCCGCATTTATTCGAGAGATCATTTCCGCCGGTGCGGAATACGAAGCCCCGGCAATCATCGGCTCCATGCAGGGGAAGTGGGACGAGGCCGTGAACCAGCAAACGGCGACGGCCTATCTCCGAGATGCTCTGCAGGAGCTAGGCGATCATGCTGAGCGATCAGGAACGGTCCTCCATTATGAACCGCTGAATCGTTACGAAACCAACATGGCGACGACTCTGGCTGCCGGCGCGGAATTGCTCCAGCCTCTGGCAACAAAAAACGTGCGACTTCTGGCCGATCTGTTTCACATGAACATCGAAGAAGTCTGCCTCAGTGAAGCGCTGCGAACAGCCGGTCCACTGGTGGGCCATGTGCATTTCGTGGATTCCAACCGTCAGGCCGCTGGTTGTGGCCATATGAATTATGAACCAATCGTGGACGCACTGAGTGCAATTGCCTACAACGGCTATGTGTCTGTCGAAGCATTCCCGATTCCCGATTCGATGTCCGCTGCCAGAAAAACCATCGAAACTTTTCGCAAGTACTTTCGGGCTTAGCAGACGCCTCTGGAATGTCGCTGTGGCGGATGTGACGAAGGGCTCCGGTCGCCGACGCTCTTGGCTCGGGGGGCGAGGAACGATATACGGAACCCAAAAAAGTGTCTGCGACCGGAGTCCATTTCATCCCAATCTCGTTTTCAGAATTGTTCCGTGTCATCGTCACTCCGCATTATTGAACTCGACCCTCAACTGGATGTGCTTCAGGCTCTGGCCGCGTTTGACGATGCGCCGTTTGTGCTCCTGCTGGACAGCGCTGCTCGGCATCGCGAGCGAGATTCGCGGTACACCTTTCTCACTGCCGATCCCATAACAACCTGCAGAACTGCCAGGCCGGAGTTCGGCACGCAGCCGTTTGCCACATTGCGAGAATGGCAGCATCGGCTTCCTCAATTTTCTGACGACATTCAGAAAACGCTTCCGCCATTTTTCGGAGGTATTGCCGGATTGATGTCGTATGAACTTGGGCAGGCCTTCGAAAAGCTCCCCTCGCCTGTGACTGACGATTTTGAAACCCCGGCATTGCTGGCCGGCTTGTTCGACTGGGCCATCGTCTGGGATCATATCGCCGCAACAGTCACGGCCTACGTGCTGGTCATTGAAACCGATTTGCCTGACTCTTTGACAGCGGATGCCCGGGCCGCATGGATTCAGGAAAGGCTTCATCGCGGCACCACGCCACAGAAGAGTTCGGACTCTGCAACATCAACCACTGATTCCTTGTCAGCGTCCTGCTTCGCTCATCTGCATCGCATTGAGCCGACGTCCGAGATCTATTCAAACTTTACTCGAGACGATTACATTGCTGCGGTGAGTCGTGTGATCGAATACATTCGTGCCGGTGATATCTTTCAAGCCAACCTGTCACAACGGCTGATGGCCCCGTGGAATGGATCGGCCACACAATTGTATTCGCAGATTCGCACGAGCAATCCGGCACCATTTTGCGGTCTGCTCAAGACCAACGATTTCTCGATTGTCAGTGCTTCCCCGGAACGGTTTCTGAAAGTTGATCGAACCGGTCGCGTCGAGACAAGGCCGATCAAGGGGACTCGCCGACGTCCGCGTTCACCTATTGCCGACCTTTTCGCAGGGGACGAGCTTTCCACAAGCGAAAAGGATCGCGCAGAGAACGTCATGATTGTGGATCTGCTCCGGAACGACATTTCGCGCAGCTGCCGACCTGGTTCTGTAAAGGTTACCGGACTGTGTGAGATTGAACGATTTGAGACGGTGATTCACCTTGTCTCGACTGTCGCCGGAGAGCTCCGGAACAACTGCGATGTCTGGGACTTGCTGGCCGGATGTTTCCCCGGGGGCTCGATCACCGGGGCTCCAAAGATCCGCGCGATGCAGATCATTGCCGAGCTGGAACCGACGGTTCGAGGTGCGTATTGTGGCAGCCTGTTCGCGTATGGCCCCTGCGGAGACTTAGACAGCAGCATTTTGATTCGAACGTTCACACTCAAAGGAGGATGGGTTCAGTTTCCCGTCGGCGGAGGCATCGTGGCCGATTCCGTTCCTCTGGACGAGTATCGTGAAACGCTGCACAAAGCCTCAGGGATGATCAGATCCTTACGCATTCAGACGTAAGCCCTGCCACCAGAAGGCTGACAGCATCGGAACAGGTCCGACAGTCTGTTCATGAAGCCAGATCAGCATGAAAGCCAGCACGGCAGGCCCGACCATCGAATGCAAAGCAGTTGGAATCTGCATTGCAATTGAGCATCAACGCATTGTTTGCTGACGATTGGCAGCAGCATGTTCAGCGCACGTATGGGTGATCACATCACTGTGAGCGACGTCTGCCATATTTCGTAAGCGAGTGTTTTTATTGCTTGCGCGGAATTCGCAATGCCTGTGGCACATGAGTTGCCAATCAGAAGTCGCTTACGGACATGACATCAAGGGAACGATGTCATTCTGCGAACTCTGCAATACTCGACGAAGGACGAACGGCTCATGACAACTGGTTATTTGATCGACATGGATGGCGTGATCTTTCGGGGTACTGAACTGATCTCAGGCGCACGACAATTCATTGGGAAACTACTGGATGAGAATACACCTTTCCTTTTCCTGACAAACAACAGTCAGCGAAGTCGGCGCGATGTGGCGACAAAGCTCAATCGCATGGGGATGCCAATCGAGGAGAAGCATGTCTTCACCTGTGCGATGGCAACCGCTCGGTTTTTGGCTCGACAGTTACCGAACGGCACTGCATTTGTCATTGGCGAAAGTGGCCTGATGAATGCACTCCACAGCAACGGTTACTCGATCGTGGACTCCCACGCAGATTATGTCGTGGTGGGTGAAGGTCGAACACTTTCTTTTGAACTGGTCGAACGAGCAGTCCAGCTGATTATGGAAGGTGCAAAACTGATTGCCACAAATCTTGATCCCAACTGCCCGACCTCCACGGGAACTCGCCCCGGCTGCGGCGCTGTTGTCGCACTGCTGGAGAAGGCAACCGGTGTGAAGGCCTTCAGTGTTGGAAAGCCAAGCCCGGTGATGATGAGAGCGGCTCGGAAGGAACTCGGGCTGGAGGCTGCAAATACGATTATGATCGGTGACACGATGGATACCGATATTCTTGGCGGAGTGCAGATGGGTTACCGAACCATTCTGGTCCTCTCAGGGACGACCAGTCGCGACGATCTGAAACATTTTGCTTATCGACCAGATCTCATTTTGAATTCCATCGCCGACCTGCTTGAGCCGTCACCGGTCGTTCAAATGCAACTGGATGAATGGATTCCAACCGAGCCATTGCTCGCCACATAAGAAGCGGCCCAAAAAAAGCCGCACTCAAATTCGTGAAAATGAGTGCGGCTTCAGAAAAACAGCTGCAGGACATTCGAGACGTTTCAGCGAACGAACAGAGCCGCAGCCTTTTGATCAGATTCCTCCTGAAGAACAAACGGCATCAGAAAGGCCCTGCTTCGGACTCACTGAAGACCGGCTGATGTCGTTTTGACTTCTGGTGTCCAAACATGGACACAAAGGATCCTGACTTCCGCTAAAAGAGATCGCGAATGACGGCTCCATGATCCACCGCGGCGACCGGTCTGCCGGAATGATCAAGGAAGTGCATCGAAGGATTGACGCCCAGCACATTGTAAATTGTATGGTGTATATCACCGGGGCGAAGGGGCTGTTCTTTAGGGGATTCGCCGAGATGATCGGTTGAGCCGATCAGGCGACCGCCCTGCACTCCTCCGCCGGCAAGAAAACAAAACATCGCATTGCCCCAGTGATCTCGTCCAGGAGTGCCCTTGCTGAGCGGCGGGCCTCCGTTGCCGCCATCGTTCATGCGCGGCGTTCGACTGAACTCGCCGCAGAGCACGACAAGCGTTGTTTCCAGAAGTCCTCGATCAGAAAGATCAGTCAGCAGACCATAAACAAGCTGATCAATTTTCGGCAGGTAGTTTTCCATACCGGACTTCAGATCCCAATGATGGTCCCATCCTCCGAAGTGACAGGAGACAAATGTGGTCCCGGCCTCGACGAGTCGTCGCGCAAGCAAGGTACTCTGACCCCAGGAATGCCGGCCGTAACGTTCGCGAAGCTCAGGCGATTCTTTTGAAAGATCAAAAGCTTCGCGAGTTCTGGCGCCCGTCACCATATCGAATGCGGTGCGGTCGAACTTATCCATGGAATCAAACATGCCACTCGCATCCGCTTCTCGTCGCAGACTGTCGACGGAGGTCAGTAAAGCACGCCGATCACTCAGGCGATCCAGCGTCAGGTCCTGACTGAGCCCGACATTACGAACCTGAAAATTGTCTGCGTTGGGATCACCGTCTGTTTCAAACGGATTGTGATGCACGCCCAGATAGTTGCCGCCAAAGTAGCCAGGTCTCAAGCCGATGCTCATGCCATAAGGAACGGCCACGTGCGCCGGCATTCCTGGCTGGCGGGCTCCTGTCACCTTTGTCGCGACGGAACCAAAGAACGGGTACTTGCCTTTGGTGTTGGCGCCACTGACTCCCTCACCGCGGCCTGTCAGCATCCAGTGGCCACCGGTAAAATGATCGCCACTGTCGTGATGCAGGGAACGCACGACAGAAAACTTGTCGGCAATTTTCGCCTGCAGCGGAAAGAGTTCGGTAACTTCCATCCCGGGAACATTCGTCGGAATGGGCTTCCAGATGCCCCGGTACTCGGCCGGCGCTTCAGGCTTCATGTCATAGGTGTCCATATGACCGGGACCACCATCCAGCCATAACAGGATGACTGAAGTCTCTTTTTTCGCCCCGCCCTGCGCAATGGACTGCTCCTTCGCCGCCAGAATTTGCGGCAGCCCCACAGTCGCCATCCCGGCGACGCCAAGCTGGACAAAACTGCGGCGGGAATGACCATCACAATAGGCGGAGGAACGTTCAGCGTGAATTCGGAACATGTGGGTCCTCCTGAGGAGATGAACGAGGCGGGAACAAATGGCGGGAAGCTGGCGGCAAGATCGTGCGGGGTGAGAGCTGGAGTTGAAAGAATAACGAGCAGAACCCTGACGAGTCAATTTTCTGACGGAAATTGGCGGAGTTATCTTTGAGGCTTCCTGAAAGATCAGTCGAAAACCAACCCGCTGAAACGCTCCTCACACGATCATCGACCGGCGACAGTCAGTGTCAGCAGTCCGAATCGGTCAGGCATCGCTGGCTGGAAACCCAACAGAACCGGATGGCCAAACACAGGCTTTCGAAAATGCGGAAGTTCCCGCATGCTCGTGACGCGTGGCCGACGTTCCTGAACAGCCCGAACGGGGAACTGCACAAAAAGGGGGGATTGTGTGGCCACCGCATGTGCAGGTCATCCTGATCCTCAAGCCAAAATGCTCGTCTGGAGACTTCGGAAACGGCAATCCCCTGCGTACTATGGACATGATGGAACTTCTAGTGCCTGGGCGGATCTTCCGTCGGGATTGTCATGGAATGGCTGGCCTGTGTTTCTGATACCTCCTGCTGCGCAACTCACATGTGGAAAGACCAGTCGATCATCACTTCCAGAACACTCGCCATGGAGTCCTCCGAGGGTGGCTCCAATGCCATCCCGCATTGCCCTGACGGTTCTCTCGGCCGGCGGTGGTGGTGGAAAGCGTTTCTATGTCTGTTTTGCATAGCCACGCTTTGCCCACAGCCTCTGATGGCAGACAAGGCAACGGATGACTTCAATCTGGGCCTGGGTTTTTATCGCGCGAAACGGTGGGAGCAGGCCGCGGAAACGCTCGGTCAGTTCGTCGCTGAATTTTCTGCACACCCTCGACATAATGTTGCACGGCTTTATTACGCGCGCGCCTTAAGCGTTCTCGAAAAATACGAACTGGCTCGCACAGAATTCGCAGCCTTCATCAAGGCGGAACCAGACGCGAAAGACATTGCCGATGCGCGATACCGGCTGGGTGAATGCAGCTACTTTTTGAAGGACTACTCGTCCTCTATTACGCAGCTGAAGGAGTTTCTCAACCGACATCCGGAACACAATCTTGTGGACTGGGCCAGGCTGCTGCTGGGGGATTCTTATGTGGCCGTGAAGGAGTTCGAGCAAGCGGTTGAAATCCTGACGCCGATTTCCACTCCGCAAAGTAATGCCTCAATTCTTTCGGACGCCCGCTTCAGTCTTGGAAAGGCCTATGAAGGATTGAATCGAGCATCCGATGCAATCATGCAGTACCAGGCGGTTGCTGCGGATAAAAATTCCGCTCCAGCGCCACGAGCTTTAAATCGAATCGCGTCGATTCAATATTCAGCCTCGCAGTACAAGGACGCAGCTGCCAGCTTTGAATCGCTTACAACAACTTTCCCGAAGAACCCGCTTGTTCCGTCCGCTGTGCTCGGCGCCGGGATGTCATGGTATCGCGCTGGCGAATATGAAAAGGCGGTCGAATGGCTCCGTCGCGTTCCTCAGGAGTCGCCACGAAGAGCTCAGGCGGTGCTGATCTCCGCTTTGTCCCTGAAGGAACTGGGACGCGTCGATGAATCCAGGCAGGTATTTTCCGAGGCACTGAAAGCGGCCGGGGATTCACCGTTTGCCGCCGACGTTCTTTTCCAGCAGGCGCAGCTGGAACGAACTTCGGGGAACAAAGAAACCGCGGCCCAGATGTTTGAAGACATTTCCGACCGATGGCCCCAGTTCGGTCGTCTTGTGGACTGTCTTTTTAATGCTTCAGAGCTGCGGCTTGAACTGACCCAGGGCGAGCACGCGGAACGACTTTGGGCACGACTGAAGGCCGATCATTCGGAAGCCGCCGCGCGTCCTCGCGAACAAATTCTTCTCGGCCGGTTGCTGTTGGCCAGAAATGACGTCGAGAAATCCATCCCCGTGCTTGAGTCCGCTGTGGCGGTGTCTAAGGAACCGAACGACAGAGTCACGGCTGTTGGTCGTTACTATCTCTGCCGTGCCTACTACGAAGGAAAGCAGTACGAAAAAGTTGTCGAGCAAACGCTGTTGATGAGCGACCTGTTCAAGAATGAAGCTTTCAGTGAGATCAGAGGAGCTTTGGCGCTGGCTGCGATGAGCAGTCTGCAGTTGCAGAATTACGAACGCGCTCTTACTTTTTCTGACGAGTTTTTGCCGATGGCTACAGAGGTCCGGCAGAAGTCTGATGTGATGGCCGCCCGCGCCGTGGCCCTGAGTCATCTGAAGCGTTATGCCGACGCCGGCGATGAGCTGAAAGTCCTGATCGAAACATACCCTGATCAGGCTCAGACATGGACCGCCGTTCTGCAGGCCGCGGAAACGGCACTCGAACAAAATTCGCCTGACGACGCGACATTGTTCTTCACCATGGCGTCTGGGTACGAGAAGGATCCGGCGGTAAAAGAAGCAGGAGTGACCGGAGTTGCCTGGAGCCAGTTTAAGGCATCTCGATTTGCGGACGCCGAGAAGTCATTCGCGAAGATCGCAGAAGACTACCCGTCCTCAGAAGACATCGCAGAAAACTTATTCATGCAGGCGCGTTCCGCGGAGGAACAGGGAGATCCCGAACGAACAGCGGCAGCCTATACAACAGTGTTCTCAAAGCTGACAAAGGACCAGCCACCTGCGGCCGCAGGAGACGAAGCGATGCCACCGCTGATGTATGCGTTTGATGCTGGCCGCCAGGCCGCCCGATCGCTGCAGAAGCTGAAAAAAATTGATGAAGCCGACAGCATGTGGGAAAAAATTGCCGGTCAGTTTCCGAATGCCGAGGAACTGGATCGTGTCCTGGAAGAATGGGCCTGGATGAATGCGACAGCCGAGCGTTTTGATCGCTCTGATGCGATTCACCGCCAAATGATGGAGCGGTTTCCTGATAGTCCGTTTGCCGGTCAGGCTCGACTTTCGCTGGCGGAAAGTCTGCTGGAGGCCGGTAAACTGGACGAATCACTGAAGGAAATGGAAGCCATCGTGGCGGATGCGCGTTACGCCGCTGCAGAAAAAGAACGGGCACTGTTTCACATCATCGAAATTCAGGCGGCCTCCCGAAACTGGATGCCTTTGGTGGCTTCTGCCGAGCAGTTTCTGGCAAATTACGCGGCCAGCCCGCTTGCTCCTCAGGTGCGTCTTTTCTCCGGCAACGCTTACGTTGAACTTCAGAAGCCCGATCAGGCTACGGAAATCCTGACGGCTCTTCGAAACGAGATCGTGGCGGAGCAGATTCCCGTTCAGGACTGGACCGATCGAGTCTGGGTGGTGCTGGCAGAAGCGGCGATGGCTTCCAAAAATTACGAGCAAATTGATGTGCTGGAAACTGAGCTGAAACAACGCAGCGAAAAATCGCCGTTCGCATTTCAGATGATGGATGTCCAGGGCAGAAGATGGAAACAGCAGGCTCCACCGAACTTTGAAAAGGCTCGCGAGTACTTTCGAGCTGTAACATCAAACAACGACGGACAGGGAACAGAAACAGCCGCTCGCTGCCAGTTTCTTCTTGCAGAAACTCTCGTTCTTGAAATGAATCTTGAGGACGCAGTCAAAGAGTACTTTAAAGTTTATCTCAACTACAGCTACGACGAACTCCGCGCACAGGCCCTGTTTCAGGCGGCCACCTGTGAGGCAAAACTTGAAAAGACTGATGCGGCAGTCAGAGATTACAAAGAATTGATTGCCACGTTTCCCGAATCGCCTCTGGTCAGTAAATCCACCCTCGAACTCAGAAAGCTGGGGGCGTCCGAGGAATAGATTTTTCGCGGCTCCCGAGTTTGCTCGTTTTTTATCGAACTTGTGACAGTCTTAAACAATGAACTCACATCCTCCGTCATCTATTTCAACTCGCATCGCCGTTATGGTTGTGTTGCTTGCAGCACTCCTTGTCGCGTGCAGGACCATGGCTCAGGAACCAGCGTCAAACGCATCTGCGACCGCCTCACCAGAGACCGCCGCGGGTGCGAGCAATGCTTCGCCCGGCATGGAGAGTGAAACCAGACCGAGCGGAATCCCGACGGATCCGCTGGGCATCGCAGACGCAATGGGTCGACCGTTTACTGCAGCCTTTATCATTGCCTCGGTCATTGGGGTCTGGTCAGTGATCGAAAGGCTTGTGGTCCTGCGACGTCATCGAGTCATTCCAAAAGCGTTTGTAGAACGCTTTCTGATGCATCTTCGCGCCGGGCGCATCGACAAGCCGGAAGCACTGGCTGTCTGCCAGCAAAATCAAAGTCCTGTCGCCGAAATCTTTATTCACGGCGTCCGAAAGTGGGGGCGACCCAGCGTGGAAGTTGAGCAGGCCGTAATCGACGGCGGCGAGCGTCAGGTAACACAGTTGAAGAAAGGGCTGCGAGTCCTGAATGGCGTTTCAACGCTGAGCCCTTTAATTGGTCTGCTGGGGACCGTGGTCGGCATGATTCGTTCGTTTAATGACATTGCCACGGCCGGCGCCATGGGCCAGACGCAGACTCTCGCCAATGGGATTGCTCTGGCTTTGCTGACCACCGCTGTAGGCCTGATGATTGCAATTCCGGCCATGGCCGCATACTTATATCTGGCCGGACGTATCGATTCGACAGTGATGGAAATGGATCGACTGGGGCAGGAACTTGTGAATCTGATTTCTGCAGAAGCGTTGCGAGACAGAGCGATTGCTGCGTCCAATGTGCCGGAACCCACCATGCCAAATCGTCCCAGGAAGCCGGTTGTTGAGAAGTAGTATTGCGGCGCCCACGCCGCCGGTTCCTCGAAAGCAATCGTCATGCAAAATCCTGTTCAGCCCAGCACCGTGCCTTCATGGACTCTGTCAATCGTCGTGCCCGTCTTCAACGAACAGGACAGTCTGATCCAGCTGATTGACGAACTGCAGGCCGGAGTCCGGGCATGTGTCACAGGCTATGAAATCATTCTCGTCGATGATGGCTCAACCGACAGATCATGGTCTGTCATCCAGGAACTGGCAGCCCGTGAATCATTGGTTTCCGGCATTCGCCTGCGACGCAATTTTGGAAAAGCGGCCGCTCTGACAGCCGGCATGAAAGTGGCGACAGGACAGCTGATCCTGATGCTGGATGCAGACCTGCAGGATGACCCGGCTGAATTCCCGGCGCTGCTGCAAAAGATCGATGGCGGATTTGATGTGGTTAATGGATGGAAGCAGCGACGCCTGGATCCGTGGCACAAGGTCTATCCCAGCAAAATCTTCAACTGGATGGTGGGCCGCATGTCTGGACTGATGCTGCACGACCACAACTGCGGGCTTAAACTGTTCCGCGCGGAAGTTGCTCAGGAAGTGCAGATTTATGGAGAGCTGCATCGCTTCATCCCCGTGCTGGCTCATGCTCGCGGCTTTCGTGTGACCGAAGTGGCCGTCAATCATCGATCGCGGCAGCACGGGCATTCCAAATATGGAATGCGCAGGTTTCTGCGAGGATTGCTGGACCTGATGACGGTCACATTTCTGACGAGTTTCGGCCGCCGCCCTCAGCATGCGCTGGGAACAGTGGGCCTTGGATTCTTTCTGATTGGAATGATCGGGCTCGCGTACCTCAGCCTGCTTTGGATTGCGATGAGAATTGGGCTCGCCGATGTCCAGCCCATCGGAAACCGTCCGCTGCTTGCCTATGCAATTGCCGCTTCGCTGCTGGGCGGACAGGCCCTGTCGCTGGGACTTCTTGCCGAACTGATTGTGGCGTACACCAGTCGCAGTGCGGACAGTTACAGCGTGCGAGAAACAACTGCCGTTCGCTCCGTCTGATTCGATCCGATGAGCTGCAACCCATCATCAGGGCCGAGGCTCCGGGATCACTTTAAAGATCTGGACAATTCGGAAAGAGTCGTCACCGCCAAACAAACTCTGAGATTCATCCCACGATTGAATGACGGCCAGCTCAGACGCAGAAAGACTGTTCAAAGGACGCGCAAGAAGTGTCTGCGACGAAGTCAGAATCTTCCGCTCCACGAGCCGGTTGAACCGAGACGGCTGAACGTACTCGGTGTAACCATAAGACCCCGGCAGTCGGTATCGCAAAATTTCGCCCCAGTGAACCAGCACGTGAGTAATACCTTCAGCCTGAAGGCGACCGCGAAGCGGCGCATCAGGCAGCATTCGCCGCTCTCGGACTGGTCGTTGCTCATCGGCCGGATCACTTGTCCATTCTTCAAAGATGCAGTCATCAAAGACCGTATTGTAGACCAGCGGAAAAGTTGCATCGAAGACTTCCGCATCACCCACCATCAGGACTTTGACATTGTTTGGAAGTGATTTGTTGAGCAACTGAATGTCCGAACGAATCGTCAGCTGCCGAGCGGCGTCAAGGTCCATCAGCCCTGCGTGGAGTCCCACCAGAGCCGGCAGTTCGCAGAAGCGAATGTTGAAAATTGTGACGGCAACAATGATGATCCCGATAAATGATCGCCACATTCGTGATTCCGACAGCAGCCAGCTGCACGCCGCGGCGATACTCAGCAACGGGATCACGGGAATCCAGAAGCGATCAATTCGATGAGTCATCGCCCACCAGGTGAAAAATCCCCATGCGATCAGGCAATAAAGAATTGGCAGAGTGCGATTTCGGCGCCACAACAGAACGCCGGGCACAGACAATGCAAACAGCAGCGCACTGGTCCATGTGTTGAGGACAGCAGCGTCAAGAAAATGTCGCGGGATCTCACTCAGCCGATGCTCAGCCGGGCCGTGCGCCGATTTCCATCGCGCATTGAGTTCACTTGACCATTCATCGCCTCCAAACACCGAATACCCCAGCGGATAGACGGGATTTCCGGTATCGTGCAGATTCCGAAGCAGCCATGGAGAAACGGCGAGGACAATGCCAGACACGTACACGGTGAAAAGTAACATCGCATGCCGCCAGTTGATCGCCTGACCGGACGGAGTTGCTTCGTTCTCACGGTTCTTTCGGCGGTGAGAGACCAGGCCCGCAGTCATCACAATCGCCGTCGGCAGGATCACGGAAATCAAGCCTGTGTATTTAGACGCCATCGCGCTTCCGGCCAGAAATCCGCAGATGATGGCAAGAGTGCTCTGCCTGTTGGTGCAGATGCGACACCAGAGCGCCACCATAGTCGAGGAGATCAGAAAAAACGTCAGCGCTCCTTCGGCGTAAGCGATCAATGAAATGCGCAGCGTCCATGGAGTTGTCAGATAAATGAGCGTCGCCAGCCACGCCACACTGTCGTTGATCCAGCGTTTCCCGATTGCAAACACTGCCAGAGCACTCAACAACTGGAAACATGAGAGAACAACCTGTCCGACCAGGGCTCCTTTCCACCAGTCTCCGGTCAGCGTCATCCCGGTGAGCGACAGCATTTCGCTGAGGAACGGGAAGCTGGTGTAGACGTTATGCCGGAGAAAGGAGATCCGTCCCTGCTCAAACCATTCTTTAGGCCCCTGCAGATGATACTCCCGCACATCGAAGTCAAACGGCGGAGTAACGGCGCCCAGCAGCAGATAACCGGCAAACGGCGCGATCACGAGCCACGTCAGCCACTCGACACGCTTCGATCTTCGACCTGAACTCTCCGTAACGATCTGCGAGGTTTGCAAGCCATGCGATTTTCGTGCGTGATAGAAGATGACTGCGACGCTGACAACAGACGGACTTGCGATCGCGATCAGATTCAGCTGTCCGGCAAGTCCGCAGCACAACGTGATCAAAGACAGAACCGACAGCCCTGTCCCGAAGCATAAGACAATTCGCTCTGATCTGAGCAACGGAAGAGGCGGTCGCAGATACAGGATCGCAGCTTGTCCGTGTGACCCGGCCAGTGCAAGAACCACAAGAGCCCACCCGAATACCGGAAAGCGCTGTGGAAAAAACTGAATTCCGGACGGCGTGATTGCTTCTCGCGTGCTGTTCGGGTTCTCTGAAACTCCGAGTGCTGCGTCGGCCAGCATCATCCAGAGATCGAAACGTCGCAGGTCCGGGCTGGACAGCGGTTGGGCAAAGAAATACCAGAGAAACCCGACAATCCAAAGTCCGGCGATGCACAGTTTCCAGAGCGGAATGGGCCGTTTTGAAGAAGAGTCCTGCCGTGAATCCATAGCCTTGCAGCATTTGAAGAGATGCAAAAGTCGGATGTGATCGATTCAAAAGGCAGACACATCCGCCCGTTGAGACTGCGTGTTGTACGGCGGACACAGGAAATGTGACAAATCAAATCTCAAAACAAAAAACGGCTTCCGAGAGAGGGAGCTCTCGGAAGCCGCGGGGTTCTGAGTTACAGCGAGGAAGAGTCAGAACAGGAAGCAGTTCTTTCCCACCTCAGGTCGATCTGATTAACGGACCATTCCGAACAAACCAGCCAGGCTGCTCTTGCTCTTCGACTGCTTGTGCAGCTTGGAAGGGAAGAAGGCCTGAGGTTCAGCTGGAGGAGCTGGAGCTGGAGCAGCTTCTGGCGTTGAGCTCTGTGCAGCTGGAGCAGCAACTGGTGTTGCTGTTGATCCACAAGCACCTGTAGCACAACCCGTTGAGCAGCCGCCGCCGTCAGCACATCCGTCGCAGCAACCATCAACAATCTCGTAACCACAATTTCGCAGAGCCTGCTCAGCTTCGCGGCGAACACTTCGGTCACAGTCAGCCAGAGCACATGTCAAAGCTGATACAACGCATGGGCTGCAGCAGCACTTGTTGTGACGGATCTGGTCACCAATTTCGTCAGCAGCTTCGCGGCGAACTCGTTCGTCCGTGTCATTCAGACCGTAGACGAAAGCGTTCATGATTTCTGGATTGCAGCAGCAGTCGTACTTACGACCGAGCTTGTCCAGAGCTTTGCGACGATCGGAAGCATGGCAAGCTGTCATTGAAGTGTAGATCAGCTTAGCAATTTCGCATGCATCGTCGTTGCAAACTTCGCCGCAGGTGTCGCCACAGGCTGCTGGAGCACAGCAGCTTGGGTCAGCATTGCAACCATTGCCACAACCTGCTGGAGCACAGCAGCTTGGGTCAGCATTGCAACCGTTACCACAACCTGCTGGAGCACAGCAGCTTGGGTCAGCATTGCAACCGTTACCACAACCGTTGCCGTTTCCACAGCCAAGGCCGTTTCCACAACCGTTGCCGTTTCCACAGCCAAGGCCGTTGCCACAGCCATTGCCGTTTCCACAACCGTTGCCGTTTCCACAGCCAAGGCCGTTTCCACAGCCAAGGCCGTTGCCACAGCCATTGCCGTTTCCACAGGCGTCTGCTGGAGCACAGCAGCTTACTGGGCAACAACCTGCACCTGGATCGCCACATGTATCGCAACATGGTGGCTTAATGTCTGAACACTTGCGCTGGTACGTGTACACATTCGTGTGACACGGACGAGCAATCGTTGGCTTACAACATGCTGGCTGACAATCTTCAGCACAGCCACAGCTCTTGCATCCGCCAGAACCAAACAGCCCGGCCTGAGCCGACGCCATCATTCCGGCAACCGCAAGTGCTGCACTGAATACCTGAGTCCATTTCATCTTACAGAGTCTCCTTCTCTCGGAAATCGTTCCTTCGACCGCCCTGACCACCATTCTTGTCCGTGGCAAACAACTAACTCGGCAAAACCATTGCCGATTCCCTCGACCTGCGGCGGGACTGGTTTGAACCTTCACACCACGTCGCTGCTACTCAGAATCACGGACATTCAAACATGCGTCACAGTCGATGATTTCGCATCTGTTTATCGGGTCATTGAGATCTCCATGATCTCAACGTTTGCCATTTGCAGTTCGAGGGACTGGACAGGTCTATCGTCGATGGTATTTGGTTGGCTTGAGCTTCCAGAGATGATTGCCGTGCAATTAATTTCGCGGTTTTGCGTGGCTGTCGTAACAGTCAACGAGACTGGGAAAACTGCACACGAAGGTGCGGAGTGAAGAATCATTAAAGGCGTTAAAGTCGCGAGACTCTGGGTATGTCTGAATGAGTTTTCAGCGCGTGCTGATTGTCCCGCTTTTGCCGTCGCACCCAAAACGGCTTCGGAAATACGCGCAAAATCTGCGCGTGAAATTTGCTTTCCACGATTTTGTTCACCCACGGCAACATTGCTGCCACGGACTATGGGGTAACCAGGCGGCTGAAATCACGCTGACGGGCAGTAATCAGACCCGTTGAAAAGCTCAGGCCGGCTGAAGAGCGGCCGCTGGCGGGTCACTGCGTCGCAGCAATGCATAGACACCTTCAAGCAGCATGAGCGCCGCCAGCACCAGCAGCACAAGGGCAATCCAGGCGACGGGATCGCTGCTGAGACCGCCTGAAAATTTCACTTTCACAATCGAAGCCAGTGCCCACGAGCTCATGACGTACATGAATACGGCCGGAAGGCCTGTGACAAAGAAGACCCAGATTGCGCGACGCGTCTTCCACAGCCACACAGTTACTCCCAGAAGTGTGAGCGCCGCCAGCAGCTGATTGCTGGCACCGAATAGACTCCAGAACGTCTTCCACACCGGGACCGCATTTCCTTTACTGTCAATAGTTTGCCGCATGACAAAGAACATGGGAACGCCGGCGGTCAGAATGGTGCCAAACCAGCGACCCGCTGCAGACTTCCAGCCGGTGAGTTCCTGAATGATAAACCGGCCCAGTCTCGTGCAGACGTCAAGCGTATCGTAAACGAATGTATTGAACGCCATCAGCGCAAAGGCAACTCCCAGTGTTCTGGACACTCCGATACTTTGTAGAAATTCGCCGATGCCATTTGCGTAGATAAAGTTGGGACTGGCTTTTGTCAGTGATGATCCCGCAGGCAGCAGCATCACACAGCACAGAGAAACTATCGCAACCATGGCTTCAAGCAACATGGCTCCATACCCAATCGCGCGAGCACTGCCTTCGTTTCGAAGCTGCTTGGAGGTTGTTCCTGAACAGATCAGCGAATGAAATCCTGAACAGGCTCCGCACGCAATCGTAATGAACAGGATCGGAAACACACCACCCTGCACGGGATGCGTCCAGCCGGTGAAGGCCGGTTGCTGGATCGACTGACCGCCCATCATAATTCCGAGCGCGCCGGCCCCAAGTGCAGCGTACAGAAAGTAGCCACCCAGCTGACCGCGCGGCTGCAGCAAAAGCCACATTGGAGCGACCGATGCCACTGCACAATAGAGCAGAAGGAAAATATCCCAACTTCGAACGGCGTAGAGTGCCGCATCTTTTGACGACATTTCCGGCCACATGTTTTGCAGGATGACATCCAGATTGAACGGAATGAATGGCCCAATCCAGATCGCAAGCCCCACGAGCGGAAGGAAGATCCACGTCGCTTTTTCCATGGACAGTTTTCCTGACCGGACAAGCAGACCCATCACGATGGGCAACACCAGATAAAGCAGCGACGAAGTGGCAACTCCTCCCGCCTGAATGATCTGAGATCCAGCGTCAGGATCTGCCTTCGCATCCGCAATGGCCCCGTAGGTTTGTCCCGATTGCAGATCAAGAGCACCGACAAACATCGTGGCGGTGATGTCCGTAAATGCCACGACGATATAGACCAGGGCCAGCCAGACAAATGCCAGAAAAAGAATATACGCGCGGCCGCTGATGTGGATTCTTACGACTTCAATAATGGACGTCGCCCGATGGCGAATGGAAGCCACCAGCGCCGCAAAATCGTGGACGCCGCCCACAAAAACAGAGCCGACAAGGATCCACAACAGGGCTGGCAACCAGCCGAAGGCCACACCCGCCAGAATCGGTCCAACAATCGGACCGGCGGCGGCAATGGCCGAGAAATGCTGGCTCAGCAACGGAGCCGTGTCACACGGCACATAATCCACATCGTCCCGCATCGTGACGGCGGGCGTGGGCGTCTGATTGTCCAGCTGAAACAAGCGGCTCAGCAGTCGTCCGTAGGTGAAATAGGCGATCGTCAGAATGACGGCCGAAAACACAACGATGGCCAGCATTTCCATGATAAGTGGGCTCCTGAAGAGAAAGTCGGAGCCATCAGTCTATCGCACCGAAGGGCTGGAACGAAACGGAAACATTTGCAGATCCTGGCTGGGAATTTCAGCACCCTCAGCCATTGCCGTTTATCGCTTTTCAAATCGATCCACCACATCTCTGAATTCTTTCAGCTGTGAATAGTCCTGATTCCAGGTCGTGTACATCACTCCGATCACTCCCGGGATCTTGTTCTTTTCGACCGTCTCCAGCCACTTGCCAATCTGTTCGGCATCAGCATCATAAAATCCCGCAAGCACCTGCTGATGACCTCGACCTGCGAAAAAAGCCAGACTCTCAGCACGCACTCCGAAGTTCCAGTTCATGATGATCACGTCCTTCTCAAGCCCTTCCCAGGAGCCTGACAGATCGCCGTTGACAAGGTAGTAATTGTCCACAGCGTTATGGTGCGGATCGAACATGTCGTTCCATACGAAGATGCGACGATCCGTACTTTGTGACTGGAGGAGATTTGTGCAGAACCGAACATTATCAGCAACGACCTGCCCGGGAGTTTTCCCGAGCTTCCGAAACGATTCGTCCCAGCCCATCAGACGCCATTCATCGTGCGACATCATTCGATCGGTGCCCGGAAATAGCTTTTCAACGCCGTCAGCCTGCTGCCGGAGCAGGTCGAGAAACGCAGGCTCTGTCACACAAGCACAGACCTGGCCATCATAAATAATATGCGTGTGGTACCATGATACTCGAAGCCGCGTTCCGTCTGCCCAGTTGCCTTTCATTCGAATCGGCGGTGATTCATGCCACACGTCGTATTCGCCAGCATAGGGAACTATGCCCAGCTGATCATCTTTTACGTACTCGAAGTCCGTGCCCTCTTTTAATTCCCGGGAAGCAGGCCCCTCCGTGGCCACACTCAACGGAGTTCCCTCCCGCCGCAGCACATTGGTCAGCCCACATTCTTCGATTTTCGCATCCGCCAGCCACATGGATCCGCCAGTCGGCCCCCAGGCTCCGATGTAAACATTTACGGATGTGTTGTGCAGAGAATTGAACGTGATGTGACGAGTCGACCAGTCATGAGTCCGCGTGACCTGCAGATTTGTGTGAGTCAGCCGGCGCCCAGACTTTGGATCCAGCACGGCAATCTGCGGCTGCCCTCTGAAGTTGTCCGTCTTCACTCGCACCGAAACGCGGTAGTGTCGATACGGCGACACTTTCACTACCTTCATGGCCCGACAGTTTTCTCCCTGAGGATCGGTTGTTTTCAGGCCATTGTTCTCAACCTTCAGCGATTCATCCACGAAGTTCCATTGCTTTCTGTCCTTAAGCTCTGGCAGCAAAACGTCAGGATCAGGAACAAGCTTCGCTTCGCCCGCCTGAATCTCAAACAACGCATCCTTCACCGGCAGTCCGTCCGCCAGATTCACATTCTGCGACAGCAGGCTGTTCGAGTATCCCACGGGGAAGACGGCCGGGACGAGTTTCACATCCAGATCTCGGGCGGTGTTCCCGATGCGGGCAATGTTGTCGAAGTAGCGTTTATCAAGCTCAGGCAGTCGACAAAATTTTGAGTCCGTGATCAGAACGTGAGAATACCCAAGTACACTGCACTCCTTGAGCAGATTTTCGATCCGAGTGACTTCCGTCGGCACCAGCAAATTGGCGGACGCATACACCCAGCGTTCCAGCACCTGAGCGTGGCAGCTTGCACGGCCTGACGTCGAACTCAGGGACACGAACAGCACCGCTGCCACCGCAAGACGCTGCAGGGCCAAGTACTTCGAATCGACCAGTCTGAAGCCGCGAAAGTAAGACTGCATGTTGACCGCTCGCCGGCACCGCGGAATTGTGAGCGAAGTTCAGAACAGAACTCGCAAGTCTCAGCTTCCACGCAGTGCGCCTTGTGAAGATTGTGCAGACAGAACCTTATACAATCAATCGTTATCAGTCGTTGATGCATGAGTCCTGATCACATTGTGGCCCGCTGACCTGAACGAACGGCCGGCTTCAGCTCTCCCGGATGCTGGCTTCAGAAGCATACAGGTGAAGAACAGTGCGGCGGATACTCAGCCGCACGCCGCCGGGAAATGACCAGCGAGGCGGACGGCCTGTGATCGCGGCGTCACTCAGCCTCTGCCATTGAACGGCGTCCATTCGTTGCCTGGGCCAGCCCTGAAGAATCCACGTCAGAATCAGCGAATGTCGCACCAGTGGCTCTGGCCAGTGTGTCAGCTGCGTTCGGTCCAGCTTCACTTCTGTCGCCGTCACTTCCAGCAGACTGGCCTTCAGAATCGTTTCCGCAACCTGATCCATGATCTCGGTGGTGAGACGCGCCTGATGACTTAGTCTAAGCAGGCTGGATTCGAACACGCGAGCCTGGTCATCTTCCATCGACCGCAGCAGCAGGCGAATGCGATTTCTTGCAAACTCCGCAGTGCTGTTGGAAGAATCCTCGCGGCACGTGACTCCACAAGTGGTCAGATACTGCAAAACTGTGACACGATCGATTCTCAGCATCGGTCGGATGATCCGCACGCCCTGCGAACACTGACGAATCTCGGGGATGCCACGCAGGCCGCGCAGGCCTGTCCCGCGCAGCAGACTAAAAAGCAGGGTTTCTGCCTGGTCCTGCTGGTGGTGGGCCGTGGCAATCAGCGGAAGATTTCTTGCCAACGCCGTTCGCTGCAGAAAATCGTAGCGGGCCGTTCGAGCCGATTCTTCAAGACTGCCACGAGAATCGGCTCGCAACGCTTGAGCGGACAGAGCTTCCACAACACAGGAAACTCCGGCTGTTCGACAGGCCTCACGGACAAATTCGGCGTCTTCATCGCTTTCAGCACCGCGCAGCCCATGGTTCAGATGGGCCACTTCCAGCTGCTGAATTCCGGTTTTCTGAGCCAGAGCGAGTACGCCATTCAGCAGAGCCATGCTGTCTGCGCCCCCGGAAACGGCCAACAGCACCCCGTGGAGACCGTCTGCCAGGCGCGTCAGCCCGTCATGCAGAACATCAAGAAAAGGGCACGGGTGATTCATCACGCAATCGGATCTTCAGACGACAATGATCTCTACTTCTGAACTCCGCGGTTCCCAGCCGGTTGATTCGCGGAACTGCTTTGGTAGCATGCCGAGGTCTCTTTGAAAAGCCATGCAGAACAAAACTGTCTGGTGACTCAAGAGTGTTAACAGATATGGTTTCCGGACCTGCTGTAAACCTGACTGTATGATCGCTCGGCGTTGGTTGGCCAGTGCTGAGCAGCCTGAAATTCGTCTTTGAGCTCCTTTGAACTCACGGACCCCTGATTTCACACACCATGATTTTCCTCGGACTACTTCTTCTTCTGGTCTACTGCCTGGTTGTTGCTGCAGAATCTCTGTGGCAGCCATCAGATGAGTGCGTGCGCCGACAAACATCCGGAAAGCTGCAAAGCGTCCGAAATGGTTCTGTTGTGATTCACATGATTGACCATTCGTTGCTTGCTGCAACGGGCTCTCCTGGCATCGCATTAATTAAGCGACTGTCTGACTGCCTGAAGTGTTCGCGTGTGTGCAGGAGATTCCTGCTTCTGGCTGTTCAGATGTGGCAACCTCTCAGGCCGACACACACAATCGCCTCTCGGTGATTATGTCTGGTCACGCAGTCAGGTCTTACATGCTTAAACAAAAGCATGCAGGGACGATTTGTGATTGAGGGGCGTGTCCATGGCAGATCCGCTGATTATCGGCACACTGGCCGGCATCGTGGGGATTGGTATCGGTTACCTGATTGATCGCGTGATCAAAGGGGGTGCCTACAAAACTCGTGATGAAATTGTGCAGCAGGCTCAGCGTGATGCTGAGAATGTACGCAAGAACGAAGAACTGAAAATTAAAGAGGACATGCTTCGTCGGCGCGAAGAGCTGGAATCGAAGCTTGAAGAATCCCGAGGCCAGCTTCGAACGCGCGAAAGGGAGCTGGACAAGCAGCAGGCTAATCTGGAAGAACAGCAGGACTCCTTCCGCAAGAAGGAAAAAATGCTCCAGGGCACTCAGCAAAAGCTGGCTGAACGTACAAAGGCCATGGAGGCCAAAGAGAATGAACTGAACCGCCTTCTGAAGGACGAACAGGAAGTTCTCTACAAGATCAGCGAATTGACTCGCGAACAGGCCACCGAACAACTGCTGAAGCGACTGGACCGGGAACTTTCCGACCAGACAGGCGCAATGATTTTGAAGCATGAGGCAGAGATCAAGCTTGACTGCGAACGCAAAGCTCGCGAAATCATCGGTATGGCCGTGCAGAGATACGCATCGGCCCACACCTCAGAAACAACCGTTTCGACAGTGGATATCCCCAGTGATGAAGTCAAGGGACGCATCATTGGACGTGAAGGCCGCAACATTCGTGCGTTCGAAAAAGCCACCGGTGTGGACGTCATTGTGGATGACACTCCAGGCGTGGTGATTGTTTCTGCCTTCGACAACGTCCGCCGTGAAATCGGCAAGATGTCGCTGGCGAAGCTGATTCAGGACGGACGCATCCATCCGTCACGCATCGAAGAAATTGTGGCTGAGACCACGAAGGAAATGGACGACCACATTCGTAAGCTCGGCATGCAGGCCTGCGAAGAAGCCAGTGTGCGCGGCCTGCATCCAAAAATCGTCGACCTCATGGGCCGACTTCATTTTCGAGTCAGCTACAGTCAGAACGTCCGCCAGCATTCGATCGAGGTGGCTCATCTGACCGGCATGATGGCCGAGCAGCTCGGGCTGGATGGCACGCTCGCACGTCGCTGCGGATTTCTGCACGATATCGGAAAAGCGGCCGACCATGAAATGGAAGGCGGACATCCGGCAGTGGGAGCGGAACTGCTCAAACGATACGGTGAAGGTTCGGAAGTGGTCCACTCGGCGGCCGGACATCACGACGATATCCGCCCCGAACATATCTACACGGTCCTTGTGGCCGCGGCGGATGCCATCTCGGCCGCTCGTCCCGGAGCACGCCGCGAAACACTCGAAAAGTATGTGCGCCGTCTGGAAGAACTGGAAGGACTCGCCTGCGGTTTCCCCGGCGTCGATCATGCGTTTGCGGTTCAGGCCGGACGTGAAATCCGCGTCATTGTGGACTCGTCGCGCGTGAATGACCGCCAGGCGGCTCGCATGAGCCGTGATATTGCCAGCGCCATTGAGCAAAGCCTGACATATCCGGGGGAGATAAAAGTCACGGTCCTTCGCGAAACTCGAAACGTGGAGTACGCGAAGTAGCAAATTCCGTTGCAAAACCTCCTGCGATCCGGGGAACGATTGCAAAAAACTGGGAAGTCCGTATTCAAGACTGCGGAATCCCAGACGGCTGAAACCGGTGGACGACTTGTGCCAACAAGACGCCACCTGATTCCGCCGCAGTGGACTGCGTTTCCCGGTCGTCCCCTGCAGGTTCCCCTGCCTATAATGTCTGAACATTCACATTTGCAGCTCAGCACCAGCCGCTGCTTTTATCAGAGGTCCGTTTTTCAGGCGACTTCTGACAAATTTTGCGTTCTCTGGTTCTGGCTGCGAAACCTTTTCCCGTACTGACAGAATTCATCAAGCGTGACCAGGAAACCATCCTCCAAAATTCCGGCTCCAACGGCCGACCCCGATGCGATGCGAGATTTGCTGGGGTATTTGAATTTTTCGCAAGGCTCTGTCAGTGCTCGCTTTAGAGCGGTCCTGAATGAGCTGTTTCGCAATCCACAGCGGGCGGCTTCATCAGCCGCGCTGCGCGACTTTCTGCTGACCGAACTCCAGCGACTTTCGGAATCAGGCGAAGCAGCGTGCGCAAATCCGGCGCAGGCGGAATCCGTGATTCGGCTGACCCTCAATGAGTTTCTGCCCGCGTATCGGGCTCATCATGCCGACCTGCTCGGGCACCTGCCGGAAGCGGATTTTTATTCGCCATTCCTGCTGGCCCGGATGTTCGAAGCCGTCCTGGCAGCGCGAGCTGAATCAGGAGAAGATCAAACCCCACAGATTATCGAAGGTGCTCTTCGCCGCCTCAATCATTTTGTCGGATATCGCCCGGTTGCTGTGCTGGAGAACGATCGGCGTTCTGAAGTTTATACGCACGAACGATTCTGCCCCGTGCCTCTGTATTTTGGTGACGTCGGAGCAGCCACAGGTCTCTATGAATCGCTGATTACGTCCACGATCGCCTTTATGCAGGGTCTTCCTGAAGATCTTGTGGCCAGTTCCCACTTCGCAATTGACCGTCTTGCGGAACTCAGTCTCGACATGCGGTCGCACGACCATCTGCATCCCGTTAATAAGCGCACGAACTACGTCTTCGGCGAATGGGATCCAGACGAAATTGACACACGAGGCTACTATCGTCGGTTCGTAGTGCGGCGCCTGATTCTGGATTCGCTGATTGACTGGATCAAGGCGGGTGGTACGAAGGCAGATCCGGAAAGATTATTTGATGCGTCCGCGGTGCTTGCAGGAACCATCCTGATGGCTTCGGCGATCAGCGGCTCCGGTCCTCAGACGTATGACTCCAGTATCTCGCTGACATCACTGCTTCCCGTGGTCGCTCGACAGCGCGACAACTTCTATCAGCGCCTGCTGGACACGGCAACCGGTGAACGAGCCCGCAGGCTCAGGAAGCTGGCGAATGAATCCCGCCAGCCGTTTGGGCATGTGCGACACGAACTGAATATGTACCTTGCGAAGTATGGTGCAGATCAGGTTCAGCATCGCCATTTATCGTGGATGTTCGCACGCATGGGCTTTGAAGAGGCCAGTTGCGAGGAAGCTTCGATCATCCCATGCCTTTCCGCGCGATTCGAATCAGAAATTCAGTCACGTCTGGTTATGGTCCCGCGCATTGTCCGCAACGGGGAACTGGACACCGCGCGCAGGCTGATTACCGAAGTGATCGATTTTCTGCATCGGGGCATTGAGTGCGGCGGACTCGTCGACCCGTGGAATATCCTTGGTTTTCAGGGATTATTCCCTCTGTTCTTTGCCCGGGAAGATTCCATTCCGGATTCCCGCGTTGAAGTGCTGCTGGACATCATGGGGCAGATTTTCGATGTCTGCGCACTGACCATGAGTGAAGCCGCAGCGGCCGGACGGAAAGATCTGCATGATTCTGTGCTGAAGGATTTTCAGGAACTCGCCGAACACTGGGATCGTTACGCGACCACAACCGTCAACGACCTTTCGCATGTGGAAGGAATGAAGTCCGTAGAAGCCGCCACTCAGGTTGCGCGGGTGCTCGCGGAATGGCGAACGGCCGGAGAATCTGCCGGAGATATTTCCTTCTGGCGACAGCATGTTGAAGACTTCGACGCAACCAGCAGCTTTGCTCAGGTAGTGACGGCTCTGCTGGATCGCAAGGATCATGTGGCCGCCATGGGGCTACTGATGCAGTGGCTCAGCTATGCCGAAACCGTTCCACTGGAGAACGGTCCGCACTCCATCCACCGCATGCTGCACCGCCTGCTGCAGTGCATTTGTGATCAGCCGGAACCGGACAAACGCTGGAACAATCTGCGCCGCCTGTTCGCTTTTATCGAAGCCAATGCCGGGTTGTTCTGGGAAATCCCCAGTCTTGGAGAATTCGCCGAACAGCGAAAGCGGGGCCGAAAAGGTGGTAAGGAAAAGGACGATCTGGACATCGAGCACCTGTTCGATGGCGAAGAGTCCGACGACAAACTGCTCGAAGCCGCATGGGACGACGTGACCTATCGCGACTCCACCGATGACGGCAATGCGTCCGACACAATGGACGGCAGTTCGGCGCCAGGAACAACGGAATTCGAAGTTCTCTATCGGCAGATGGAACCTCGGCTCAAATTCCTTCACACCGTCGGATCACTGTGGGGAATTGCCGCCGTCTGGGTTTCGCGTTCAGCCGCAACATCTGACACGGCCGACGATCAGAAGGAACACCTGCGGGAATGGCTGGCTTCCATTCGTGGTCGGCTGCAGGGGCTGAGTGACCTTGTTCGCGAAGTACGCGACTATGAAATTACCACGCTGGGTTCCGGCCTTGAAGGCAATATTGAATACGACATTCAGATGCAGTGTCGGTTTCTGCTGATGCAGAATGCGCTGTCGACGACTGTCGAATTTCTGATGGCAGAACGGCTGATTGGCGCAGTCATCTCCGAAGAATCCATCACCAAAGACACCGCTTCGCTGGACCGCCAGTTGTCGCGGATGTTCGGAGCCGTTTTTGCCCAGGATGCCGACTCGGCTCGCAAATCCTTTCCGGCTTTGTGCAAAGAACTTAAACGCAGGCCGCTGCTCTACGTGCCGTTTGAAAACGGTGGCCAGCCAGCCGCCATTTTGAAGGCCCGGACTCTGCAGTCGGTCATCCGTGTCCTGCTCAGCCAGCTGCCACGTCTCGGACTGCTTGCGGAAACCTTCGAGCTGCTGCAGGTTTCTCTGCAGATGGAACGTACGTCCCGGCCCTCGGGTCAGGCAGTGACGGAGTTCGACCGCCTGTTCCGAATTGGACTCAGTAGTTCCGTGGAAGCTGTTCTGCAGTCCGCCGCCCGGTGGAAGGGAGAACCCAGCCAGAAGGTGAAGAACATCCTGAAGAGAATTCAGAGATTACTGGATTCCTATTCAGACCTCTGGACTCGCCACAGCGGCTCCATGCGACTGTCGATCGTGGAAGACCTGCACGATGATGAATATGCGAAGGAAGTCAAAGAATTCATCGAAACATACGGCGAGGATCTGTTCCACACCCGGATGCTGACTTTGGGAAATGCCCGAGCCATTCTTCATCACGGCGCGGAGACTCTTTTTGATGAACTGCAGGAGACTGTTGCTCTGACTCAGAACGTCAAAATTCTGGAGGACCTGGAGTCGGGTGTGCTGGATCGTGAGGACGCTGCAGAAATGGCGGAGTTCGTCTACGAATGCGTGGTCGACAACTTCGATCGGTTTCTGGAATACAACACCACGACCACACATTCAGATTATGGCAATCGGCTCTACTGCCTCCTCGATTTTCTGCGGCTGGAGGCGCTGTACGATCGGTTCGAATGGAACACTATTCCATGGCAGGTCGCCCACGAAACCATGGTGCGTCGCGGAGAACTGGCAGTCGCGGCCGGAGTTGAAGAATACGTTGGCGATGAATCTCGGGAAATTTCCAACTCCTTCGTTGAAGAACTGGTGCAGCTGGAATCGGAATACGGTGTTCGCCTTCCAGCCTTGCACGACCATGTTGGTGAGCGAATCATTGGAGCTCTCGCCCAGAACCGGATGGCCGCCCTGGTCTCACGTTCGTGCCCGGGTGCTGCCGGACTGACTCAGGAACAGGTGACCGTCAATTTCCAGACGCTTCGCAACGAGATTGCAGAATTCATGAGCACCCGAATCGGCTCGGGAATTGAACCTCCCGACTGGATGCAGCGACTGGCGACTGAGCTTGACCGAGTTCAGGAGGGACGACCTGGCCAGCTGACAGATTCGTTAATGGAAGGCGAATTTCAAAAGCTCGGACAGAAAGCCATCGACCAGCAAATCTCAGACATCAGCAAACTGAACGACGCCGCTGGTTCCGGGATGTAGTTTCCAAACTATCGCTCAACCGACGCAGGGTCAGTCGGCGTGGACATAAGCCGTAGCGGAAGTCGCCAAGACTTTCGGCACCCCGGTTTTTGAAGGGAAAAACCGAAACATAAAGAATACATGGGCAAGGTCGAGTTTGACGACGAAGCAGCCATCTTCCACGGGGAAGTGATCAACACCCGTGACGTGATCACGTTCCAGGGCGAGAGTGTCCGTGAACTGACGCAGGCGTTCCACGATTCAGTCGATGATTACCTGGCTTACCCACTAAGTGAGGGATTGAGCTTTTGCGTTTTTTCACCCACGCGCCCACTCACGCCTGCAGCCGCACCCAATCGGTACTACTACCATCCGCAAGCCACTGCCGGATCAGCACAAACTCATCCGCCGCAAGACTTAGACGGTAGCCATCCACCGCGCCCTGAAGAGACACCTGCTCCCCAGACCCACCCTGCGACGTCATGTAAAGCAGCACCGTCCGAGACAACGCCCCGGTCGTCGGCGACACCACCGTCAGCAGAGAACCCGCCTTCGTGATCTGTACCTGATAACTGCTCGCCCCAACCACCGCGTTCCAGGCAATCATTCCGGCCTGACCAGCACGACTCAAACCACTCACCGTCACGCCAGACACCCTCGCCAGCGGGCGAACCGTCAGAATAACAACCGACCACGCACTCGGCCCGATCTCTGAATGACTGGCCCGCACCAGAATTCTATAAACGCCAGCCCGCAGATTCGCCGGACCAGTGAAAGACGTTCCCGACACGTTTGTCTTCAGCACATACAATTTCGTCACCGTGTTATAAACCCACACGTCGTAGCCAGCCGAGGCCCCTGAAACCGCTCCCCAGACCCCTCGAAACGGAGTCCCCACGATCACCGGTGACGTACGAAGGTTTGTGACCGGTGAAAGTTTGACCGTAATCACCTTCGCGTTGGACCACGCTCCATCAGCAGTTCCATTCAGAGCTCTCACTTGCAATCGATACCTGCCAAAGGCAAGTCCATTCACGATCGAGTACGACGTCCCCGAGCTGCGAAGTGTTCTCGTCACCGATCGCGTTTCATCCGTCAGAGCCAGCTCATATCTGGTCGCACCGGGCACCGGTTGCCATGTGATGGATCCCGCAACGCGATTGGCCGACAATCCGGTTGTTGTAACTCCCGTGACTTTGGCAAGTGGCTGGACCGTGAACGTGCGAGCCAACACGGAGCTGCTTGTGGAGGCGGGGACTCCAACGACCTGCAAAGTCACTTGATAACGACCGGCTGCGATCGTCAGTGCCACATCACTTCTGCTGACAAGTCTGTCGACAACCGGCGAGCTTGCGCCAACCTGCGATTCTGTTCCAATCAGCGAGACCAGCACCCGATACCGGCTTCCCCCGAGCACATCGTCCCAATTCAACGTACCCGAGACGCCAGCGATGACGGGCAGGCCAGAGATGGAAGCCGTGTTGACAGAGCGATGCTTCACGGCAAAGTCGATGTGGTCCAATCGCCGGTGATCGAACCAGTCACAGGTCGCACGGCGAGTCGCCAGGTTCCGGCCTCAAGGCCATCAGGCAGAATGGCGGTCGGCTGAGTCACCGTCAGCGATCGACTGGAAGCAGGTAGCTGGCTCACGGACGAAACAATCACTTCGTACCCGGTTGCCCCTGTGGCCGCCGTCCAGCGGAATGTCACAGGATTCCTTGTGGCGACTGTCGGAAAGCCAGTGATCGACGATGCCAGAACGGGCGTCGGTTTTACCACCAATGCCTTTTCCGCAGACCAAGCACCCGGAGCCACTCCCGCACCACCGACCGCCCGAATCGCGAGGCGATAATCGCCTGCCAGCAGATTCACGGGTGTCGTATAAGCCGCCCCAGTCGTCGTCACCGTGTGAGCCACAACACCGCCTCGAATGAAGCTCAGCTCATATCCAGACGCCCCGGAAACGGCATCCCATGTAATATTCCCTGATTGGCCCGCAGTCAGCTGTGGGATAACAATCGAGGCTACATCCACCTGAGCAAGGATAGTAACATCCTGCGGCACTTCGAAGGTCTTAACTAACACCTTCCCGTCAGAGATCCGAGTCCCAATCACAATCAACTTACCATCATGCATGGCAAGCGATCCGTTCCGAAACTCAAACCCAGCTCCGAACAGCTCCGTAGTCGTGTACGTCATCTTCTCATAGGCCGAGTTGAAGACCGTCAAGTAGCCATCATCTCCTTGCGTCGCCACAAAGAACTTCTCACCTACGGCAATCTCTCCTCTCGACACACCTGGAAGCTCAGCACGCACAGTACCATCAAGGCTAAATATTGCTGTCTCGTCCTGATAAGTCTCTGGGTTGTCGTATAAAGAAGCGCTCAGGACTCCATTAGGCGATTCAAAAAGACTCATAGAGTCCATTCCTTCACCCCTAGAGGTCTTGAAATCAGCATTCGAGAGAACATACTCTCCCGTAGTAGAATTTAGCTCATAAACCACCCCTACTGTATTAAAGTTGATATCAGAACCTCTTGCCCCGATGAATCGATTGTCGTCTGTTATCGACTGGGCAATCATCCTAAATCCAGCAATTCCTGGCAAATGATGCAAAATATTCTCCCCGACATCTGCATAACCCGCAACATCGTTATTGATGGCAAGACTCATACGACCCGTAGAACTGACATCCATCGCAAGCGAAGAGCTAGCATCTGGGATCAATGTTAACTTACCTGTCTTATCCCAAGAAGCGACGCCTTGACTGTTATTGACAGCCTCCGCAAAGCCGGTGAAGGAAACTTCCCCATTTTTCTTGAAAATTCCAGATACAGCACCAAGACCATCCATAGTAAGAGTACTTTTCTCGCCTGTCTGAAGGTTTAAGGTGCCTACTACTGGAGACTCTGGAGTGGCGCCAGGCACATACAAAACTCCATCAAACACTCTCGAATCACCCCTGCGACCATTCACTTCAGCAAACACCGTCGACAACTCATGTTCCGAAAGCTCAGGTCCCAGCTCAGGTGCGCTTAGCACCACTCGTTGTTCTAACTGCTCTACGAGCTCTGAGAAGAACTCAGCGGCGACGAGCCGGTGAGCTTGTCGTCGTCTTCGCCCAGTCGGCTTAACAACATCCGTCACGACTGCACGAACTCGACCAATGATAGATGCAACCAACATAAGACTTCTCTCTTATCTAAAAATATCCCAACCCGACGCGTCAGCGAGGGATTGCCCCGCACGCCGCCTTCCGGGCGGCTTGCCGCTCGTGCCACGGGGCGGAATCCGACCTGAGCCTGAGGCGCTAGCCGATTTCATCCTGTCAATTCTGCAAGCGCACTGTAGATTTCGCGACAGAGATCATCTTCGTTTAACCCGTTGCCGACAGGCCAGTTTTGTTACTCGGCCTGGCCTGTTGGCCACGGGTTAAACGATGAAATCAACAAATCGGCTAGCGCCTCAGGCTCAGGTTGTGATGAAATCCACAACCCGCCAATACTCGCGCAGACTACCACCGACTGCAGGGTGAGGCCAGCCATTTCTAAAATCCCGCCCAGCTCGTCTCGTAACGTTACGCGACGAACGTTTCGCTTCTCTGCGTGATGAGGCCAGCTTCCGCAAGCCTTGGCGGCTTCCGCCCATAGCCGGCTCGTAGGCCGTCGATTTAGTCACAACGGTGAGCCGCATGGCGCTAGCCGCGGGTGTTTTCGCTGTGTATTTCACACTCTCACCCGCAGCTAGCGCTTTGCGGCTCACTAAATCGACAGCCAGCTCGCCTGGCAGGAAGCCAAGTTCCATAGCGGTGAGTCACCATTCGTCGTGCAAAACTTTCCGCCCCGGTTGGACAAGCCAACCGGGGCGGCCTATCGCTCGTGCCTGTTGACTAACTACAAGATCCCTCGTTCCGAGGCTCCAGCCTTGGAACGCCCTGCACACAAGGCTCCAGCCTTGCGTGAAACTCGTCGCAGGAGGCAGGAGCCTCCTTGCAGTGTGTTCCAGGGCAGGAGCCCTGGAACAAGGAGGGAGTCTTACGACAACTTACGTTCGCGTATCCAGTCGGTGTGGAATTTTTCACCGCGAGGCTTGTCAGTACGTTCGTAGGTGTGAGCCCCGAAGTAGTCTCGCTGAGCCTGCAGCAGGTTTGCTGGAAGACGGCCGCGACGGTAACCATCATAGTAGGTCAATGCCGCGCTGAAGCCGGGGACTGGAAGGCCAAGCTGGAAGGCCGTCGAAACGACTCGACGCCATGACGGCTGAGCCTTGTTGATGGCTGTCTTGAAGAAGTCGTCCAGCAGCAGGTTTTCGAGGTTTGGGTTCTTGTCGAACGCCTTCTTGATGTCTTCAAGGAAGATCGACCGAATAATACAGCCGCCGCGCCAGAGGTAAGCGATTGGTCCGTTGTGCAGCTTCCAGCCGAACTCTTTGGCAGCCGCGTCGAGCTGAACATAACCCTGAGCGTAACTGCACAGCTTGGATGCGTACAGAGCCCATTTCACGTCGTCGATAAACTGCTTCTTGTCGCCCGTGAACTTGGTGTCAGGACCTGTGAGAACCGCTTCGGCTCGAACACGAGCATCCTTCTGAGCCGACAGGCAACGAGCGAATACGGCTTCTGTGATGAGTGTGGTTGGCACGCCGAGATCCAGAGCATGCTGGCTCATCCATTTGCCAGTGCCCTTTTGACCGGCGGTATCCAGAATCAGATCGACGAGGTCCTTGCCGGTTTCTTTGTCCTTCACGGTGAAGATGTCACGAGTGATCTCGATCAGGTAGCTTTCGAGTTCACTTTCGTTCCATTCTTTGAACACATGATACAGCTCTTCATTTGTCAGGCCGACACCGTATTTCAGGAGGTAGTAGGCTTCGCAGATCAGCTGCATGTCGCCGTATTCAATGCCGTTATGCACCATCTTGACATAGTGCCCTGCCCCGGCTTCGCCAACCCATTCGCAGCACGGGATATCGTTGTTCGGTCCGACTTTCGCGCTGATTTTCTGGAAGATGTCTTTTACGAACGGCCAAGCTTCCGGATGGCCGCCCGGCATGATGCTCGGGCCCTTCAGAGCGCCTTCTTCACCGCCGGAAACGCCAGTGCCGATGAAGCGAAACCCTTCTTCCGCCAGTTGCTTGCTGCGGCGGTTTGTATCGACATAGTCGGCATTTCCGCCGTCGATGATAATGTCGCCCTTGGCGAGCAGTGGCTTCAGTTGATTGATGACTGCGTCAACCGGCTGACCGGCTTTGACCATGATCATGACTCGACGCGGTGACGCCAGGCTGTTGACGAAGGCTTCGAGCGTGTCGTAGCCCTTGATCCGATTCTGTGTTCCCGCTTCGACAACTCCCGGCGGACGGCTGCCGAGCCCGCTGACGAACTCATGAGTCGTCTCAGTGGTGCGGTTGTAGACTCCCACTGAGAATCCCTTGTTGGCCATGTTCATGACCAGGTTCTGCCCCATTACCGCCAGGCCGATCAGGCCGATATCGTGTTTTGACATGTTTCTCGACTGAATCTTTCAATGAGTTCAAAAACAACACAAAGGGCCGCAGTCTCGATCAACTTCAGTGGATCACTCAAACAATGATTCTGCGACAAACGAAAAACCTGGCAGGACCTGACCACCGCTGACAACTGCTGAGTGACGGCAGATAACCGGCTCAGCTGCAGCGGAGTAGACAGTAATACTTTTCATCTTCGGGCTAATCACCCAGACCAGCGGCACACCTGACTCCAGATATGCGTTGATCTTGCTTTCTAAGGTATCCACCTGATCACTTGGGGAAAGTATCTCCACTGCCAGAATTGGCGGACCATTGATGTACGGCGAATCTGAAGGAGTGGACTGCAGCACGGATTGCCCAAAAACGGCGACATCAATCCCGACGGACAAACCTTCCTCGTCGAGCACGCATCCCACTTCGCCACTGAACGTCTTTGCTGGAAAACCAGCCTGTTGAATCCAGTTCTCCAGCAAACGTCCAATCAACAACTCGATGCGAGCGTGTTGTCTATTCCGTTTCGTCATGAGATCACCCTCTTCGGCATTGGATTCGTCATATACGACTCCCTTGACCAACATCAGGGTAGACCCTTCGGGTAAATTGAATGACTCGAATTCACGAACGGTCATTCGAGTCCCTGGTCTGGGCATTTTCTGCAATGTGGCAATTGACATATGAAAATGCTCCGGACTTTCAAGAGATTTCTATTCCTGCATCGACACGAGAACTATACGGGCTCTGTGAATCCAGCGAACGTCCAAAAAGGCTAAAAATTGCTGATTCGTTATCGCTGCACGCGAGCCGAACCCCCGGCGGCAACGCCTTCGACTTCTTTGATCGTCGCCATTGTTGTGTCGCCTGGGTAGGTCGTCAGCAATGCGCCGTGAGCCCAGCCCATGTTCAATGACGTCTGGGCGTCTTTGCCATTCAACAGACCGTAGAACAGGCCAGACGCGAATCCATCGCCGCCACCAATGCGGTCGATGACGTCCAGTTCCATCGTCTTCGCCTGATAGGTCTTGCCTTCCAGCCAAAGAACCGCGCTCCATGAATGGCGGTTGGTCGAATGAACTTCTCGCAGAGTCGTCGCGACGGCTTTCACGTTTGGCAACTTCTGCGTCACTTCTTCCATCATGCCGAAGAACGCGGCCGGGTCGAGCTTGCCGTGAGCTTCCACGTCCTGACCTGTCAGGCCCAGACCCTTTTGAAGGTCTTCTTCGTTGCCAACGAGAACGTCAACATGTTCAACGATTCGGTTCAGCGTTTCCTGAGCCTTATCAAGACCGCCGCTGATCTGCCACAACTTGGCTCGATAGTTCAGGTCGAACGAAGTCACAGCGCCGGCGGCCTTGGCGGCTTTCATGCCTTCGATGATGACTTCAGGAGTCGTCGGTGACAGAGCGGCGAAGATCCCGCCGCTATGGAACCAGCGAACTCCGCCAGCGAAGATTTCACTCCAGTTGAAGTCGCCGGCCTTCAGCATTCCCGCGGCTTCGTTGCTGCGATTGTAAAACACAACTGGCCCGCGAACGCCGTGTCCCTGATCGCTGTAGACCGTTGCCATGTTTGGCCCGCGAACTCCGTCGTGAGCGAACTTCTTGTAGAACGGTTTCACTCCCATCGCGCGGACTCGTTCGTTGATGAGGTCGCCGATCGGGTAATCCACCATCGCCGACGCAACGCCGGTCTTCATCTGGAAGCAGTCGGCGAGGTTTGCTGCGCAGTTGAATTCTCCGCCGCTGACATGGATCGCCAGCTGATTGGCTTTGCGGAATGGAATGATGCCTGGGTCGAGCCGGTGTACGAGGGCTCCAAGGGAAACAAAATCCAGAGCACCAGACTTGGGGACGTTGAGCATTGAACAAATCCTTTGGGACCCCCGCAGCAAACAGCCGCAGGCTTGATGAAAAGACGGGAGATTATCGGCTTTCAGGTCTGTTTAACTTGAACAGGCCGCGTGACAGGTATTTTTTTGCCGGATTTGAGACGTATCGTAGGTGGTTCCCGTGAGGAATTCAAAACAAGTTCTTTTCGAGGCCGAATCATTCCCATTCGAGTTACACACGGGCCAGAAGATCGAAGTTTTACAAGGCAACAGAATTGAGGTGAATTCCGCGCCTGATTCCTGTTTCGTACACTCCCGGCTGAACCCAGCCATCGACTATGGATTAGAAACTTCTTATGCGACAAATTCTCCCGCTGCTCTGTGCTTGGTTTTTTCTGACTTCACCAGGCACTTCCAACGCGCAAACACTGGACGCAAAGTTGCCGCCAGAGCCTGTGCTCGCTGTGAATCCGCTGATCTCACGAATTGCGTTTGGTTCTTGTCAGACGCAGGATGAACCGCTGCCCATTCTGCGGACAGTGCTCGAATGGGAGCCGCAGCTGTTCATCTATCTGGGCGACAACATCTACGGCGACACCAATGACATGGCGGTGTTGGAGGCCAAGTATGCAAAGATGGGCGAGAAGAAGGACTTCAGAGCCCTGCGAGCCAGCGTGCCGACGATCGCAACGTGGGATGATCACGACTACGGTGCGAACGATGCTGGCAAAGATTATCCGTTCCGAAAAGAATCAAAGGATATCTTCCTGAAGTTCTGGAACGAACCGAATCCAAGTCCGCGCAGGGATCATGACGGCATCTACACGAGTTACCGATTTGAAGATAAGTCCGCAGGAAAGACACTGCAGATCATTCTGCTGGACACTCGGACGTTTCGAGACCTGCCGCTGGAACTGCCGCTGACGTCATGGAAGAACGATTATGTTCCCGATCCGGATCCCACGAAAACGATTCTTGGGGACGTCCAGTGGAAGTGGCTCGAAGAGCGACTGCAGGAGCCGGCTGATCTGCGAATCATTGGCAGCAGCATTCAGTTTTCTCATGAGTACAACGGTTGGGAATCGTGGACCAACTTTCCTCGCGAGCTGCTGAAGATGGTCGATCTGATCAAGTCCACGAAGGCCAACGGCGTTGTCTTTATCAGCGGCGATGTTCACTGGGGCGAACTGTCCGTGCTGAATCCGCCTGACAGTTATCCGCTCTACGATCTGACCGCCAGCGGGCTGAACCGTGACTGGGAGAATGTGGAACCCAACCGAAATCGAGTTGGCGAAGCCTGCTCAGACTTCCATTTCGGAATGCTGGATATCAACTGGTCAGGAAATCCGTCCGTCACGTTTCGCATCCACGACATGACCGGCCGAGCTCGGGTGCGGAAGTCGGTGAGATTGAGTGAATTGAAGTTCTAGTACTTTGTCAACCTTTAATTTAGAATGATTTGGCGACCGGGTGATGTCAATCTTCTGGTTGACCGTTTGGTTCTCTCCGTCCCTACCTGGAGAAATCTCAATGCGAGAATATGAAGTCCTGTACGAGACAATCGAAGACGGATGGATCATGGCAACAGTTCCTGATTTGCCTGGCGCCGTGACTCAGGGTGAGAACATGGACGAAGCAAGGTCAAACATTCGCGAAGTGATCGAACTGCTACTGGCGAGCTATCGCGAACACGCTTTTCAGCACGCATCTCCCGGCGTTGTACGAGAGATGGTGACGATTGACGGCAATGGCAGTGGGGCTTGATTATGAAGCCTGCGAAAGAAGTTGTCTTCGATGGTGTTGCAGCTTTGGAAGGATCAATACCATCACCTTGAGTGGGCTACCCTAAACTGGTGCGGAGCGAATGAAGAAAAAGCGATCTCTTATGATGCGTCTGCTGATCTGGTCTGGATTGGGATTGATTGTCGTCGCGGCGGTCGCCGCAGCATTCTATTGGTACTGGTTTCAGGCCCCGTTCCAACTGACGGCCGATATTCAGTATGGAACGCGAGACAACAAGCCGCTGATGCTGGACGTGTTTCAACCGCCGAATTCGAACGGGGCTGGAGTCGTCTTTATGGTCAGCGGAGGCTGGAAGTCGGGGCCGGGGTCCGTGCGTCCGTTTATGCTGGCGCCGTTTCTTCGGCGAGGCTACACGGTGTTCGCCGTACGCCACATTTCACAACCGGAATGCACGATCGGAGATCTCACTGCTGACGTCATTCGTTCGGTTCGATTCGTACGGTTGCATGCAAAAGAATACGGAGTCGATTCGAATCGTCTTGGGGTGATTGGTGGCAGCTCCGGCGGCCATTTGTCGCTGATGATTGGAACAACCGGCGGCCCCGGCGATCCCAATGCCAGTGACGAAGTCGAGCGCGAATCCAGCGCCGTGCAGTGCGTGGCGTGTTTCTATCCGCCGACTGACCTGCTGAATCTGAAAGGCTCAACGGAGTTTGTGGGCGAAGACGAGCCACCTCGAAGCTTCAAAAAAGGATTCGGACCGCTGGCGGAATCAAAGGACACGTGGAAAGTACTCGGAAGGGAACTCAGCCCGATCTACCACATCACGCCACAGATGCCTCCCACCTTGATTGTTCACGGCGACGCCGACACTCTGGTTCCTGTCGATCAATCAGAACGCTTTGTGGCCGAGGCCAAATCCCAGGGCTGCAAGATTCATTTTGAAACTCGCCCCGGCAAAGGCCATGGCTGGCCGACAATGGTGTTCGATATCATTAAGTTTGCCGACTGGTTCGATGAGCATCTCATGCCGGCAAAGTAAAATAGCCTGTGGCAGTGGCCGCAGGCTGGAGGATTTTGAAAGCGATGGTGGAGGCTGGAGCCTCCGGGCAGTGTGTTCCAGGGCTGGAGCCCTGGAACAAGTGCGGTGAACAGACTCATACGGTTTTGAGGCTACCTGATGCATCGTCAGGCTGATTTCTGCGTTAACGACACCGCTGCCTGGAACGACCATCCGCAGCACCGTCTGGTGGGGTGAACTATAGTGCTCGGGAACTGCCCGGGACGGGTCTTCGCGAATTTGCGACCCTGCGAACGCGAATTCAATAGTGACATGCCCGCTGCAGATAATTGCCCTTCATCCAATGGCTCATCGTCCATGGACAGAATTGGGCTGGCAGTAACAAGCTTACCAGAATCGCGATGATGGCGATTACGACCAGAAGTTCAATCAGTGTGAACCCGCGGCGTCGTTTGAGTCGAAATGGGAGAGGGGCTTCAATCATCTTGTTGTGCCTTGCTTGAACATGGCGGTGTCATGCGGAACACAGCAATCATGCGTATGATCCCCAACGTATCAGATGTGGCAGTTCTGCGATCCTGCGCGGCCGTCGTCCTTAATCCAGGACAACGAATCGCTGCCGACTATTCGGCCGACAGAATCACTCGGTCATCCAGCACGGTCACTGTCCTGAAGTGTTTGCTAAAGAGACGCGGGAAGAACTCAGTCCCCGCCTGCTTTTCCATCGTTTTGTCCAGTCGCACGATTTCTCGAAACACAGCCTTCATCGCCGGCAACTCTTCATCCTTGACTTCAATCGATACGTTATTGGCCCGGAAATAATTGATCAGTTCTCCGATGGTTGCTCGTTCTGCAGACAGCTGAAATCTGGTCGTTCGCAGGGAGCCTTTTGAAGTGGAGTTTGTTGGAGCGTTGGACGGCGAATACATCAGATCAGAAACGATGGAACTCAGCACGACATGCTGTTCAAGAGTCGCGGTCACAAGGGCATTTGCTCCAGTCCATTTTACAGCGGCGGTCGGAACCTTTTCCTGCCAGCCAGCGATGACCGATGACTTAAATTTTGAATCGACCGAATACCTGTGCTGCAGCGACTGCTGAATGTCGACAGGGACAATGGAGAATTCCACAGTGCCCTCAGTCATGCTTAGCGTAAGGTCAAACTGATTAAGAATCACGGCCGCCATTTCCGGAAAGCTCATCCCGGGCAATTGACCTTCCGTCCAAATATCATGTGGCACGGCTTCCGGATTCCGGATCGTTGCCCCTGAGGCATTGGCATAAGTCAGAAGAATCTGTCGCGGCTCCGCGAGGTGTTCCCAATGGACATTTATGTTCGACGTTAACTTGAGAAACTGTTCGGCCGAAAGTTTCTTCCGCTGCGAGTTTACCAGGTTCCTGTTGCGGACGATCAGAAGCGGCAGGCGGTGGACGGTCTCTTTCGTCCCGATGCAGGCGAACCATTCGGTTACGCAGAAGCCGCCATCCGGGATTGCTTCCGTCAGCTGTCTCAGAATTTCAGTCCGCGGTCGAGAATCTGCTTCGATACTTGCCAATTGGTGTGGATCGATGCGCCGGTCTCTCAGGATGATGACTTCTGCCTGTTTTTGAAGATCGTGAACCTGATCACCAAGTTCTGCTCCGTGACTTGACCAGCTGATCCGGGCCGAGAGCGCGGCTTCCAGAGCCTTCCCGGTCTTGTAAGATGGTTCGCTGCCCTGAGCCTGAGCAGGCGTGGTCAGAGCCAACAGCAGAAGTCCGAGAGTTGTAGAAAGTCGGGTCATCTTCCAGGATTCCGGCGGGCAGTCAGGATTTCCAGTCGTTTCAGATCCCATTGGCTTATTCTGGCACGAAGTGTCTTCTGACTGAACCGAAGATCAACAAAAACAGTGTTGACCTGTCGGAACCATCGAGTTTCTGTAGTGATCCACTGGTGCCGAAAGTACGATGTTCACACACGATGCTGACCAGTCGCCGGGGCTGCATCCGAAATGTGGTGTCCTGAGGCCGTTCTGGCTGCAAAAAGGCTGATATTCCTTATGAAACACACACATGCGGTTGGTATCGACCTGGGAACAACGTATTCCTGTATCGCCTGGCTGAACGAACATGGGCAGCCAGTCACCATTCCCAATCAGGAAGGAGAACTGTCAACTCCTTCGGCCGTCTTTTTTGATGGTGATCAGCCGGTTGTTGGGACCGAAGCGATGCGGAACGCGATCGCCAGCCCGGATCGCGTGGTGCAGCATGCCAAGCGATACATGGGAGATCCCAGCAAGTTCTGGAAGATCGATGACATGCGTTATTCGCCGGTCCATATTTCCGGCATGATTCTCAGAAAGATGATTTCAGCGGCTCAGGAACAGATTGGTGAGATTCATGAGGCCGTGATCACGGTGCCGGCTCAGTTCAGCGATGCTCAGCGTCACGCAACAATGCAGGCCGGGCATGCGGCAGGTCTTGAGCGTATCGAAATGATTAATGAGCCCGTGGCGGCCGCGTTATGTCATGTGCTGGGCAATGAAGGCCTGGCCTTTACTGAGCTTGCCATTGATCAGCAGTTGCTGGTCTTCGATCTGGGCGGAGGTACTCTTGATCTGGCGATCGTCAAGTACACCACGAACGAAGTTCGCGTTATTGCGTCCGATGGCGACCTGGAACTTGGCGGGCTGGATTTTACTCGCGTGCTCGTCGATATGGCGGCGGAGAAATTCGTCGCCGATTTTGGTGATGATCCGCGGGCTCACCTTGGCAGTCTGCAGTTTTTGACTTTGGAAGCAGAGCAGGCCAAGCGAAGTTTGTCTGTTCGGCCGCGAGCCGCCATCACTGTCCAGCACGAAGGGCATCGGAAGACTTATCAGATCGAACAGGCGGAGTTTGAACTGCTCAGCCGCAAGCTGATTCAGCGTTCCGAAGAGATTACCCGACGCATCCTGAAGGATAACAAATTCGGCTGGGCTCACATTGATGTTGTGTTGACCACTGGTGGCGCGTCACGCATGCCGATGATTCGTGAAAGCCTGAAAAAGCTGAGCGGGAGAACATTGAATTCCTCACTCTCCCCCGATCAGTCGATTGCTCATGGAGCGGCTTACTACGCGGGAATGTTGTTGTCGAACGATCAGTATGCACGCACCGTTTTCAGCAGCATAGCCTCATCGCGTCTGGCGAAAGTGAAGCAGCAAAGTGTCAATGCGCGAGCTTTGGGGATTCTCGTCCGCGATGAGTCCGGCAAGCGAGTTCCTCATTATCTGATCGAAGCCAATACTCCTCTGCCCGTTGCGCGAACTCATGTCTTCGGCACTGTGGTGGCCAATCAGAATCGAGTTCATGTGCGAATTGTGGAAAGCGGAGCCGGTGCTGATCGCCCGCCGACTGTGCTGGGCGATTGTGAGATTACCGACTTGCCGGCCAATCTGCCTGAAGGCACTGAGATTGAGGTCACAATCAGCTACGACCATCAAGCGCGCGTGCACGTGTCGGCGCGCGAACCTGTCAGCGGTCGGCGAGCGGAAGTAGAACTGGTTCGCCAGGAAAATGTGAATTCGCAGCTGGGGCAGCAGCCGGAAACAATTGAAGCCGGGAACTCAAAGCGTGTCGCGCCTGTCGCTCGTCCCGCCGCTCAGGTCGATGTCGAGAGAGCTGCGGTTCGTCCTGAAAAAAAAGAGGCACCTGAAATACCCCCCGCGTCGTTGAATGCGGACGCACTTCTGAAGCCCGAAGTAAAGAAGCTCGACGCAAAAGCAAACGCGCCAGCACCCGCGACAAGGTCGGCGGCCCCTGCTCTGCCCAGGGCGCGAACTGCCGATGCGGTTCGAGAGATGGATGCCCTGGCTGTGCTTTCCGATCTGGCGGCGGTTGGCGGAAGTGTGGACGATGACAGCCTGCAATTCGGTGAGCAACCCGTGCTGCTCTGCAACGACTGCGGAATGCCGTTAGGACGCGGCGGCGTCTGCACAGGTTGCGGTGCGAGGGCTCAGGCAACAAAAAGCGGACAGGGCAAACCCGCTCGTACCGCGGCAAAGAAATCGCCGCCACCCGCCACGCAGACCACGCCCGCAAAGCCGGCTCGCCAGGCGGGCTCTTCGAAGGCGGTTCCGCAGGGGAAGAATGTAACCGGCAAGCCTGCCAGGAAAACGGATCCGAATGAAGCCGAATTCTGGGACCTGGTCGACGGAGATACCTGATCGCTGTGAACGCCTTGTGTCGGCCGCGGAAATCTTCGTCAGCGTGCGGCTAACAGCAACTGCGTGAAGCATGGCAACAAAAAAAGCCGCCTGAAGATCAGGCGGCTTTTAAATCTCTGCAGGCGAAGCTGCTTATTCTTCTGCGACGAATGGCAGCAGTCCGATGAATCGTGCTCGGAGAACAGCCGTTCGGACCGCACGCTGATACAGGGCTGTCGTTCCAGTGCGGCGGCGAGGAAGAATCCGGCCTTCACGGTCGATCAGGTTTCGCAGTGTCTTCAGGTCTTTGTAGTCCACGTACACTGGACGCGGAATTTCACCACTGCCAGAGAACATGCAGCTCATCTTTTTCTTTTTCAGACGAGCACGGCGTTTACGAAGCTTCTTTAGATCTGCGCGGGAAATTGTTGCCATGAAACGACTTACAACCTTTTGAAAAACGCAACTGCGGGCAAAGACCCCGTAAAGCCTGAGTAAACCATTGTGGTCTGCAGGCCGCCCGACGGACTGAAACCGGTGTTCCAGCGGGGAATAACGAAGAGGTGCAGTGTAATTCGGCAAATGCTTGCCGACAACACAATCCTCAGTCCCATTTTGTATTCGGGAGAACTGGAAATCGTCAGCCTGCCCACGGCTGCTGTCCAATGCCACTCGATTTGACAAAGTAGACGTCAATCTCCGAGTGATGAAGGCCGCAAAACGCGGCCCCTGGCATTCATCACTCGGAGAGCGATGGCCACTCTAATCGTAAATCGACTGCCATTGGGCTGCTGCCCTGAGGGCCGGCGAACCCGCATAAACCGTGTAGAAATGCAAAAAGGCGAACTCCTGGGAGCACGCCTCTTTGGAAATTCGGCATTTCGCGCGGAACCAGCAATCAAATTGCTTCAGTCCCAGTTTCACCCGTTCGAATTCGCACGACCTGTTCCAGATTGTACTGGAAGATTTTTCCGTCGCCGATTTGGCCGGTCCGGGCCGCTTCGCAAATGGCGTTAATCGCACCTTCGACTTCGTTGTCGTTGACAATAACTTCCAGTTTGACTTTGGGCATAAAGTCAACGGTGTACTCAGCACCGCGATAGGTTTCTTTGTGACCTCGCTGACGACCAAATCCGCGAACTTCGGAAACCGTCATGCCCTGCACGCCAATGCTGGTCAGCTTTGTTTTGACGTCTTCAAGCTTATAGTGCCGGATAACTGCCTCGAGCTTTTTCATGATCTCTGCCTTGACCCCTGTCGACGAAATATCGGACAGATCAGGAAATCTGGCCGACGTAACTGTGGAAATTTGTACTCAACATTCATCAGAAAGACCAGCCATTCCCTCTTGCGTCTTCCAGCACTCACCAACTTCTGCGGCTGAACTCCGCTGTCTGAACAAGTTCCTGAAGAACCGCTAAAGCGGCTTCATTCAAAGCACGTCCCTGTACAAAAATTCGACGATGCAACTCCCATGCCGGCGCTTAACTCCACTATCGGAAGGGAGTTTGCGTTCATTAGTGCTTTCAAATGTGGATCGCTGCTTAAAATATAAGCATGTGCGTTCGTGTTGGCGTATTGCGTCGCGTGGAGCATCATTCGTCCTGGGCCTGCCTCCGAAATTGCGACATTATGTTGGTCAATCCTTTAGAAGATGTCGTAAATTCGCTCGAACCAACTTCTGGCCAAGGTGGATTTGATGGATTGGACCCGGCGACTGGCCGTCTTCCGATCCTGCGAAATGGATTGCAGGGAATTGAGCGGCTGCCTGCTGCTCATTGCAAAGCCTGTGGCGGGCCATAAAAAACCGGCGATCTCGCGATTTTCAGTTGTGAGCGGGGCTGTGTCCGTAAGAATGCCGCTCTTTCCTTGCGACACATTGTTTTTTGTGGGCCTCATGTTTACGTACCTTCTGCTTTTCATCTTTGGTCTGATCGCCGGACGAGTCGCTGCGGTCTGGGCTGCTGCCACGATCGATCCGGCCGTGCCACTCGGACTGAGACGCTGCGGAGTTTGTTCGGACCGCCCCTCCGTTCTGAGACAGCTCATTCGGCTGTGTCCCCGCGTCTCCTGCCACATGTGTTCTGCGAAGGGTCCGGTCTGGCCAATTTTGGCCAGCGTAAGTTTGGGGGCGCTGTTCTCTGGTTTTGCGTGGTTGCTTCTGGATCAGAATTGCCAGTCCGTGACTGAAGTTCGCCCCTCGATGCCGCTATGGCAGAATCGTCTGCCGTTTCACCTGCTGTTTATCTTTTTGCTGTCCACCGCAACGATCACTGACTTTCTGGACTATGTGATTCCGGACCTCGTGGTGCTGCCTGGTGCTCTCCTGGCGATTCTCTGGGCCACTGTGAGCGGCGAACTTCAGATGATCCACGTGTGGGTCGACTGGGATTATGATCTTGTCACCCTTTACGGCCCATACCTGCCGGAATGGATGAAGCAGCATCAGCACCTGCATGGGCTGGTTTGGAGCGTTTCAGGATTGTTGACCGGCGCCGGTCTGATGTGGGCGGCGCGATCAGCCGCGTTCCTGATACTCGGGATTCCAGCGATTGGATTCGGCGATGTGACATTGATGGCCATGATCGGGGCTTTCATGGGCTGGCAGCCAACACTGTGTGCGCTGGCCATCGCACCGCTCGTGGGGATGGTGTTGGGGCTGGGAGGCCGAATCCTGACCGGACGAAGCTTTGTGGCCTTTGGCCCGTACCTCTGCATCGCGGCGTTCGTTGTGCTGTGTACCTGGCGAGCTCTCTGGGAAGGTCTGCAGCTAAAAATTATCTTTAGCCACTGGCCAACGATAGTGGGAATGGTGGCCGGGTCGTTTGCCGCTTTCGGTGTTTTGCTCGTCGGTCTGCGGCTCTTTCGAGCCACACCAGCAGAACGTCTTCGGTAACAAGGCTGCTTATCCAGTCGCAGGGCGGCGCACTTCATTGCTTAAACGACCCAAACCTCCGCGGACCAATCTTAGGCTGACACAACCGCTTTGGGTGCGTCGGGAAACAGGCCATCTGCAAGTGTCCCTGTGCTGTCGCCGAACGAGATCTCAGGGATTCCCATGGCCTGCAGAATGCTGAGATACAGATTGCACATAGGCTTGCTGCTGAAGTCCCAGTAGCTTCCCTGCGTGAGCCCCATTCCTGTGCCTCCCGCGAGCAGCGTTGGCAGGTTGACGGGATTGTGTGTTGTGCTGCAACCGCTGCCGAAGAGCACCAGCGAATTGTCCAGCACGGTGCCTTCAAGGTCTTTGTATCCCTGAAGCCGCTCCAGAAATTTGGCGATGCATTCGCTAAGGAATCGATCGTATTTTGCAAACTCCAGCTGACCGTCTTTGTCTCCTGCATGAGACAAATTGTGATGTGTTCGGGTCAGGCTCAGTTTCAGCGGGAACGTGTCGCTGATACCCATGCCGTCTTCGCGGTTGAGCATAAACGCAACAGACCGTGTGATGTCCGCGTCGAAAGCCAGGGCGATCAGGTCAAACATGTTGCGGTAGTATTCGGCCGGTTCGCTTTCGGTCGTTACATCAAGTTTCAAATGTGAATAATCCTGATCCTTCAGCGGGATGTCGATCCACTTCTCAGATGCAATCAGGCGCTGCTCAATCTCACCCAGGGATGTCAGATACTGATCCATTTTTTCGCGATCTGACTGCCCCAGTTGTTGATTGAGCGTTTTGGAATTTTCCAGGACTGCATCGACCAGACGAATTCGTTTTTTTAGCTGCGTATGCTGAGTCGTCACAGTGTCCTGATTTGTGCGGAAGAGCCGATCGAAAACTCGCTGCGGATTGTTCTCCGCCGGGATCGGTTTGCCTTCAAGGTTGTAAGAGATCGTGCCTGTGCGGGACAGGAATCCAACTCCGGCATCAATCGAAAGCACCAGCGACGGCTGCCGACAATACTGCTTCGTGTGCTGCGCGATCACCTGATCCAGCGAGACCGTATTATAGGTGCCGGGTTTTGCATTGTGCAGTGGAGCGCCTGTGAGCCACATGTCGGAACAGACGTGAGGATCGGCTTTGACTCCGTTGGGATGATAGAGTCCTCCCAGAAAACTCAGCTGGTCGCGAAAAGGAGCAAGTGGCTGAGTAGACTGGCCGAGCTGGAAGTCACGGCCTTTCGTCATGGGGAACCAGCTCCAGTGGTTAATGCCATTTGTCGGATCCGGTAAACACATGCCGTTGGCGGTATACATCGCACAAAAGCGACGAGGACGCTGACGAGTCTCTTCACTGCCTTTTTCGCCGGCAAAGATCTGCAGACGAGGAAGAATAAGTGACGCCCC